>JAEEGI010004315.1_pt1 | contig 33386 bp, 20 predicted proteins | sample 8958751 | NCBI WGS metagenome assembly JAEEGI01 (sample SAMN16246545, study PRJNA631951) | gut metagenome | biome: gut microbiome; feature: rumen; material: KS-attached | host: Bos | place: Iran: Karaj | collected 2018-10
GGTATTAAGCTTTTGATAAGCCATGCGCTCAGCTCCGTTAGCGAGATAGAGGGTGCCGCAATAGGTGAAGCCGTGCTTCTCGATGTTGTGCTGCATGATAAGGTTGTCCTTATGGGTATCAATGCGGATGTTGGCATCATGCGAAAAACAGAAATCCATAATGTCACTGAATATGCCATGAGCCTCAGGATAGCTGGCGATACGATGGATGACATGATAGGGTAGTGTGTCATCTATCCACTCGCCATTATAAATATTCGAATAGGTAGGCTCAGGAGAGGACAGGAAAGCGAAATAGCCGACGATGCGGGCAAGCGATTGGTCCTCACCGTTGCCTTCTTCGATAACAAAGCTGCCATGTCTCTCCATATCGCTGAAGATAACAGCCTCAGATGGATAACTATCTGCCCATTGATGCATGTTGCCTGAAGCCCGCATGATCTTCTTGGCAGCTTCCATCACCTGCATAATATCGGTAATATCTGTTGGCTTGGCCTCTCTGATGTTCCTGTTCATATATCCCACCGTCGGAAACTCATTCCTATTCTTTCAATAACTGTTCCACAGTCACATTGTCGCGCCGCTTGCCCTGCTTGTCATAGATGACGACGAAGGGGATGCCCGTGAACTGGAACTTCTCCTGCAGATAGCCCCATTCTGCGCGGGTGATGTGGATATGCTCGCCCTTGATGTTGTTGGGCTCCAGGAATGATTTGCAATGCTCGGGTGTATCGTCAGTGACGTAGAGATACTTTACGGGCTTATCCTTGTTGGCCTCTACCTCGTCGCGCATGCTGAGCATTCCAGCTCGGCAGGGACCACACGACATTTCCCAGAAATCAACGTAGAGCACGTTGCCCTTGTAGGGTTCGATGATGCGCTGGAAGATGCTATCGCCTTTGGTCATAGCCCGCTGTTCAACAACCTTTATCTCGTTCTCCTTGATGAAGTCACGATAGCTGAGTACGGCGCGACGAATCAGTTCGGGATGAGTGATGACGGCCATTGTGGCGGCAAAGTCGTCGGCAATAAGATCATGTTGGTCTTTATGCCATTCTGTGATGCTGAAGAAATCACGCAGTTGACACACCTGTGCACTGAAATCAGTGGGACTGACGTGTAGTTTGTCGTGCAGTTCATTCATCGCGTTTATTCTAAACTCACGAGAAAAAACATGCTTCTCCTGCGCTATCATCTCGGCTATCATGGGGTCGTAATCGAAGGGAATGTAATCTAACAATCCTCTCCTTTGCAACGTACAGAACTGCTGGAATTCTATTCTATTGAAGAAGAATTCGTCGCCAGCAATCATCAGCAGTGGATTGTCCGTCAGGTATTTAGCACGTGGCGCCACAAAACTGAAGTATTGTTGCCAATAGGCCTCGCGGTTGAGTGTGCTATCCTTACGCATGATATCTTCCCCACGCATATAGTAGTCGTTGATATGCTGCAAGCGCATTGCAAGGATATGGGTGCGCAGGATGTCGGAAGCCAATGGGGAGCAACCTGCCAGTTCGGGCAGTCCATCGTTCATCTGTTGCACCAGTTCGTCCAACTGTGCCACCTGCTCGTCCTTCCATGCCATCAGCGAGTCGGGGCCCTTTTCGTATATCTTATTCGACCAGTCGGTTTTGCAGTATTTATCGTCAATCTGCTGCCATAGTCTGGTGACCTCACCGCTCAGCCCTGTGCCGTCAAGCTTCAAGCCCTCCTCCTTGGTACGTTTTGTTGTGTCAATGGTGACATTGATGGTATCGCCAGGACATGCATATACCGTTCCCAAGGGGTAAACGAGCATCTGCATGGGGTAAGGCACATAGACGTTCATGGAGAACGTGCCGTCGTTCTTAAACTCGATGACCGAAGTCTTCTCCTTGCGGACGATATAGTCGCGCATGATGACAGTAAAGCGACCATTCAACTGGTCGAGAGCTTCCTGAGGAAATTTCTGACCTTTCGCCTCTTCTGGGATAACAAAGCCTCCCTGTACAACCACATTGCCGCCATGAAGTCGGTATTCGTTCAGTTCTGCACTGGGATAGTTTTGTAATTGGGGCACCTCAGCCTTCTTTTCTTTCTTTTTTGCTTCTACACTAACAGGTGCAAAGAGCACGGCCAACAGGATGATTAATAATAGTTTCTTGTTCATTCGTTAGATTTGTATAATTAGCAGTCCTTATTTGTGTGTTACCTTGCGACCGTTGATGATATTGATGCCCTTGCGTGGCGTTATCATCTTACGACCCGACAAGTCATATATTTGACTATTTCTCGATTTACTATTGACTATTCCACGGATGCCAGATGGATTGGTGGAAACGACATCGATGTAGTCGATGTCGGGCATCCAATCGGCAGTGTTCGACAGGCGAATGGTGTTCTGACCTGGCTGCAACTGGATGGTAAGCGTCTTCATGCCCACCTTCTGCCAACCGCCACTGTTGCAAGAGAGGGTCTTCACCTTTGTGCCATTCACACTGACAGTGATGTTACGACTCTGGCCACAGATAAAGCCGATGGTCAGATTGTACTCACCACCCTCTTTGCTATAGACGTTGCGCCACTCCAGGGCATTCGCCTCACTACATCCCAACCAACCGGCCTTGTAACCGCAGGAACAGTAGTCGGCAGTCTCGTAGATACCCGTCTTCTCAGCCTGGTTGTTTTTGATTTCCTGATAGGTGCTGATATAGCCCGTCTCAGCTTCATAGTGTGTGCGCTCCAGACGCTGCTCAGCCTCCGCAACGTAGATGCGGACGCCATGGGCAGGAACAGTCACTTCGAAGGTGCCTGTTGCCTCCTTTTTACTCCGAGGAGAGAATGCGTCATGCATCTTCACCAGACCACCGAGGTCCAGGTCAGCGAAACTGACCTGCACAGTCTTCTGTGCATCATTGGGGTTATACACGGCAAAGGCACGCTTCGTACCATTCAGCTCTTCCAAGTCCTTGACCAACAGATAGCAATCGTTGACAAGGGCAGCCACATAGGCCTGCTGGTATAGCGGGTCTTGGTTAATGGCAATGAGTTCCTTTTTCTTCAAGAGGAGAAGCGTCTCGTCCTTGATATTCCTCAGGTCACAACCAATGAGCAGCGGTGAGTTCATGATACACCACATGCCAAAGTGCGTCTTGTCTTCCTCGTACGTCAGCGAGCGTCCCACCTCCAGCATGTCCATATCGTTGTAGTGACCCTTGCTGCAATAGGCAGAGAGATAAAGGTTCTCGGCAATGATTCCCTTCACCGACTCCCAACTGCAGTTGATATCTCCCGTGGTGCGCCACGAGAAGGCAGCATTGTCAACCCACGTGCCAGGATAGGCCCAGCGGCAAGCATTCATGCGCACATCGGTACGACCGGTATTCTTGATGGCCTCGGCAATGGCCGTATAACGTGCCTGCTCGTCGAGCACCAAGTGGTCCTCGTTATGGTAATAGGAACCGCCACAGAAGTCCACCTTGATGAAGTCGAAGCCACAGTCTTTGAAGAAGAAGTCAGCATCCTGCTGGTCGTGTTCATAGAGACCCACGCCTTTACCCGTGACATCGCCATTGAACATAGAGCCGCAAGTGTTGCGACCTGCATCGCTATAGATGCCCGCCTTCAGACCCTTCTCATGGATATAGTCGGCCACAGGTTTCAGTCCGTTGGGGAAGCGGGTGGTATGAATCAGCAGATGACCGTCTTCCGTGTCGCGTCCGCCAAAGTATCCATCGTCAATGTTGATATAGTCATAGCCCGCATCTTTCAGCCCTTTGCTGACCATCGCATCAGCCTGTCCTTTAATAATACTCTCGCTGATGTTTACGCCGAAAGTGTTCCACGAACTCCATCCCATCGTGGGACCATCCTGTCCTACAGCAGTACCAGTTACGGTAAGGGCTGCAGCCAGCACAAAATGTCTAAAACTCATAGTGTTGATATCTTGTTAGTTTTCTTTTATTTCAGATCCTCGACTCTCTTGATGTTGTCGGTCTTTACATCGCGACCCAAGAGGAAGCGGTCGATGAAGGCCTGCACCTCAGGGTATTGTGTCTCTGGCAAACGGCAATGACCATGTTGACCAACGATGCTCCATCCCATGCGGTCACCAATACCGAAGTACTCCCACACCTTCTTGGCAGCCTCAGCAGAATATAGCATCGAACCATCGGCCAGCCACTCGTAGTCGGGATTCCCCAACAGCAGGAGGGCACGCGGACAAACCATCGCACAGAGTTCGTGCTGGTCGTAAGGCAGACGATAGACACTATCGCCACGGAAGTTCTCTTTCTGACTCTCCAGGAACCAGTGGTAGTCGGTCTTGTCGAGGTCCTCCAGATTCTTGCCTGCCAATGTGAACTCGTGTGACTTACGCCAAGCGGCGGCGCCACCGCCACCAGGCTCCTGGGCAATGGTCAGGGCGATGCGTTCGTCGAAGGCGCCACAGTAGAGCGCCATCTTGCCCGCATACGAGCAACCCGTCACACCAATATGCTTCGTGTCAATCTTCGTAACCTCTGGACCAAGCTGCTGCAGTCCATCAATCAGTCGACTCATACCCCATGCCCACATGCTATAGGCACCATTATCCTTGAGATTGGGATACAATCGGTCGAAGTTATGCTCTCCCCTATCGTGATGCTTACCAAACTGTTTGTAGTCATTGACCTGTGCCGAGACGAAAGTTGCTGTGGCGATAGGTCTATCCTCAAAGAGCTGACGAGGTAGTGCTATAATGTCCGTACCAATCATCAGTGCATAAGGAGCCTGCCCGGTCTTCGGATAGCGGATATGAGACTTCAGCGTCAGCACCTCCTGACCAACGGTAACGTCGACTACAAGTGTATCGTCCTCCATACGGGCCTTTACTTGTTCAGGCTTCACAGCGGGTTTTGTACCAATACCATAGTGCTGAATCATGTGACCGATGTCACTACGGCGCTTCGACCAACCTTTAAATTTCTTGACACCTTCCAAGGCATCGGGCAATTCATGGATAACGGGCAACTGGTTTGCAGCAGGCATGGTGGGTGCTGCAAACTTGCTTCCTGTATTCTCTACGTCATAGACAAGCGGTGTCTTACTCTTTTGGGCTGACGCAGTGGTCAATGCCAACAGCGCCAGCATCATCATTACAGTCTTTTTCATAGTTGTGTGTTAGTTTTGAAGATTTGAATAAGTGTTGATAATATGTTAGTTAGAAGTTAGAGATGGGAGGTTAGTCTGTAACCTCCACATCTGAGAAGTAGTGGTCACGCAGGGGTTTACTAATCTTCTCACCCTTCAGTGTGATGTCTTGTTCCAGACGGATATCTGCTGACGAAGCACCCACCTTGACCGTATAGGTGCCAGGCTGTACGTTCCACTGGCGCTGCTCCTCATGAGAGTAGTAGCCAAACTGATCGGTATAGAGTTTCATCTCTACCCGCTTGGTCTGTCCGGGCTCCAGTTCCACACGGGCAAAGCCCTGCAGTTGGATGGGTTTCAGGGGTTGGTCTGCAGCTGTAGGCGACAGGTACACCTGTGCAATCTCCGTAGCAGCCACCTTACCCGTATTCTTCACCTCGAACTGAACCTTGATATAGTCTGTGCTGACACGTGCAGACTGGTCCATCAACAAGTGCTTATACTCGAAGGTGGTATAGGTCAGACCATAGCCGAAAGGCCACTGGATTGGACTATCAGTTTTTGGCTGATTATAGCAGATGGGCGTATATACTTCTTCCTTGGGATAGCAGACAGACAGCTTGGCAGAGGGAGAGACAATACCATAGAGGATGTCTGCCACTGCATTGCCGCCCTCCTCGCCTGGATACCATGCCTGGATGACAGCCGCACAACGTTCGGCAAGGTCGCCAATGACCTGTGCGCGTCCACCAAACAATACCAGCACAACGGGCTTGCCCGTTGCCAGCAATGCCTCGACATACTCCTGCTGTTTGCCTGGCAGGCGCAGTCCTTGACGATCGCGGTTCTCACCACAAAGCATCACGTTCTCACCCATCGCAGCGATGATGACATCGGCAGAGTCGGCCATGGCCAGTGCCTCTTCCTTATCGGCAGTTTCCTCAGATTTCACCTTACGATGCAACAGCGGATACTCCCATGAACGCTTATCGCCCACATGCGAGAACTTCGTCTCTATCTCTTCCGACCAGTCGCAACCACGCGAATAGAGGATGTCAATGCTGTCGGGCTTATGGTTCTGCATGCCCTCCAACAGCGTGATGACATGCGGATGGTCGAGGTCTTCCTCCATCTTCTTCCAGAAGAAGATCATGGATGGGAACGAGTAGTCGCCGCACATCGCCCACATGGAGTTGGCATTAGGACCAGTGACGAGAATCTTCTGAGGTGAGGGGTTTGCGTTAAGAGGTAAGAGGTTAGAATCATTCTGCAGCAGCACCACTGACTGGGTAGCGATGTCGTAGGCAGTCTTACGCTCCTCAGGGGTATCGAGAACTATCTTCTCTGTGCTATACAGATACGGTTTCTCATCGAACAGACCTGCACGGAACTTATAGCGCAATACATCCTTCACAGCACGCTCGAAGGCCTGAGGGGCCACAAGCCCAGAGTCGAGCGCCTCCTGCAGGTACTGGTAGTTAGCACCGAAGGGGAAGTCCACATCGTTGCCACCATTGATGGCTGCAGCAGCCTTCTGCATAGTATCCCAACCCTTCTGCCCACCAGGGAAGCCATCGGGCACAGGCAACTGGTCGATAGCTGTATAGTCGCTGACCACCATACCATCGAAGCCAAGGTAGCCGCGCAGGATATCATTCAGGATGGTACTGTCAGCCACACAGGTCAATTTATTACCCTTCATGGCATGATAGCCAGGCATGACTGCACGACTGCCAGCCACACGAATCATCGTCTCGTGGGGCAGCAGGATCTCCTCCATCAGTTCCTTCTCATCGGCATCACCACCACCGCCATAGCCAAGGTAGTGTTTCGAGCAGGCACCGACACCTTTACGCAGGTCGCCCTGCTGTAAACCTTTGACAAAGGCAGTACCCATCACTGCTGACAGGTAGCCGTCCTCGCCATACGACTCTTCCAAGCGGTTGAATGACGGATTGCGACACACGTCAACCATTGGTGACAACGACAGGATGCCACCCATCTTACGCATCTGGTCAGCCGTCTGTCGCGTCTTCAACTCTGCCAGTTCAGGATTAAATGAGCATGCCTGACCAATCTGTTGGGGATAGATGGTAGAACCCTGTGTGTTGATACCCGACAGCACCTCCTCATGGAACAAGGCAGGAATGCCGTTGGGCGTCTTCTCCATCAGCCATTGCTGTACGGCAGCCACCATGTCGCGTACTACATTCGGGTCGCGTGGCTTCTGGAAAGCATACTGTGAGAAGTGACCAATACCAAAGGGTATCAGTTCACGACACTTCGCGGTATCCAACTGGCCCTGTTCGTCAAAGAGCTCTTCCATATACATACTCTTCAACTGGGCGATACGCTCCTCTTGCGGCATCTTCTGATACAGCGCGTCAACCTGCTGCTCGACATCCATGTCGGGAGCTGACTGACAACCTACTAGCAGTGCGGTCATGCACGTCATAATCAATCCTCTCATTTATTTGTCAAATAAAGCATTCTTCTCAATCGTCCAATCCTTGCGCTTCGACAGTTCGCAGTCGTTACCACGGAACATCTTAGCAGCCTGCTGGTCACCCTTCAGTTGCCACTGCAACCAGGCCAGTGCCACCACGCTGAACTCACCACCATGAGGCTGGCGATAGGTACCACCATGACCTACAGGGAAGTTACAAGCACATGCGGGCACATGGTCAATGAGGTGGAAGTCGTCCATACCATTCTCATAGGCGATATCGGTCTTGCCACCCAACAGGTACATGATGGGCGTATGGATCTCCTTCAGCTTCTCCTTCGGAGGCATGGGCATGCCACCAACAGCCTGAGCGGCATTGGAGCGCTTGAAGAGGCCACTGTTGCAAATCATCAATGTCGTTACACGAGAGTCAGCACAGTTGAACAGCGTCTGCAGACCACCACACGACATACCTGACAGACAGATATGCTTGGTGTCTATCTTATTATAATAAGGTGAAGACTTGTCCTTGTTCTGTGCAAACACCCAGTCGATGCTCTCTATCTGCTGCTGGGTGGTAGACATCGGACCCTGATAGGGAACTTCCTCCATGGGGATATAACCAGTAGCCACCACGATGAAGCCATAGCTGGCAATCTCGTTGAGGAACTTAAAGTGCTCCCAAGGAGAGTTGGTGCAGGCACCATTGCCCCATACAAGGACAGGCAACGGATTCTTCTTACCAAACTTCGACAGGTCCTGTGGAACAAAGACGGTATGCGCCTGCAGACCAGGAACCTCCGTCATGATGGCCTTGTAAGGACCTTGACCACCATCTTCTACTATCTTCGACTTCAAGGCGTCACCCTGTGCCATCGCTACTGCAGCCATGCACAGCATACATACTGAAAAGAGAATCTTCTTCATAATTATTGTGTTTCTTACTATTTACTATTATAACGTTGATAGGGTTCTGTTTATTTTACAACGACCTTTTTCCCGTTCTGGATATACAGGCCGGGCTGCAGGCTTTCTGCATTGACACGGCTACCATCGAGGGTAAAGACCGTACTGTGCGTTGCGATTCCATCGCGACGAACCGCACCAATGCCAGTGTCCAGCGTACGATGGCGCAGGGCTGAGCGTACGGAATACCAAGCCTTCTTCTTACCCATTCCTGAGTCATAGAGCAGCGGATTAGAGTTTGTACGCCACGAGTCATTATCCTTGATACCCCAGATGACCATGCTGGGACAGTTGTCGTTGTTCAGCACGATATCGGTAATCATACGATAATTACGTGCCTGCTCCTCCAAGTTCTCAGAAGAGGTAGAGGGGATACCCATGTCCAACTCGGTGATGATACACTTCAGACCAGCCTCAGCAAAACTCTTGATGGTGCGGTTCAGTTTCACACCATCGACCTCACCCACGGAGAAGTGGCACTGCAGACCAACACCATGGATGGGGATACCCTTGTCCTTCAGTCTGACAGCCAGGTTATAGAACGCTACCGACTTTGCCTTACCCTGCAGTTCTACACCATAGTCGTTGAGGTAGAGCTCTGCATCAGGATCGGCACGATGAGCATAGACAAAGGCCGAGTCGATATAGTCGTCACCAATGGCACGCTGCCAGACGCTCTGCTGGCGCAGGTCATAGCTGGTAGGATTGCTACGAACAGTCGCCTGGTCGTCATCCAAACACTCGTTGACAACATCCCATTCGCGCACCTTACCTTTATAGTGCTGCATCACCTTGGTGATGTGATTCTTCATAATCTCCAAGGCCTCTTTGCGCGTCCAATTCTTGTCGTTCTTCTTACCATCGGACGACACCCAGCCAGCCACCTGTGAGTGCCATACCAGACAGTGGCCGCGAATAGCCATATTGTTCTGCTGGGCAACGCTCACCAGATTGTCAGCACTTCCAAAAGAGAAGCTGTTCTGTGAGGGTTCCAGAGCATCGAACTTCATCTCGTTCTCGCAGACCATCATGTTAAACTGGTTGGCAGCAGTCTCACGATCGCTTGCCAGACCCTTATAGGTAGCGAGTGCCACACCAATAAACTTCTCGTTCTGGGCGGCATAGTATTTCAGCGATTTTCTATCCTTAGCATCGTCGATGCCGTCGTCATAGAGGGCGCCCATGGTATAGATGGGGTCGTTAGCCTCATCAGGATTATCTGGATCGTCAATTGTCTCCATGTCGTTATACGACTCCAGGCGCACCACAAAGACCAACTTGCCGTTCTCTTCCTTTTCTTCGACTACCCACGTGTATTTGTTGGCACGCACGTCGAAGTGCCAGTCGCCAGACTTGCTGTTAGCAGTCAGCACACGATACTCCGTACCGATGGGCAGGTTAGCTGTCTGCTCAATAGTCATCTCGATGATAGGCATCTTCTCGCTTGGCGTGAAGTCCTCCTGCAGATTGCTATAACTCAGCGTACCATCCACCAGCAACTGGTCGTAGTTGTCTGTTGCAGCCACCTCGAAGTGCAGGCGTGACAATGGATGAACGATGAGGTTGGCAGCCTTGCCGGCTGCATAGTTCTTCAGCGTCAGCACACCAATGCCGTCAGCACCAGGTTCGATGGTTCCGTAGTTGTCGACCATACCACCAATGCTACCTGTACCACCCAGCACGCCATTAGTGAAGACGTAGGCGATAGCCTCGCTGGCATCGGCTTTGGCACCCAAGGCACCACGCAATTTCTGAGTTTCAGCCTCCGTACGATTGTTCATGACGAGTACCCTACCCTGCAGAACGCGCAAGGCACCACTTACATAGTTGTTGTTACCCGTAATAGACAGTGTTCCCGTTCCTTCCTTGACAATACCAACAAGCGTCCCATTGTCATAGTCTGTGGGTTTGATGGTACCTGCCAGTGTGAAGTCAGTATTCAGACCTCCCAAGAGGTAATAAGCAGATTTCGACTTCTTATAATAGCCCGACAGCGTGGAACCATCTTCAGTATTCAGTTCACCAATACGGAATCCTGCGCTGGTACCCGATTCACAAGTCATAGTAGCTCCTTCGTGAAGTGTCACGTGGTTATTGGCCATGGAGGGATTTACTTTACCGGCCTTTGCATCTTCCAACGCATTTTCTGCTGATGATGTCTTGCCTCCATGAGCAAGAAGAACACCATAAGAGCCTGCCGACGAAGAATTCTCCTTGAACCGATAGATATGGATATCGCCCGTATAACTCGTCCACTCGGGCCATGCCTTACCCTTCTCAGTTCCCAAATAACAACGCTCACCACCACCATAGAGATTCAGCACACCACTGCCAGTAATCTTTGAACTGAAATAGCAGTAGCGCGCCATCTTCACATTAACGGTGTCACTAGCGGAAATTCTGAAAGCGGTACTATACTCTTTATAATCCGAAGACGTATTGTTACCACTGACGTCGATATCTCGCGAACCGGCTCTTACAGACTGCGAACTCATGGCCAGCAGGATGCCGGCCATGAGGAATATGTTTTTAAAAGAAATAATTGATTGGTTACTTGTTCTGAATTTCATGCTTTTATAATTGTTTTTCTATTATTCATTGCCTTGGAAGCCTCCACCGAAGCCACCTCCGCCGAAGCCGCCACCAAAGCCGCCTCCGAAGCCGCCTCCGAAGTTAGGCATCTGGGGAGCAGGCTCCTTGCCGATGGCAGTCAGCAGTTTGAAGAGCGCCCTACGACGCTGACTCCAAGTGGGATAGTCGTCAGCACGCAATGTGCGTACCCTGAAGCCTGGCATCTGGGGCATACCCTGTCCCTGCATAAATTCAAGGTTGCTGGTGGTCAGGATGCATGGCTTGGTATTGCCATCAGCCAACAGACGATCAACGATGGCAGCAGCGCCACCTATCTTAAACCAGCTCTCCATCGTGTCACCTGCACCTGGTACCAGCTGTATCATCACAGGCATCATCATGCCCTGACCCTGCTGGGGCATCGCAGAGGTGTACCACGCCTCACCACGATCCAACTCGTAGGCGATACGTCCATGAGGGATATCACCCTGTGAGGCATAGTTGAACGGAGAAGCGGGATTATCGCAGATGCTGAACTTAAAGCCCTGGTCTGGCGAGAGATACATGTTGTTGGGGTCTGCCACAGGTGTTCCATCCACGACGAAGCAGTACTTAAACGTCTCGAAGAGGAAGTCGGTGAGGGTTGTTGTCCACACACCATCAGAGTCACGCTGCATAGCGAAATTCTCTGGAGCAATCTCGCAGGCCAGCTCCACCTTCTGAGCCTCTGGGGCCTTGAAACGGAAGATGATGCCCTGCTCAGTATATTCAGGCGATATGATAGGTTTGGGGAACAGACGAGCCATCACACCTGGGGTGAACTGCTGTTCCTGACCCGTCTTGGCAGGAGCAGGCTGTCCGTTCTTCATGGCGTTCTCTGCAGCCTTCTTATTGAAGAGCAAGGGCAGGGTCTTAGCCAGGAAGTACTTGGCATTCATCCATGTGTGGCCGAACTTGTCGTTGGTAAACTCCTTGACGGTACGGATGCCCTTCTTGTCGAGGAACTCCATATAGTCGCGGGCATTGCCATAGAGGAAGTCGTCAGTACCTACGCCCAACCAGAACAGGCGTATCTTCTTGTTGGTATCCTCAGCCTGGTCATAGACATTGGGGATGTCTGTCGATGTGAACGAGCTGTAGGAGCACAGATACGAGAACTTGTCAAGGTTCGTCAAGCCATTGAACAACGCCTGGTTGCCACCACGCGAGAAGCCACCAATGGCACGATTGTCTTTATCAGCCTTGGTACGATAGTTCTGTTCGATATACGGCATCAGGTCGTTGAGCAGGTCCTGACTGAAGGGGTCGCCACCAAAGTTCATCTGGGCAGCATCTTGCTTCTTCAGCTTCATGGGGTTACCATAGGGCATCACGACAATCATCTCCTTGGCCTGGCCAGCAGCCAGCAGGTTGTCCATGATGTAGTTCACACGACCTACCTTGTAGTACACCTCCTCCGTATCGGTAGTACCGCTGATGAGGTAGAACACAGGGTAGCGCTTCTGGAAGTCCATCATGTAGCCGGGTGGCAGATAGACGACAGCATGGTTGGTGGCACCAATGGTCTTCGAGTAGTAGCTGACATACTCTACCCTACCATGCGACACATCAGTAATATCGTGGGGCAATGCACTATTCTTGTCGCGAGAGGGAATCTCCAGCAGACTGTTCTTAAAGCCTTCGTTGGGGAAGTACTGCGGATTCTCTGGGTCCATCACGCTGACACCATCAACAATGAAGCAGTAGGGATACATGTCAGGGGCAGCAGGACCAAGGGTTACTGTCCACAATCCATTAGCGCCACGCGTCATGTCTTTACGTCCAGCAAACTGCACGTCGACCTGCACGTTCTTGGCGTTCTCGTTCTTGTACTGGAACGTCACCGTTCCGTCCGCATTGCAGCGGGGTTGTGCCACCATTGCCATTGGCAACAGGGCAAAAAGGGAAAACAAGGTCAGTTTTTTCATAGTCTTATCCTTTGTTTGTGTGTTATTGTGTGTTACTTTTGTATCTCGTCAACCAGGAAGTCCCCCATGTCTGAGGCCTCAGCATCCTTGTCGTCCAGCTTGAAGCGCATGAAGTGAGGCTTCTCTGTGGTGCAGGGTTCCCAACCCTGTTTTTCGTTTTGGTTTTCGTTGCCATTAGGATTGCTGTACTTGGCAAAGTTGGTCCAGGCTGTCAGCATCTTCTCTGACAGGTCCCAGTCGCCCTGTGTCCAAGGACGCCAACAGTGCTTCAGCGACTTGAAGACAAACCACAGGTCGCTGGAGTGGAATGCTCCCTTCAGACGACTGGTGATAGCAGGATGCTTGCCATCATCAGGCAACTTACGACAGAACTCGTAGGCCCAAGCCTGGGCACCCTGACTCTGACGCACCTTGCAGAACTCGGCAATGCCAGGACCCATGGAACCCATGTCGTTCAGCGTATAGCCAATCATATAGGGCACATCGGCAATGGTTCCTTCACGGGTAGCAGCATCGAAACTCTTCAGCGACACGTAGCCATCGACGATGGGACGCTGCATGACGAACACATCGCTCTTGTTCACCATGTTGTACAACTGCGGAATGGTATAGAGCAACTCCGTAGAGGCAGCACGCAGGGCCTTCAGGTCTGTCAGTCCAGCCCAGTCCATCACCATCTTGGTCTCTGCCTCGCTCTCAGCAAGTGTGGGGTTGTAGGTGAAGAACTTGTTCATTGGGGGAGCAGGCTTAGCCTCCTCGCCATCCTTAGCAGGGATATTGATTCCTCCACCACTCATGATGACTGCCTTGTGGAACAGGCCACGAGCCAGTGGACTCTCGCAGAGGGTACGGACGCTACCTGCACCAGCACTCTGTCCGAAGATGGTCACGTTGTTGGGGTCGCCACCAAACTGGGCGATGTTCTCCTTCACCCACTTCAACGACTGTATCTGGTCGAGGATACCGTAGTTACCACTGACATGGTTGGGACTCTCTGCAGACAGTTCAGGATAGGTCATGAAGCCAAAGATGCCCAGACGATAGTTGATGGTAACGAGGACGACATCCTTCGATGCCCACTCCTGTCCGTCGAACTCTGGTTCTGAGCCCCAGCCCTCACGATAGCCTCCGCCATGAATCCACAAGGCTACAGGCAGCTTCTTTTCCGCTTGACCAGGAGCCTTGGTCCAAACGTTCAGGTACAGGCAGTCCTCGCTATAGGGTGCCTCGTCGCCATAGCCCCACTCCGAGGTATAGAAGCCTGGATAGTGGACACTCTGATAGCCAGGATGTCCGAACTTGTCGCACACCTTCACGCTGTCCCACGCCTCAACGGGCTGTGGTTCACGCCAACGCAGGTCGCCAATGGGTGCAGCAGCATAGGGAATGCCCTTGAAGACATACACACCAGGGTTCTCTGCTCGCACACCTTGAATCTGACCGCCTTCAACAGTCAATACAGGACTCAGCGCTTCCTCGTCATCGCAAGCGCAGCCCACCAACAATGCCATCAGCGGCATCAACAGAAACAGTTTTTTCATTTCACTCAATATCTTAATTGGTTAGTTAGTATGGTTTCACCCTGCAAAGGTACAAAAAATCCGCGACACCTACCTTACGTCATGTGTCGCGGACTTTGCGCTATGTAACAAATGTTACAAAACATCCGCGAGGCAATGACCCAGGGCCAGCCTCGCGGATGATATAAGTGTTATAACAAATCGTTAGATGTCCTCTTCGCCCATGTCGAAGTCGTCCTCTTCGAAGTCGCCTTCACGAGACAGGATATCGCCTTCGTCCAACTGATTTGCAGGATTAGTAGGGTCAATCACAGTCAAGCTAGTAGTCAGCATCTGAGTTACCTTAATCTCGATAACGTCTGTAGCGGGAATGATATATTGCTTTTTCATATTGTCTTTTCAATTTTTTATGTTTAAACATTAATTACCATTAATTCTGCATTAATTTTCCATTAATTCAAATTACTTAACGATAACCTTCTTACCATTCACGATATACAGACCCTTAGTGGGCTGAGCTACACGCTGACCTGCAAGGTTGAAGTACTGGTTGTCTGCCTTAGCATCCTGCTGAACAGCCTCAATGCCAGTTGCTTCCTCGTTGAATCCGATAAACTCACGAGCACCACCACCAGCAATTACGATATATGCCTTACCATTAGGAACCTTTGTTCCACTCTTAACCATTGCAAAGCCTACTACACCACCCTTCTTACCAAGAGCATAGATAGTAGAGCCATCACCAGTTACAGAACCATCAGAAATCTTCAAGTCATTTTCAGCAATCGCTGCTGCACTGGGAATAACATCAAATACATGTTTATTTGCTCCCTCAATGAGGACAGCTTTGCCTGCAGGCACCTCAGTTACAGGAATCAACTCAACATAGCTACCATGAGACTTAACTGCATAACCATTAGTAGTACCCAAATCAACATCATAAGCACTACTATATGTGGCCCAACCTGCAGAAGTTACAGTCATACTAACAGTTTCACCTGCTACCTCAGGAAGTTTCAGAACAATATCCTTGATAGAATAAGTTGTATTAGTACCAGCATAAACATCATCATGAAGGAGAGCGCCAAGATGCATATTGAAAGCTATAGACTGCCAGCCATCCATATCACCCTCAACAGTCTGAGTTTTCTGGAAAGTTTGCCATTCGTCCGTGAAATTCACGTCTCCTATGCAATGCCATATAATATAGCCACCAGGAGTTGCGTTATGCGTCTGTGTTCCTACCGTTCCAGCATTAGTTGCCTTATATTTAAACTCGATATAGAACTGCTGCCCAGCAGAGAGAGAGGTCGGGGCTTTAATCCAGAACTGTGCCCCCCAAGGTTGTGCATCAGCTACTTTGTCAGTCACTGTATATACACCATCTCCATCAGGTGTTGCGATATCAGTATCACCACCATAACTCTTAGCATACATCGTGGGAGTCTTTTCTACCATATTGTAAGTAATATTGTATACAGGAGTATCATCAACAAGGACTTTAAGAGACTTCCACTCTATCTTTGCATCAGAATTGGGCTGTGCAATTAGACCACATGATGCACCTCCAATATTTCTATAGTTCCACTCCACCTCAACAAATTCATTGCTTTTAGGTACAGTCACATTAGTGTTAGTCTTCTGATAATCACCAGACCAAGACCAACGCATTTCAACATTAAAGGTAACTGCTGCCGAAGCCTTAACAAGTGCTTTCACTTTATAATCGTTACCAACCACTGTTGGGATATCATTAGCAATGTAATACTGATGCCATCCACCGCCACCATCGGTCATAATACCATCTACAAACGTAGGAGTAAAACCCATTACGTACCATGGAAAACTTGTGTAATCAGAGTAATTAACCTCATAAACTACTTCTGCTCTAGCAGAACTTGCCCCCACTAGCAGGAGAGCGAGTGTACATAAGAAAGTAGATAATCTTTTCATAAATGAATTAAATTAGTTAGTTATAATTATATATTCTCGTTTTCTTAATAGAATCAAAGCAATCAGAACAAAATAAGTTAGTTACGAAATCTTAATGCGGCGGCAAAGATACATATTATTATTGTAATGAACGACTAAAACCGCAAATTTATAATACGTTAACATTAATATTACTGAATTCCTTACAAAATTCACGCCTTGCAGACATAAAGAATCCGCGAGGCACACCATCAAAGGAGGCCTCGCGAATACTTATTGATATCAGCAATCGTTGTTTGCTTTAATACTAATCATCCCACTCGAATTCACGGCTGTCAGCAGATGTAACGCCACCTGCGCCTGTACCCGTATCAGCATTGCTTAAACCAGAGACACAGATAATACTACGCGTCTGAATAGCTACCACATTGATCTGGGGCTTGAAATATGTCTTTTTCATTGTCTTCTTTCTTTTTTAGTTGAACACGAATTGCACGAATCTCACGAATTACTTAACCAGGACTTTCTTGCCATTTACGATGTACAGGCCCTTAGTGGGCTGAGCAACACGCTGACCAGCGAGGTTAAAGAACTTACTATTGGCATTCATCTCTTGGCTGTTAGCAACGGTCTCAATTCCGGTAGGTTCATTGAAATCAAGATCAACAACGCCACGTGCTAAACTTGGAGTAATAGCTGATATATCAACATAAGCCTTGTTTGCACCGACAGTCACAGAAGAATCCACATTATACAACTTATTATTGCTCAAAACATAGTAGTTGTCACCTGTAGGAGCAGTAATATTAGAGAAAGTACCAATCAAACCATTGTTAGCAATAGGAGATGCTTCTTCTGCTGCTGTAGCTTTATAGAAGTACACATTACTTGTAGCAGCACCATTCAAAGCCTCATTGGATTTAAAGAAATATGGTTTACCCGCCTCCAACAATCCATTGTACTGACTGATTCCAATACCACTAGCCGAAGCGCTGACAATCTGATAGACATAAGCACCTGCTACAGCAGCTTGCCAAGGCAAACAGATCGTACCAAACTTATCGGCTGGCAAACCCTCAACTTTATGATCACCATTGTCTTCGCCATCCCCGTTTTTATCATTATTGGGCTTCTGGTTCGAAGCATAAACATTGCCTAAGATAAAGCCTATATCACCATTTATCTTTAATTCTTTAATATGATAGATATCGAACCACTGTTCTCTGCGCAGTTTCTCAAGATCAATGCACAAACAGTTATGGTTATTCCACCGACTGAACCACATATTCATATTATCAACACCATAACCATCCTTTTCAACGGTTAGATTATTATTGTCCTTAATAGACACCCAACCTGCATCCCAAGCGGCTCCAGCACCATTAGTATTCCAGTTCTTTCCTGCCGTAATGACAAGATAGCGATATTGAGACAAGTCAATACCATCATCCTCCCATTGCCATCCACAAACTTTCGTAAACGCTCTTGTTCCTGCATCCCATGTAGCACCGTCTCCAATCGTCTTAAATCCTGCAAATACATCTGTTTTGGCATCTGTAGCTGTACGAGTAGGCTGTGATATGCTACACAGATTAGGCATTCTAAAGACCTCCACCTCTTCAATTTTAATCGTTCCTTCAATTGAACCGCTTTGAAGCATCACAAAGGCATTATTCATATTTTTAGAAAAAGAAGAGAATTTTATTTCCTTTGTTACCCATTCTTCTCCAGCCTCTACACTAAATTCCTTACCTGCATCACCCCAAGTTCCTAATACACATGTTATATTTCCTGGTGCAGTAGATTTCAACTTAATAGTAACAAGATAGTCTTCGTCAGCTGTCGTCGTTATTCCTTCGTCCACTATATACTGGTAGTAATGTTGGGTGGTAGCAGATGGATTTATTATGGTTAAAGCACCTTCATTGACTGCGATTGAACCTGTCTGATGTCCTTCAATTTCGCTGTAAAATTTTGTCGGGTCAGATGTGTAGTCTTTACTGTGAACTAATTCGTTTGTCTTAACGAAATAGACTTCTTTGATAGTGATTGGATTTCTTTCTGACCCCCAATTAAAAATGGTAAAATCAGCGTATTTTGCATAGTCTTCTACATCTACCTCATACGAAGTTGATCCAGTTATTGTGGGAAAAGTGCCATCAGGGAGATTAATCCTCCAATCACCAGCTACGGCACCATCGAATACTATTACAATTTTATTATACTCTCGAACATCTAAATTTTCCAATTTAAAGATGTTTGAGTAGTCTGCCGTGGGAGTAAAAGTAGCCGCATACAAATTTTCTAATGTACTTGGAGCTATCGGCACAATCGTAGGAGAATTTGTTGCACCAGTAAGTTTAATTGGAGTTTTAAAATCTCTGGTTTCCGCACTAACAGAATTTACCCCCCCCCAGTAGGCCAAATGCCATTACGAGGGACAGCACAATTTTAGTAAAATTTCTCATAAATGAATCAAATTAGTTAGTTATAATTATATATTGTATGTCAGTGATAATTCACACAAGCACAGCGTTTTAAGTTAGTTACGAAATCTTAACGCGGCGGCAAAGGTACATATTATTATTGTAATGAACGACTAAAACCGCAAATTTATAATACTTTAACACTATTATTACTGAATTCCTTACAAAAGAGCAGGATTTATAGCAGGAATTGGACTTAACGAGATATATGGCACTTTTCGGTCGTCCCAACGGGAGATTCCATTGGGAGCCCTGTCGGAAACCAACGGTTCCTCAAGGAGAAACCATCGGTTTCCAACGGAGAAACCACTGGTTTCCAACAGAGAAACCATCGGTTCCAAATTTTGAGACCATCAGTTTCTGCCATAAGGACACTTGCAAAATCCAGTCCGTAGGTTACGGACTCGCAGTCCGCAGCCTACGGACCAAGAGTTCGCTAACTACGGACTAAAAAAAATAGGGGCACGGCTTCTTGGTACCTTAGGGTACAGGATCGTAGCCAGAGCCACCCCAGGGATTGCAACGGAGAATGCGCCAGATGGCAAGATAGAGGCCTTTAAAGGGACCATGCTTGATGATGGCCTGACGTGCATACTCGCTACAGGTGGGAGTAAAACGGCAGGAAGGAGGAGTCATCGGAGAGATGACAGTCTGGTAGAAGCGGATGGGCGCCACCAATAGCATTATCAGGAAACGACGGATGAAGCTGAACACGGATTTAATGACAACAACGAATTAAAACGAATTGTACGAATTAAAGTCTCTCCTGAATGCGCTTCACGATATTAACGATGCGTTCCTCGACAGCGGAGGTAGGCAGTTGCTGGTCGGAGAGCCAGACGAAGGCAACAAGTAACTGCTTGTCAGGGGCAATAGCCTCGACAAGCAGTTGTTTATGTAGACGCCACGCCTCACGCACCTGGCGTTTGACGTGATTGCGGTCTACTGCATGATGGAAATGTTTCTTGGGTACGCTGACCAACATCTGCAGGGGCTCGTCATGAGCATTGCGCTGACGCGACATAAAGACGGCACGCAACGGGAAGGCTGCTACAGAGCGACTGTGTCCTCCACCAAAGAGCTCGTCGATGAGTCGCAGACTCACCATGCGCTCACGCTTGCGAAATCCGAATTTATTGACGACCACAGATGAAACGGATTGAACGGACAAACACTAGTCCTCAACAGTGAGGAGATAGTGCTGAAGGGCACCCGTCATGGAAGGATACTTCTCAGAAGGAGCCTCGATGTCGAGACGCAGACCTGCGGCCTTGGCAGCCTGTGCGGTAGTAGGACCGAAGGTGGCAATGGCAATCTCTCCCTGCTTGAAGTCTGGGAAGTTCTTGGTGAGTGACTCGATACCTGACGGACTGAAGAAGATCAGCATGTCGTAGTCGAAGGTCTTCACCTCCTCAGGAGTGAAGTCGTTGCTGACAGTACGATACATCACACACTCGCGATGGTTCAGCTTCTTGGAGTCCAGCAGTTGGGCAACACTGTCGTTGTGGACGTCGCTCATAGGTACGAGGTACTTCTCCGTCTTATGCTTCACCATAGTGGGCAGCAGGTCGTCAATCTTACCAGTGGTTCCAAAGAACACCTTGCGCTTGCGATACTGCACATATTTCTGGATATACAACGAGATAGTCTCCGTCACGCAGAAATACTTCATATCCTCAGGAATGGCTACACGCAACTCCTTAGCCAAAGTAAAGAAGTGGTCGATGGCGTGACGAGAGGTGAAAACGATGGCAGTATAGTCCAGGATATTCACCTTCTGGGCGCGAAAGTCCTTAGCCGTGATTCCCTCAACCTTGATAAACGGACGGAACACGAGTTCCACGTCGAACTTGGAAGCGATGTCGTAGTAAGGCGACTTCTCGCTTGACGGTTTAGGTTGTGAAACCAAAATCTTTTTTATCATTGTGTCCTAAAAATTTATTTTCAAATTGTTTGCTGTGACATCCAGAATTTCCCACAATGCCAGTAAAGGCACTATTTCGAGCGCACAAAGGTACAAAATAATTTGCATACCAACGATATTTTGACGGAAAAAGATAACAAAACACTTATAAAATGTCATCATTTTGGTCAAAAAAAGCATGATTGCAAAATAAATTTCTACTTTATGTATAGATAAATCGAAGTATGGACCCATAATGACTGCCGGCACTGACAAGAGTCCCTCCAAGGCAATAATGAACAACAAGGACTTTATCCATTGTCTATTTCTTTTACCATCGAAGAATACCAAATTAATGACAGAATACAGCCCCATCTTCACCAAGAAATAAAGTAGGAGGATAGCCCAGACAATCAGAATGAGGTAGTATTGCGAGCTAAGGATATAAGAATCGCCGTTATAGTGGAGCGAATAGAAGTAATAGAGCGTAGCAAACATGAGGCTCGTCAGGAAGACGATGAACACTTGGAAACGTGCCTCGGTTGCCGTCTCTGTCATAGAGGTCGCCCCTTCGCGAGGAGTATGGAAGAAGTTCTTAGCCTGACGAGAGAAAAAGCCACGAATGTTGGAGTATGAAACGACTGCCAATACGAAGAATACCAGCAAGAGCGACGTGATGACATCGTCGCTGCGAACACTATAGGGTACAGGATCGCCTACTGAGCCATAACGTCCACCCTCCAATTCAGGATGAAAGAGGGAGTCTTTAGAAAAGAATCCCTCCTTATAACACTCAGGTAGGTCGATTTGTATCTCCTCTACCGGTTTCTCTAACAGAAATATGCTGTCTGCTGGTATCAATGCTTACAATGCAAATGCCTTCTTGATGTCCTCTACCCTATCCAGCTTCTCCCATGTGAAGAGCTCGACATCGATGGTCTTGGTATCGTGGTAGCGACTGGTAAAGGTCTTCTTCACCACCTCCGACTGGCGTCCCATGTGTCCGTAGGCTGCTGTCTCCAGGTACATGGGCTGACGCAACTTCAGCGAACGCTCAATGGCTTTTGGACGCAAATCAAAGAGCTGTTCAATCTTCTTGGCAATCTCACCATCTGTCATGTTGACGTGCGAACGACCATAGGTGTTGACATAGATATTCATGGGTTTGGCAACGCCAATGGCATAGCTGATCTGCACCAGCATCTCGTCGGCAACACCAGCAGCCACCATGTTCTTGGCAATATGACGGGCTGCATAGGCGGCACTGCGGTCCACCTTCGAAGAGTCTTTGCCAGAGAAGGCACCACCACCATGGGCACCCTTGCCACCATAGGTGTCGACAATAATCTTACGACCCGTCAGACCCGTATCACCATGAGGACCACCAATGACGAACTTACCTGTGGGGTTGACGAAGTACTTGATGTCGTCGCCAAACAGCGACAACACACTTGCAGAGTGAATCTTCTCCTTGACACGAGGTATGAGGATATTGATGACGTCCTCACGAATCTTGGCCAGCATGCGCTCGTCGTCGCTGTCGAACTCGTCGTGTTGGGTGGAGACGACAATGGTATCGATGCGCTCAGGAATGCCGGCATCGCTATACTGGATAGTTACCTGACTCTTGGAGTCTGGTCTGAGATAGGTCATCACCTTGCCCTCCTTGCGAATCTCAGCCAAGGTACGCATGATGAGATGTGCGAGATCAAGCGATACAGGCATCAGGTTCTCTGTCTCGTTGGTGGCATAGCCGAACATCATGCCCTGGTCGCCAGCGCCCTGTTCGTCCTCGTCGCCATTATCCACACCTCGATTGATATCCTCGCTCTGCTCATGGATGGCTGTCAGAATACCACAGGAATTGCCGTCGAACTGGTATTCGGCCTTGGTATATCCTATCTTCTTAATGGTACTACGTGCAATAGTCTGCAGGTCGATATACACATCACTGCGCACCTCGCCCATCAACACCACCTGTCCGGTAGTGACAAACGACTCACAAGCCACACGGGCCTTGTCGTCGTAAGCCAGGAACTGATCGAGAATGGCGTCACTAATCTGGTCGGCCACCTTGTCGGGATGACCTTCCGATACTGATTCTGATGAAAATAAATATGACATAGCTTAAAATTTTGGTGCAAAGGTACGGACTTTTCAGCAAATGACAAAATAAAACGACCCGCTCTTTTCAGAAACGAGTCGTTTTTGTTGATTCTTGTAGATGATTACTTCGTCTCTGGCAACATGATGACCTCTATATGGTTACCACTCTTCAGCAACTTGTTCAGGAAGTCACGAACGTTGTCTACTGTCAGCGACTCAACAGTCTTCTTGTAGTCGGTGAAGAAGTCAATACCATATTCCTTATAGGCTGTGATGGTGTTGATCCAGTAGTTGTTCTTCTTGGCATCCCCATCAATCTGCTTCAGCATATACTCCTTGGTCTTAGCCAGTTGGTCAGCATCGATAGCCTTCTGCATCTTGGCAATACCCTCGTGCAACAGGCGGATAGCAATCTCCTGCTTGTCAGGATTCATGGGGCAGTAGCCCTGCAGCATAGCCTTAGGCTGGTGGGTACCAAGATTGAATTCACCAGCAGCGCCACAAGAGTAAGCGGCACTCTCGTCCTCACGGATGGTCTTCAGGTAGATCATCGACAGAATCTGACCAACAGCATCCAGCTTCACTGAATTCTCCAGTGTGTAAGGCATATCAGCATACCAGTACTCAAGGGCGATGGCCTTGGGAGACTCGGTCTTCACCTTGAAGTTGTTGACAACCTCACCCTTGGCAAGGGTCATAATCTCCTTGAAGTCTTCAGCCTTCTGCTTGGTAGCAGGCAGCGAAGCGATATACTGCTCAATGAGTGGACGGAGGGTCTGCTCGTCGAAGTTACCAACGAAGACGAAGGTGAACTGACCAGCATTCTTGAAACGGTCCTTGGCAATCTCCAGGATACGATCGTAGCTGATGTTCTTCAGGTCCTCCACCTGGATGTTGGCGAAACGGGGGTTATGAGAATAAATCGTGTTGCTCAACGAGTCAGAGAAGACAGCCTCAGGATTCAAGTTCTTGTTCTTCAGTGCCATCTCCAGCGAAGTCATCAGGTTCTGGAACTGCTTCTCATCCTTATTGATAGCCGTGAAGTAGAGATACTGCATCTGCATCATCGTCTCGATATCCTTCGGAGTAGAGTGAGCAGTGACATACTGACGGGTGTTACCCAGCGAAGCATCGGCATTGCACTCCTTACCAGCCAGTGCCTTGGTGAGCTCGTTGCTGGAGAAATTACCAATACCACTCATGCCAATCACCTGGTCAAAGACCTTCAGATTGGTATAGTCGGCAGGACCAAACATCGACTTACCACCCCATGAAGAAGCCTGCATCTGAATTTCATCGTCCTTGAAGTCGGTCTTCTTCAGAATAACAGTAGCACCATTAGAGAGCGTCAACTCCTTATAACCGAAGACCTTGTTCTCAGTCTCCTTGACTATCTTACCTGCCTTAATCTTGGTGACATCAACCAATGGCTCGTCCTTGACATTGTCTACGTAGGCCTCAATCTTCTCAGCACGGGCAGCAGCAATGGCAGCAGCCATGTCCTGTTCGGTAGGATAAGCCTTGCCCTCCTTTTCCTGAGCCCACTCCATAACAACGAGGTTGCTGTCAGTAGCAGAAATCAGTTCAGGAAGCAGCTGGTTGACAGCAGCAACGGGAATATTAGGAGCAATCTGCTGCATCATCTGATAGAGCACATCCAATGGGGGAATAGGCTCATTAGAGAGATAGTGGTCACGATACTCGTTGCCATACTCGGCATTCTTGCGCTTGTCGCGGTTGGTATACTGCTTCTCCAAAGAACTCAGGTAGTCTGCCTGGGCACGAGCATACTCTGTAGCGGTGAAACCGAACTCACGAGCACGTCTGGCCTCACGGTAGAGCGCCTGCAGGGTCTCCATATCCTTTCCTTCCTTGGGCACACCAATCAGTTCGAAACAGTCCTTCGTCTTCGACAGCAGATACTGGCTATCGTCAGCATATGCCTGGAAGAAAGGACAGCTCTCCTCCTGTGTCATCTCGTTCAGGCGCTGGCTCATCATGCGAGAGATCACATTCGTCAGATAGCTCTGGACAAGATAGCCGAGATTAGCCTTCTCCTCTTCAGGGACAGCATCATGCTTCATCATAATCATCAGCTGACTCATCTGCATCTCCTTATCCTTATCGAAGATATAGATAGCCTCGCTATTGTCGGGAACAGCCTCAGCAATGACCTTAGGAGCATTGGCGTCAACCTTAATACCACCAAAGAGTTCCTTAATCTTAGCCTCCATGTGATCAACATCAACATCACCAACGACGATGATGGCCTGATTGTCTGGACGATACCACTTATGATAGTAGGCCTGAAGAGTAGCAGGCTTGAAGCTATCGATAACAGACATCAGACCGATAGGCATGCGCAGACCATACTTAGAACCAGGATACATCTTGGGCAATGAACGGGTAATCATACGCTGTGATGGACCTTCACCCAAACGCCACTCGTTGTGTACCACGTCGCGCTCCTTGTCAATCTCTTCAGCTTCCAAGAGCAGACCGTTTGACCAGTCCTTCAGGATGAGCAGACAAGAGTCAAGGGCAGTAGCACGCTTGGTGGGCACATCGCAAACACGATAAACGGTCTGGTCGATGCTGGTATAAGCGTTCAGGTCAGAACCGAACTCAACACCCAGCGAACGAGTGTAGTCGATGATGCCCTTACCTTCTGGCTTTGAGGGGAAGTGCTCAGAGCCATTGAAAGCCATGTGCTCCAGGAAGTGAGCCAAGCCACGCTGGCTCTCATCCTCGTTGATGGAGCCCACACGCTGGGCAATATAGAAGTTGGCCACATGTTCAGGATACTCGTTGTGACGGATGTAATACGTCAGTCCATTGTCCAGCTTACCCATACGTACGGCAGGATCCACTGGGATTGGCGGCATCTGCATCTCCTGTGCCACCATGACTACACTACACACCAGGGTGAGGGCAGCCACAAACATTCTCTTCAGTTTCATCATTTTATTAAAAAGTAGTTAGATATAGAATTGTTTCAATTACATTTTCAGCGGGCAAAGATAGTAATAATTATTGACTAATGTACACGTACCTTATTATTATTATGTTTTTTTATACTTCCACAGACCATAAAAAAAGTCCTTTCAGCCACTTTTTACGTAACTGAAAGGATTATTTAGATTTCAAAGTATGCAGACTGCAGCAGAGACTTAGTTGAAGAAGTACTTAAATCCAATCTGCAAGCTCCAGCAGTGGCTGTAGCTATAGACGGTATCGTAAGTCTTTGTGTAGTACTTGCCATTCGAATCCTTACACATAGAGAAATATGGCGTATTCGTTGAGTCCATACCCTCATATCTTAAGATCTTTCCATAGTTGCAAGCCTCTGCACTCTTAGGAACACCCCACTTGGAGTTCAGCATGTTACCAAAGTTGATGATATCAACAGATACCTGGAACTTCTGCTTTGTGCCAAATACCTTCATCTCAAAGTCTTCAGCAACACGGAGGTCGAAACGATGCAACCAGGGAGCACGTCCGCAGTAAGCCTCAGCATACTCACCCTTATGGTTCTTCAGGTAGTCATCTTGCTCTACGAAGTTCCAGAAGGCTACACGGTCCTCATCAGTCTTGAACCTAATCTCGCTGTCATCCTTAGGAATATAAATAAGGTCGGTAGACAAGCCATCGCCATTCATATCATTGGCATACGTGAAGCTAGTTCCAGAGTATGAATATCCCTTGTAGAACAGATTAATATGTGTACCCAATGTGAGGCTTCTCAGCTTGATAGGAACATAGTAGCTCAGTGAAGCAGTAATCTGATCAGGAGTTACATAGCTGGAACGCTGTGCAGGAGTGAAATTTGCACCATCAACAGAAATTACGCCCTGCCATGCAGATACGGGGTCGCTACCAGGAAGATTAGAGACTTCCTTACCCTCGGTATGGGTATAGGCTGCCATTAACTTCAAGTTACGGAAAGGCTCCGCATTGACGGTGATATTAGCGGTATAGCCATAACCCTTTGAGGTATTGTCAAGCATAATGGCATTCTTTCCAGAGTAGTACTGATAGTTCTTGGGGTAAATATAACGGTTGTCGGCACCATTGAAACGCTCCCAGCCTTCTGCCTCAGGATCCCTGACGTTGACATTGCGCATATATACCGCATTAACATTCTTGGTGTAGATGAACTCACCAGTCACTGACAACGGGAACGATACTGGTATCTGATAGTCGATAGCGATACTAGACTTCCAAATCTGTGGCATCTTGAAGTCGCTATATACACCAGAGATCTTGGAACCTGCAACATGGTTCTCATTCGTGGTGGGCACTTCGAAATGCTGCATCAGTTCGTTGACGCCCATAAACTTTCCTGCCAGGCCATTCATTTTAGCCTGAATCCATGCTTCATCATGACCATTGGTGTCTTGCCACTTACCAGTCTTATAGTTATAACCTACGCTATAGGTTGTCTTATCGATATTGGCATTACCTGGCTGGTTCGTGAAGAATACCAGAGGCAGACGACCTGTGAAGATACCCGTACCACCACGTACTTTCAGTGAACGGTCACCAAAGACATCCCATGAGAAACCTACACGTGGAGAAATCTGGATATGGTTGTCGGGCCACTTGCCAGTATCAATTCTGTAGCCATTGAAGCCATAGACTGTTTCGCCACTCTTGTCCAAATAATTAAGGTTATAAATCGCATTGTTGCGTGCGATATCCTGTTCATCGAATACCAAGTCGTCAAAGCGGACACCGTAGGTCAGCTTGAAGTTGGAAGTAACGTTCCACTCATCCTGCAGGTACAGACCATACTGGTTGAAGCGTACAGCTGAAGTGGGACTGTCATTGCCATTGAAGCCATAGGTAAAGTTAACAGCCTCAGGAGCAGCACCACTCAGGAACTCGTTGAGGTTGCGGAAACGATACTGTCCTGTTCCCTCACGGATATACGAGTTGTCAGCAAACTGATGCTCAAAAGAGAATCCTGTAGTAATCTTGTGGCTACCCAGATACAGTGTCAGGTTGTCAGTCAGACTATGCACCTTGTTCTCCACGTGGTTCTTCCAAGTGAACAACTCATAACCAGCACTGATATACGGCTCAATAGTTGGAGACGTTGAAGTAGCATCATAAGGATAAGAAATGTCGATGAAGGGGAATGTTGCCGAATTCGAAGTACGAGTAGGATCCTTCATATAAGAATAGGTATAGAGCAACTGGTTGCTAACCTTGTCACTGAAACGACTGTTCAGGTCAACAGTAACAGACTTCACTGACTTCTCGTTACCATACATCGTATTTGCAAAGATCATAGCTTTCTCTCCTGTACGATAGTCGCCAGAACCTTTGTAAACATAGTCACCTGTTGAACGGCTGGCACCAGAGTAGCTAGTATCCTTCGTGCTGTTATAGCGAACAGCCAGATGGTGGTTATCTGTGATGTTCCAGTCCAGACGTGCCAGGAATTTCTCATTCTTCTCGTCGGCAGGGAAATCGGTCCATGAACCAGTTTCATAGCCAAAGTTGTTCAGCAGATAGTCATGCACTTGTGCCATGTCACTTTCATAAACACGCGAAACCATACCGCCAGCTTCCTCGCCAGCATGACGTGCACGATACTTGATAACCTGACCAGGAACCTTTTCATACTCATAGTTGGCAAAGAAGAACAACTTGTTCTTGATGATCGGGCCACCCAAGGTGAAACCATAGATGGTCTTACGATCTTCTGCTCTTTCGCCCAAGTCCTTTCCGTCAATCTTGTTACCACGCATGTGCTCGTTGCGGAAATAAGTATATGCGGTTCCCTTAAAGGTGTTCGTACCTGACTTCGTAACAGCATTCACGCCACCACCAATAAAGTTTGTCTGGCGAACATCATAAGGTGCGATAACAACCTGAACCTCCTCAATAGCATCCAATGAGATAGGGCTGCCACCACCTGGAAGGTCATCGTTGAGTCCGAAGTTATTGTTAAAGTTTGCACCATCGACAGTAAAGTTACTCATCTTACCGTTAGCACCTGCAAAGCTCATACCACCACCAGCATAAGGAGACAGCTTGGCAATATCAGTAATGCTACGGCTAATCATTGGCATCGACATCATCTGCTCGTTAGAGATGTTTGTCGAAGCACCAGTCTTCTCACCAGCAAACTTCGAAGCCTTACCACTGACAACAATCTCAGTCAACTCATTAGCATTTTCGGAAAGCCATACGGGCAAGTTGTATGTTTCACCGAGATCCAAGTTGATACCCTTGAAGGTCTTGGTCTCGTAGCCGATGTAGCTGATGCTAACAGTGTATGGACCACCATTACGCATACCCTGAATGGCAAAGCGTCCACTGATATTGGTCACTGCCGTGTACTTCGTGCCAGAAGGCTCATGTACAGCAATTACTGTGGCGCCAATCACTTCTTCCTTAGTGTCTTGCATGGTAACCTTACCACTAAGGGCAGAGGTAGTAATCTGGGCCAGCATTGTCAACGAGAACGTCAACATCATAGCCGATAATAAAAGTAGTCTTTTCATAGATATAAAGATTTATTATATAATTCCGCTGCAAATTTAATAAATTTATTTTAATCTACATAATTATCAGACATCTTTTTGACGCAATCCCATACGTGCCTCCACAACATTGACCACATAGTCACCCAATTTCTCGCATTCGTTGATAATATCCATATAGATGGTACCAACTGCGTAGGTGTACTCGCGGTTGTTGACATCAGTGATATTCTGCGTCTTCAACTGGTTGCGGTAGTTGTTGATTTCGTTCTCGATATTGAACGTTCGGTTCACGTCGAACAACTCCTTACGACCACCCATTAAGCGGTTCATCTGCGACAGCGACTGGTCAGTCAGTTCCATCATCTGGTGCAGATGATCATACTGCTTCTCAACGAAGTGGTCCTCCTTGCCATTGTATTTACGTGAGATGGTACGAGCCATGTTGAAACAGGCATCACCAATAGACTCCAACTCCGACACCTCACGCAACATGGCACGGATTTTGGCTTTTGTATCATCAGAGAGGTGGGCATCACTGACGGAGTTAAGGTAGTTGGCAATCTCCAGTTCCATATTGTCCGAGATACCCTCGTACTTCTCAATACGCGTATACAATTTATTAAACTCACCAGCCTTGCTGTCCTTTTTATTGTTCGAACTCGACGAAAGTGTCAACAACTCTCTCACCATACCAAACATACGCTGCATACGGTTGGAAAACTGCTGGATTTCCTTCTGTGCCTCCAGTACCGAGAGCTCTGGGGTTTTCATGAAACCGGCAGTAATAAAGTGCAGACGGAAGTCCTCCTCCTCGTCCACCTTCTTCGACTTGATGACCCAGCAAACGAATTTCTCAATCTGCGGAATGAACCAAATCAGAATAAACGTGTTCACCACATTGAAGCTAGTGTGGAAGGCTGCCAGCACGAAACTCAGCTTAGCGGCATTTGCCATGAAAGCGTGAGCGCCAGCCAGTTCCATCGTCATATTGACATCGTAGCCTACCCAGCCACAAACCATGTCAATGAACGGACGGAACACAAAGAGAATCCACACCACACCAAACACATTGAAGAACATGTGTGCCAAAGCGGCCCGACGAGCCTGTGTATTGGCTGACATCGCTGCCAGGTTCGAGGTAACGGTAGTACCGATATTCTCACCCATCACCAGTGCAATACCCTGATAGATGGGCAGGGCACCACTCGAACAAAGTATCATCGTGATGGCCATCACTGCTGCCGACGATTGTACACAGAAGGTCAGCACACCACCCAGGAACAGGAAAATAAGGGTGGTAAGGAATGAGTTGGGATCAAACGAAGCAAAGAAGTCCAGCACAGCCTGGTTCTCACCCAGATGCATGTTCTGGCCTGTCACTCGCAACGTCGCCAAAGCAAAAATCAGGAAGGCCAAACCAAAGAGGAAGTCACCGATATAACGATGTTTCTTCTGATAGATAAGGATAATACCTACGAGGAAGGCTGGATAGGCCACGTCGCCGATGTTAAACGACATACCCGCAGACATAATCCATGCTGTCAGGGTTGTACCAATGTTAGCACCCATAATGACCGAGATAGCCTGTGCTAGCGTCAACAGTCCTGCATTAACGAACGACACTGTCATCACGGTGGTAGCAGTAGATGACTGTACGCTGGCCGTAACGAGCATACCCGTCAGCATACCAGTAAAACGATTGGTAGTCATGGCACCAAGGACGTGTCGCAATTGCGGACCCGCCATCTTCTGAAGGGCTTCACTCATCGACTTCATACCATACATCAAGAGTGCCAAAGAGCCCAAAAGCGTGAAAATTACCCAGATAGACATAATATTTTTATTAAATTGTTTTACTTTTCAACTATTTTTCGTACATTTGTAGCGCCCAAAACTTTATGCTTATGGAACAACAAATCAAAATCCGTTGCAAAAATAATAAAAAATCTGTAAATATTCGCATCGGAAGCACACTTTCTGAAATTTTTTCTCAGTTGGGGCTCGAAATGGAGTACGGCCCCATCAGTGCCAAAGTGAATAACAAGGTAGAAGGAATGCACTACAGAGTGTATAAACCCAAGGATATTGAGTTCCTCGACATGCACTCTGCCAGCGGCATCCGTGCCTACACACGGTCTGTCTTTTTTGTCTTGTGTAAAGCTGCCCACGACCTGTGGAAAGACTGTACGGTCATCATCGACATCCCCATCAGCAATGGTTACTATGTTAACCTGAAGCTAGGACGCGAGGTGACACCCGACGACGTTAACGAACTGCGCCAGCGTATGCAACAACTCATTGATGCCAAACTACCCATCCATCGTTTTGAGTCGACTACCGAAGAAGCCATCGAGATGTTCCGCCAGGGTGGTAGCATGTCGAAAGTCAAACTGTTGGAGAACAGCGGACGACTGTACACCACCTACTACGACCTGGATGGTTATAAGGACTATTACTATGGTACGCTGCTGACCAATACCAAGCAGATTTATCTCTTCGGACTGGAGTACTATTTTGATGGCATTCTCCTACGTCTTCCCTCACGCACAGACCCGTCGAAACTGGGCGCCTTTATCCGTCAGGACAAGATGTTCGAGATCTTCAAGGAGCACCATCGTTGGCAGGAGATCTTAGGAATGCGTACTGTGGGCGACCTGAACAAAGCCATCAGTGATGGACATGCCAACCGACTCATCCAACTCAGCGAAGCCTTACAAGAGAAGAAGATAGCACAGATAGCCGACGAGATAGCCAAGAGGAAAACCGTCAAGATGGTACTCATTGCTGGTCCGTCAAGCAGTGGCAAGACGACGACCTGCAAACGCCTGAGCATCCAGTTGGCCGTCAATGGCATCTACCCTGTCGGCATCTCACTGGACGACTATTTCCTGGACCGTGACCAGACGCCACGCGACGAAGACGGCGACTACGACTTCGAGCACTTGCATGCATTGAACATCCCACTGCTCAATGAACAGATGAATGCCTTGTTCCGTGGTGAGGAGATAGAACTGCCCCGTTACAATTTCCAGCTCGGCAAGAGCGAGAAGAGTGGTAAGAAACTCAAGTTGAAGGGTAACGAGGTCCTCATCCTGGAGGGCATCCATGCACTGAACCCCGAACTGACCGCACAGATTCCCAACGAACAAATCTTCCGTGTCTATGCCTCGGCACTTACCACTATCCTGCTGGACAACCACAACTACATCCCCACGACGGACAATCGTCTGCTGCGTCGCATCATCCGCGACCACAAGTACCGTGGTGTCAACGCATTAGGAAGCATCCGCCGTTGGGCGAGTGTCCGCAAGGGCGAGAATCGATGGATATTCCCCTACCAGGAGAATGCCGACGCCATTTTCAACAGTGCCATGCTCTTCGAATTAGCCGTCATCAAGCAACAGGCAGAGCCTCTGCTGGAACAGGTTCCCGAAAACTGCGAGGAACATGCCGAAGCTTACCGTTTGCTGAAGTTCCTGCACTATATCAAACCTATTCCCGAAGACCAGATACCGCCCACCTCGTTGTTGCGCGAGTTCCTTGGTGGCTCATCCTTTGAATATTAATCTGGATTCATAACACCAATTTCGTGAATAAAAATGCAGTTATTGACAAGAAAATGGTCAATAATTGCATTTTTATTGCAATTTATTTGGATATTCCATTTATATTTGCGACCTTTGCATTCGTTTTTCAAAGATTGTAACACACCTAATTATATAACAATGGCTGAACAATTAGAAGTAAAAGAACTCGACCAAGTGGTCGTACGCTTTTCAGGTGACTCCGGTGACGGTATGCAGTTGGCCGGAAACATCTTCTCTACGGTTAGTGCCACCGTTGGTAACGGCATCTCTACATTCCCCGACTATCCCGCTGACAT
>JAEEGI010004318.1_pt1 | contig 33360 bp, 36 predicted proteins | sample 8958751 | NCBI WGS metagenome assembly JAEEGI01 (sample SAMN16246545, study PRJNA631951) | gut metagenome | biome: gut microbiome; feature: rumen; material: KS-attached | host: Bos | place: Iran: Karaj | collected 2018-10
GCTGAAGAGGTTCGAGACAGAGCTTCTCCGAGACAGCCTTATCGGAAACCTAAGGATGGGATTTGGTTTTCTGGGCTATCCGTCTGATTCTACAGTTGCCCAGCAATACGGGCAGATGTACCAGACTCCGGTGATGCTCAATGCTGATTACTTCAGGCAGTTCGCTGCCAGCCTAACCAAAGAAGAGAGTCCTAAGGAGAGCAAGATTGCGGGGCAGTGCACTACGGAAGAGGCTGTGATGATGCATATTGCGGCAGGGCTGGATCCAAGTAAGCTTGTTCTTGGAATGCCGTTCTACGGCAAGAGCGGAGGCGGAGTGGAATATCCGTTCCAGAAAGAGTTCTGGGAGACTGGAGAAGTCGGGGAAGGCTACCAGGAAGTCTGGGACGAGATTGCCTGGGTTCCGTACATCGCTGATGCTGAAGGGAATCTTGTTTACGGCTTTGAAAACGAGCAGTCAATCCGCGCAAAATGCCGCTTTGCCAAGGAGCATCACCTTCTTGGTGCAATGTATTGGGAATACTGCATCGATGCCGGACGCACAGAGCCTTTTAGGGGTAAACTCATAAACGCTGTCGCTGAGGAAATACTTGGCAAATAGGAATGACAGATAATTACAATGCTATTCACATACGGCTCTAACTAATTGACCGTACCGGCGTTCGTCGTAGTCATTGTGATAGCCTCCAGTTTCACAGTCAAAGCCATAAGCGGAGTTTTTGTTGGATGGATTAATGGAAGCCCCCCAATAGAATAAGCCTTCGCCGATTCGGTTGTTGGTTTTATCGTATAGGTAGCCTCCCGCAGGAAGGAAAATGCTATTACCGGCGTAGCCTGTTACTTTACTGGTGACGAGATATCCCTTGCGGCCGCTGCCATTGTAATTGGTCTCCCAAGTCCAAGTGAAATTACTTGTATTCCTCAGTGCAAGCCACTCTTCCTTTGTAGGTGTTCGCCACATGCCGCCCATATTGACGCTGGCTGCATCATCTTCAGGCTGTAAAGTCGTATAGTCGGTGCCATTATATTTGCTGAATGTCGAACCATTCCCCAAGGAGTACGAACCCCAAGCATAACCTGCTGTTTTGCCTTCCTTCCACGTTAATGGAGATAGACTGCTGTAGTATGTTTCCGTCTCGCCCCAAGCGAAATAGTCGCCATAGTCTTGTGGGGTGTCAGCCCCTACATTGCATGTTGCCCACTTCAGTCCGTCACCCATCTCCATATATTGCACATTGCTGGCAAGGACCGTACGGACGGACCAACTGGTCGACAAACCTCCCGAATCCACAACTTCGACCCCGCCGGAAGGATAATAGAAACGGGTATAGCCACCGTTGCTGTCGTTATATTTGGTTCTTGACCAGAAATAATTGGTTGCACTCTCACAAGGGAAAAAGAGGTATTTTGACTCATCGCTTGCACTGACCCAAAGAATTCCGTTCACCCCAGCTATCGACATCCCGAATCGGTGCTCGTTGGTATTTGTTTTAAGTTCTCTCATCTGGTTGAGGTCAGGAATGCTCTCGCCGGAGCTAAGACCCATTTCGGCCCATCTGGTGGGATTTGTGCAAACCCAGCCCGTATATTTCGTTACCGTATAGGTCCAAGGCACCTCGGCGGTGTGGTTCACCGTGCACCAAGAAGTGGACCCGATGGTCACATAACGCCCAGGCCCTACCTGGTGTTTGGTGGAGAGTTTGATGGCTGCCCGTTCAGCCAGAGGCGTTTTGAGGTGCTTGTAGAAATCGTAGTGGTTGCTGCCCATCTCGATGGCAAAGTAGTATTCGTTGCCGGGATTCTCTGCCAATTTCCCGGAAAAATAGAATCCCTTTTCGGAATTTACGGTAGCTGCATAGCCAGTCATAAACGCGCCTTGAGTGGCTGCGGTCTCGGTAATCACGCCATCAGATGAGATAGAAGCCACACCGGCAGGCGAAACTGCGTTGCAGGCCATTGAAATGACTCCGGTGGCATCATTGTCCGGGATGAAGAACTGAACGTATCCGCGTGGCACAACCATATTAAAGTCAGCAGAAAGCGTAGTGATGCCGTCAGCTTTGGTAACGGTATAAGAGCCATTGGCTGACAGATAGTAAGAATCCGTCTTGCCGGCGGTAAAGGTCCACCCGGAGTTATAGGTGGCCGTCGCGTCGTTTCCATAAGGAAGATAAACAGCCACGAAGTTGCTTCCGCTCTCCGTCAGGTCGTTCACTGTAGCTGTCCCGGCAAATGCTGGAGTCCAAGAGCCGTCGTAGGACAGTGTGAGGTATCCGGTTGTGACACCCTTGAAAAACACGAAAACCTTGTCTCCGTTTTCCCAGCCGGACTTTACGGCCTTTGTCTCTCCCGGATAACGGACGGTAAAGTTGAACACCAGGTCGGAAATGCTTTCAGAGGAAGGATCTTCAGGAGAGAAAAGTTCATTAGTGCAGGCCATCAAGGCAAGCACGACGCTTAGAATTGCAATGGTCTTTTTCATCTTCATATCCTCCTACCAGTCTTCTTCAGGGTCAAACGGTGTGTTGAATGTTGGATCGCTGACGCAAATAACGCCTTCCTGTGTCACCTCAATGATCATTGTCGAGGGAGCCGAATACTTTTGTTTCTCTTTTCGTTCCATATTCTGTTTTTACTGATTTTGTCTTTAGTAGAACTTCACCGTAGTGCCTTCAAGGGAAGTGAGGACCTTGTTGGCAAGGCTGCTGGCTCCAATCCTGAAGAACTTAGGAGTGAGCTGCTCTCGTCCCATAGTGTGCTCAACAATAGTAAGATAGAGTATGGCGTCCTCTGAAGAGGAAACTCCGCCGGCTGGCTTGAAACCTCTTCTTTTGCCGTTTTTTTCCATAAAGGCCTTCAGGCATTTGCACATCACAAGGGCGGCGATTGGGGTAGCGCTCGGCTCCTGCTTTCCGGTAGATGTCTTGATGAAATCCGCTCCTTCCTCAAGGGCAAGGAGGGATGCCTCGGCTATAGCCTCGACTCCTTCCTGGAGGGTAGGGTATCCGGTCTGCAGGGCACCGCTTTCCAGTATGACTTTCAGAGTCTTGCCTTCTGTAACCTTTCTCAAGGCGCTAATCTCGTTTCTTGTATCCTTTTCATTTCCTGCAACAAAGAAGCTGTGAGGAAGAACTATGTCTATCTCAGTGGCGCCGTTTTCAATGGCGTGTCTGGTTTCCAGCTCCTTTACGTCCAGAAAACTCTGCGATGAAGGGAAGCAGGCGGAAACCGTGGTAATGCCGACTCCTTCTTCCTTGAGGGTTCCCTTTACGGTCTTTGCGAAGTTAGGATAAACGCAAATCGATGCCGGAAGAGGATACTGTGGATACTGTGACTTGAACTTGTTTACCTTATCGGTGAACTTTGTGATGAATTCAGGGGTGTCTGAAGTGTGGAGGCTTGTAAGGTCTATGGCTCCAAGGGCGATCTTGAGGTTTTCCTCATTGAAGTTGGCCTTTGCCTTTTCCTTTATCTGGACGAGTTCTTTCTCGAGCTCTTCAGCGTTTATTGTCAGATTGTACTTTTCGGTCAGTTTCATATACTTGTGTTTTTAGAAATTTCTCTGTTTGCTGTCCATAATAATAGTTACGGGGCCGTCGTTCAGAAGTTCCACCTTCATGTCTGCCCCGAATTCTCCGGTAGGGATGTTCTTTCCCAGGGCTATGCCAAGCTGCTTTACGAATTCCTCGTAGAGGGGTATGGAAATCTCCGGCCTGGCAGCCTTGATGTAGGACGGGCGGTTCCCCTTGTAGGTTGAGGCCATCAGGGTGAACTGGCTGACAACCAGGATGTCTCCGCCGTCATCCATTACCGAGATGTTCATCACGCCGTTCTGGTCGTCGAAGATTCTCAGGTTGGAGATTTTCTTTACCAGGTAGGCTATGTCTTCATCCCCGTCTTCTTCTCCCACGCCAAGCAGCACCAGCATTCCCTTGCCGATGGAAGACTTCACCTTGCCCTCTATGGTGACGCTGCAATGCTTGACTCTCTGTATTACTGCTCTCATACGGCTTCTCCGTTAATGGTTATGTTAAATCCCTCTTCCTTGAGCGGAAGGGCGATCTCCCGCATCTCTTCCATTGTTGCTTTCTTCAGGTCTTTGGCTGGAGTGTCGCGGTCCAGGGTGTACATCATTATCTGCCTCGGCCTGAGCTGTCTGACAAGATTCCTCCAGTCTTCCGTGAGCTTTTTGTCCGTAAGGTCGAAGTCTATGGTCTTGAAGAAGATGGTCTGGAGTATGAAGTTTCCGTTGAATTTCTTTAGGTCTTCAATGGTCTTATCCAGGCTGTAGCCAGGGGCCGGACGGTTGACGGCGTTTACGATATCCTTGTCTGTGGAGTCAATCTTGAGGATAGGGTTGTCCACTTTCATCAGAGCTTGCCTTACCTCTTTTTTCCAAATCATTGAAGCATTGCTCAAGACGGAAACCTTAGCGTCCTTGAGGTATTCATCCCTGATGCGGAGCGTAATGTCCACGATCTTGGCAAACTCGGGATGGATAGTAGGCTCTCCGTTGCCCGAGAAAGTGATGGAATCTACCCTGATGTTGTCTCTATGAAGTTCTTCGGCTCTTTCCCTGAGCGCCTGTTCTACTTGCTTTGCGCTCGGCCGGAGTTTGTCCTGATCGTGATCCTTGTTCCACCCGCACTCGCAGTAGATGCAGTCGAATGAGCAGATCTTGCCGTGCTCCGGCATCAGGTTGATGCCGAGCGAAGATCCGAGCCTGCGGCTGTGGATAGGACCGACTATCAGAGATTCAAAAAGTTTTGTAGCCATTTTATATCAGTCTTGTTGACTTGCTGTTTTCGTTTAGGCGGAATCCTTCCGCGTTTTCCAAAAGAACAATGCCGGGAGTCTTGCCTTTTTCAATGCTTCCCAGACTATCCAGTTTTGCAAGGAGTTCGGCTCCGTTAGTGCAGGCCCAGACAAGGATTTCCCCTAGTTCCAGACCAGGGAAGTTTTCCTGGAGGCATTCCATTTCCCTTACCATATCCAGGATCAGGTTGGAAGACAGGCTGTCTGTTCCAAGGCAGATCTTAAGGTTGTTTTTCCTCATAAGGTCAATTGGAGGAAGCTGCCTGTGGATGAATATGTTGGAAAGTGGACAAATCGTGAAGAAAGGACTCTGAAGGGCCTCTTTTGCCCTGTCTATGCTCCTTTGGCTTATTACCACGTTGTGGACGAGGTTTATCCTGCCTTTTACCTTTCCTTCTTTCTCGGCGATTCGGTCTATGAAGTATTCCAGGGCGGTTGTTCCAGTGACCGGCGGTGTGGAAAGGCCTCTTCCGTGATAGTTGTCTGACAGGGCGCCGCTTCCTTTCATTATCATATCCTCTTCTTCCTGGCTTTCCTGGCTATGGTAGGAGATGATGCCGCTCTCAAGGCCTCTTTTCGCCGTGATCTCAAGCAGTTTAGGGCTCATCGTATAGCAGGAGTGAGGGGTCACGGAAGCCTCCAGCCCCATAGCCGTGGCCTGGTCCGCCGTTCTCTGTCCTCCTTCCAGGATGGCCTCGGCGTCTGCCTTTTCGGTTCCGAAGAGTTCCACGAAAGTCCTGTAATAAACCTTGTCGCGATACTCCTTTTTCAAAGGAAAGCTTTCATTGCAGTTACTTATGTCAGAGACTGCTACCACACCCTGGCGGAAGAAGTTCTCGAATTCCGCCTTCATGGCTTCGAAACGGCCTTTTTCGTCCACGCTTTCCCTAAGCTCGTTTATCTGGTTTATGAAGCCGCTCATCCCCGTAGCCTGGCGGAAAGCTCCTTTAAGATGGGAAAGCTCTATGTGGCAATGGGCATTTACCATTCCGGGAATCAGGATTCCCTCATGGTATTCGGCATCGCTTAGTTCATCTTGTGAATACTGGCTCACGGACAGTATCTTGCCAGCCTCGTCGGTGACGACTAGAGGTCTTTCCACAGGCTTGGCGGATCCGTCAAGAGTGAACGCGAAATCAGCAGCAAACTTTTTCATTCTCATTATTTTCCCTCATCAAGATTACGCCGGAACTCGTTTCTGACCTTTTCGGCCTCCTTGGTCAGGACTATTTCAGATTCCTTGTCTTTATCCTTTCTGTGCTTGAGTTTGCTCTGGCGACTTTTTTCTTCTTCCTCGGCATTCTTGATTATCCTTTTCAACTCTTGGTAAAAACTGGTCTTTTGAGGATAGTTGCCATCCAGATACCTTTCCCACCATCTGTCTTTCTGAACCTCTACGCCAGGGGAAAGATAAGGTATCCTGACGATAATTCCATGTGGGCGTTCCCTGGTGAGTTCCCTGTTGGCCGCAGCGGAACTGTCCTTTGCGGTCTGGACGGCCCTCTTGAGGATGTAGGTGTATGCCTTTTCGTCTGCTATGTAGTATCTTATGGAATTGCGGTAGTCTTCCAGAGAACATCCGTACTTGTCGAAGATGTGCTGGTACAGAAGCAGGGAATCGGCTGCCTTGTTTACGTTCGGATATTTCTTGGCATATTCGTCAACCACGAACATACTGTACATTATATCGGCGACATCATTCTTGGACAAAATACCCTTTTTGCGGCAGCCGGAGGCCAGAATCACGGCAATGAGGGCCACTGCAACCGCAACATGATGCAAGATTTTGCTTTGTTTGTTCATACCCACAAAGTTAATTTATTATTTTTGTCAATCAATACTGAAGAAATGAAGATCAACCCTCCAAAATTCATCCGCAGGATGTTCCCGAGTTTTATATGGGACCTTCCAAACGACAGGAACGAGGTGTATCTGACCTTCGACGACGGTCCTCGCCCGGAAGTCACGCCGTGGGTTCTGGATCAGTTGGACAAATACAATGCCAAGGCAACTTTCTTCTGCATTGGCAAGAACGTGGAAATGTTTCCGGAACTTTTTGAGGAAATAAAGGCAAGAGGGCATGCTGTGGGCAATCATTCCTATAGCCACGTCAAGGGATGGGGGATGAGCACGGGAGATTATGTCAGAGACATAGACATAGCTTCAGACCTGATTCATTCGAATCTTTTCCGCCCTCCATACGCACGGATAGGCCCACATCAGGCAAAGGTTCTGGCAGAGCGCTACAGGCATATCCTCTGGACCATAATCAGCAAGGATTACAGCCGCCGTGTAAACGGACAGAAGTGCATTAAGAATGTGGTTCCGTATCTTGAAAGCGGAGCTATAATAGCCTTCCACGATTCCATTAAATGTTCGGCGAACTTGTTTGAGGCCCTTCCTGTGGTCCTGCAGGCCATTTATGACAAAGGACTTCATTCTGCTAAGATAGAATTGTAAAAAGTAACTCGGCGATATGAAAGCTTTGGTTTTGGGCGGCGGAGGCCGCGAACACGCGATTGCCTGGAAGATAAGGCAGAGCTGGGATTGTGATAAGCTGTTTGCAATGCCCGGAAACCCGGGAACCGCCCAGGTGGGAACAAATCTGGCAGGAGACCCGAATGATTTCCAGGCAGTTAAAAAGGCTGTGCTGGACAATGCCGTGGATATTGTAGTGGTAGGTCCGGAAGAACCTCTTGTCCGGGGGCTCAGAGACAGGTTTGAAGAAGATCCCCAGCTGAAAGACGTTATGTTCGTCGGTCCCGGTGCGGCTGGTGCGGCCCTGGAGGGCAGCAAGCAGTTCGCCAAGGAATTTATGGCTAGACACGGAATACCTACAGCCGCTTTCCGCAGTTTCAATTCAGACCAGGTGGATCAGGCCGAGGCTTTCCTCGAGACCCTTAAAGCTCCATATGTACTTAAGGCAGATGGACTTGCTGCGGGGAAGGGCGTACTTATATGCGATAATCTTCCTCAGGCCCGTCAGGAAGTACGTCAGATGCTGGGCGGAAAATTCGGCAAGGCATCATCTACCGTTGTCATAGAAGAATTCCTCTGTGGAATAGAGGTTTCAATGTTCATACTTACAGACGGAAAGAGTTACCTGATGCTTCCGGAGGCCAAGGATTACAAGAGGATAGGTGACGGGGACACAGGCCTTAACACCGGTGGAATGGGGGCTGTTTCTCCTGTTCCGTTTGCGGACGGCTCTTTTAAGGATAAAGTCAGGAAAAGAATCATTGAACCTACGCTTAAAGGCCTCGCCGAGGAAGGTATACCATACAGGGGATTCATTTTCCTAGGTCTTATGAACTGTGGTGGAGATCCTTACGTGATAGAGTACAATGTCAGGATGGGAGACCCTGAGACCGAGGCGGTAATGACAAGGATAGACTCTGACTTGCTGAGCCATCTGTGCGCCTGCGCAAAGGGAACCCTGGACACGGAGAAAATAGAGATATCAGATGATGCAGCCCTTACAGTGGTTTGCGTAAGCGGAGGCTATCCGGGAAGCTATCAGAAAGGTAAACCTATAACCGGAGACCCGATACTGTTCAGCAATTCATACAGCGGTCCTGTCAAGGTATTCCATAGCGGAACATCCGAGCCTCAGGAAGGAAACCTGGTTACTTCCGGTGGAAGGGTTCTGGCGGTGACTTCAAACACTCCTGCCGCAGGCTCCGTAAGGGAAACCGTGGAAGAGGGCCGAAGTCTGGCATACTCCCATCTGGAAAGGATCGATTTCGAGGGAAAGTATTTCAGGAAAGATATCGGTCTTGACATAATCCGTTATTCAGAAAGCAAATGAGCGGTAACTTGAAGGAATTCGTGGTTATGGGGCGGTATAACAGGATAGCCCTCTATGCTGTAACCGTGTTCCTTCTGGTTACTTCTTTTTTCATAAAGATTTCTCCTGCCTCATTTTTCTCCCTGGATAAAACCTGGACAATGCCTTTGGGCATAGTGTTCTGTATAGTCCTTCTGGTTACCGTATATATGATATCAGAACCGGTGATTCCATCCTACAAAGACAGGCTGACGGCGGTGTTCATGAGTGCCGCCCTGATCTTTGCCTGCCCGGGATCGCTGAGTGCCAGTTTCATACATATTGCGGCCATTGCTCTTCTTTGGGCACAGTTCTGTCTTCTGAGCGAACAGTATTTTACGGCGTTTTTCCTGATGGCGCTGTCTTCCATGTTCTTCCCTCCGGTTGTATGGATAGCCATCCTGGTGATTATCCTGATGCTGGCATCGGGTCTTTCGGACACACTGAGGAATCTTCTGAAGTTTACGGGAGGATTCCTGGTACCTTACATACTGCTGTTTTCAGCGGCATTTCTTGCAGGTTATGATCTAAGGGTTGCCCTTGAGGACATTTTCGCCTCGATGACAACCGTCTATTACGATTTCTTCTCCCTGGACATCCCTATGCTGTTCCTTGTCGCCTGCCTGGTTTTCATTCTGATTCACGCCATTGTCCTCATCGGAGGAAAGATGAGGGAATTCGGCATCGCTGAGGCATATGCCCTTAAGATGCAGATAATCAATGTAATAGTATGCGTGGCGGAAGTCGTTCTTTTTGCCTCCACATCAGAGCATCCGGTGGCGTTGCTTGCCTGCTGCCCTTCCGGAATTCTTCTGGCGCGTTATTTTTCCCAGTTTGGAGCCAGGTCCTTCCTCAGGATCGAGATAGTTGTATTGCTGTGCGCGCTGGTTATTTCCAGACTTGGTAATTTCATTGTTTAAGATTAAATTTGAGTTCTATTTCAGAAACGATATGAAAAAGATTTTCTCAACTCTCGCTTTGGCCGCTACGTTAGTCCTGCTGTCTCCGGTATTTGCCGCCGCTCAGGCTCCTAAATCGGCCTACTCGCCTCAGGAGTACATTGACAAAGTGCTCAAGAAGGATCCTAATTACCTGAACGCAATTGCCGCAATCAAAGCTGTTGACAAAAACGGGAAGGTTGTAGCCCAGTGGAATTCCAATCTTCCTGTACTTACCGCATCTACCCTCAAGACTATAACTTGCGGAATGGCTCTGGCTTATCTGGGAGAGGATTACAAATTCTCTACCTGGCTCAAGCACAGCGGAACAGTAAAGGACGGTGTTCTTTATGGAGACCTCTGGATAGTTGGCGGCGGAGACCCTACTCTTGGCAGCGAAGACGGAATGGCTTATCCTATAGATTCAATCTTCGGAGTATGGACCTCAGCGATGAAAGAGCTGGGAATCAGAAAAGTGGAAGGCAATATCATAGTAGATGACAGATATCTGGACAGGGAGGTCATCCCTTCTTCATGGGAATGGGGAAACATTGGCTACGATTACGGTTCAGCTCCTAGCGGACTTCCTTTCCACCAGGATATCCAGAACGTAAGGATCATTCCTGGAAAGAAAGAAGGCGAGAAACCTCAGATTAAGGTTCTGTATCCTCAGATCCCGGGCTTCACATATATCAATGCCCTGACAACCGGCCCTGCAAAGAGCGGCGACTGGTCTGAATACAACTGCTCAGACCTTGCAAGGGTTGGAAAGTTTTCCGGAAGCGTTCCTATTGACAGGGACACCATCCGCAGCACCATCTCAAACAAATACTCTTACCTGTCCTGTGGTGCGGCATTCAGGGATTTTGCCGTTTCTCAGGGAATTACCATCTCTGGTTCGGAAGTCCTTCCAATCGAAGATGTGCAGGATGCAGATCTTACCGATATTGCTACAGTCTATTCTCCGGAACTCTGGAAAATAACTGCCCAGACCCTTCTTGTCAGCGACAACTTCTATGCTGAAACCCTTTTCAAGCAGCTTGGCAAGCAGATGTTCGGAGACGGTTCATACAGAGCCGCCAAGAGAGCCGCCAAGAAGATCCTGGATTCACTTGGAGTGAATACCGTGGGCTATACCCAGGATGACGGCAGTGGACTTAGCCGCGAGAATTATCTTTCTCCTGATTTCTTCTGCAGTTTCTACAGTGTTATGGCTAAGCAGCCTTGCTTCCAGAAGTTTGTAGAAGGAATGCCTTATCCTGGAGTCGGAACATTCCGTACAGTTCTTACAGACAAGAAGAAATTCAACCAGGACATAGCAGCCGGAGTGCACGCCAAGAGCGGAAGCCTTAGCTGCGTAAAGACATACGCCGGATATGTTTACGCCGGCCCTAAGCACGGACTTATCAAGTTCGCCATACTTGTAAACAACTACTCTTGCCCTACAAGAGAGATCCAGAAGCATCTGGAAGGCTTTATGTACTCCCTTGCAAGCGCAGACTAATCGCCGAGAATTAAAGAACTTATATAAAACAAATACAACATTATGTTAACTCTTTCACAGAAAGCAATAGAAATGCCTGCTTCCCCGATCAGGAAGCTGGTGCCTTATGCCGAGGCGGCAAAGAAAAGGGGCGTGAAGGTTTTCCACCTGAATATCGGACAGCCTGACATCGATTCTCCTGAATGTGTAATGGAAGCCATCCGCAACATTCACCTGAACAACCTTGCCTATGCCAACTCGGCCGGTATCGAAAGTTACCGCAAGGGCCTTGCAGGCTATTATAACAAGATCGGAATAGACGTAGAAGCTTCAGACATCATCGTTACCACTTCAGGCAGTGAGGCTGTGCTGTTTGCAATGACAGTAATCTGCAACCCTGGAGACGAGGTTGTGGTTATGGAGCCTTTCTACACCAACTACCGCGCATTTGCCATCCAGACAGGCGTTACGCTGGTTCCTATTTCTACCAAGATCGACAACGGATTCCAGGTTCCTCCGATCGAGGAGTTTGACAAGTACATCACTCCTAAGACCAAGGCAATCCTGATCTGCAACCCTGGCAACCCTACAGGTACCCTCTATTCAAAAGAGAGCATGCTCAAGCTCGGCGAGATTGTAAAGAAACACAATATCTTCCTGCTTTCCGACGAGGTTTACAGGGAGTTCTGCTATTCAGACGACCCTCATTTCTCAGCGATGCAGATTCCTGGCCTGGAGCAGAACGTTATGCTGCTCGACTCTGTTTCAAAGCGTTACAGCATGTGCGGCGCACGTATCGGCTGCATCGTTTCCAAGAACAAGGAGGTTATGGGAGCTATCATGAAGTTCGCCATGAGCCGTCTTTGCTCTCCTACAGTTGAGCAGATTGCCGCTGAGGCAGCACTGGACACTCCTGCCGAGTACTTTGCAGCCGTAAAGGCCGAGTACATCCACCGTAGAGACGTTATGTGCGACATGCTCAACAAGATTCCTGGAGTATTCACACCTAAACCTATGGGAGCATTCTACACCATCGCCCGCCTGCCGGTTGATTCTGCAGAGAATTTCGCAAAGTGGATGCTTGAGGAATTCAACTACAACGGAGAAACCACCATGGTTGCTCCTGCAGCAGGATTCTACGCCAGCCCTAACACCGGTACCGACGAGGTAAGGCTCGCATACGTTCTCAAGGTTGAGGACATCCAGCATGCCATCAAGTGTCTGGAGGAAGGCCTGAAGGTTTATCCTGGAAGGAAGTAATCCAAGCACCCTGAAAAGAAGAGAAGCCGGGAGAAAAGATTTCTTCCGGCTTTTTTTTATTATTTTCTTTGATGTAAATGTAATTTTTTGAGAAAATACCTATATTTGCACAGTCTTAAGGCAAAAATCTGGATAATTTTTCCAAAAAATACACAAATTATGAGTAATGTCCGTACAAGAGCCCTGGCAGAGAGTGCAACTCACCAGGCCGAACGTTTCTATGCAGACCCCAGACCCGTTTCCGAGTATTTCGGAATGAATGTGTTCGACCTTCCTAAGATGCAGCTTTATCTTTCCCAACAGGCATACAATGCCGTAGTGAACGCTGTGGAAAACGGAGCCGCCCTGGAGAGGGAAGTTGCAGACCAGATAGCCCTTGGAATGAAGAACTGGGCAGTGAAGATGGGTGCCACCCACTATACTCACTGGTTCCAGCCTCTTACGGACGCCACTGCGGAAAAGCACGAGTCCTTCTCAGACCCGGTAAAGAGTGCTGGAGGAGGCTCGTTCGAGAACTTCAGGGGGAGTACCCTTATCCAGCAGGAACCGGATGCTTCCAGCTTCCCTAACGGAGGACTTAGAAATACCTTTGAGGCCAGGGGATATACAGCCTGGGATCCGACATCTCCGGCATTCATAATAGGAAAGACTCTTTGTATACCGACGGTATTCGTTTCCTATACAGGGGAGGCTCTGGACCAGAAGACTCCTCATTTGAAGAGCATTGCGGCTTTGGACAAGGCGGCTGTTGCTGTGTGCAGGATGTTTGACAAGAATGTGGAGAAGGTGATCCCTCAGCTTGGTATCGAGCAGGAGTATTTCCTTGTGGACAGTGCTCTTTACAGTGCCAGGCCGGATCTCGTAGCTTGCGGCCGCACCCTTCTGGGCCATACTGCGGCAAAGGACCAGCAGTTGGAAGATCATTATTTCGGAGCCATTCCAAGCAGGGTGATGGCCTTTATGCAGGATTTCGAGACCGAGGCATACAAGTTGGGCGTTCACCTGAAGACCCGCCACAACGAGGTGGCACCGAACCAGTTTGAGTTTGCTCCCGTTTACGGCCAGGCAAACATATCTTCAGACCAGAATCTGATGATGATGATCATAATGAAGGCTATCGCGGAGAAACATCACCTCAGGGTGATTTTCCACGAGAAACCTTTCGACGGGGTTAATGGTAGCGGAAAACACTGCAACTGGAGCCTTGTGACAAATACCGGAGTCAATCTTCTAAAACCAGGTAAGAACCCTAGGGCCAATCTTCAGTTCCTGTGTTTCTTCTCTTGCGTCCTCAGAGGCGTATATGAGCACAACCATCTGCTTATGAGCACGGTGGCATCGCTGAACAATATGTACCGTCTGGGCGGGAACGAGGCTCCGCCTGCCGTCCTGAGCATCTTCATCGGAGAAACCCTTACCCGTCTGGTGGAAAGTATCGAGAAACTTCCGGACGATAGCCTTGCCAAAGTTTCGGACAAGGATATCAAGGTTCGCAGCAAGATGCACATAGTCAACCAGATACCGGAAATTCTCCCGGATAATACGGACCGAAACCGCACATCTCCTTTTGCTTTTACCGGTAACAGGTTCGAGTTCAGGGCAGTTGGTTCGTCAGCAAATGTCGCTTCTTCGATTTTCGTATTGAACGCGGTTGTGGCAGAGCAGCTCATCCGTTTCAAGAACCTTGTAGGGGATAATATGGAGAAAGGAATGAGCGAGAGCAAGGCAATGATGAAGGTCATCCGCCAGTTCCTGGTGGAGAGCAGAAAGATCCGCTTCGAGGGTAACGGCTACAGTGAGCAGTGGAGGAAGGAAGCCGCCCGAAGAGGGCTCAAGAGCATCAGCGTTCCGTCTGCGTTTGAGGAATATAAGGTCAAGAAGAACACGGACCTCTTCCAGACTCTGGACATAATGACCCGCCGTGAGGCCGAGGCCCGCTACGAGGTGCTTAACGAGATTTATGTCAAGAAACTGCAGATAGAGGCCAGGGTACTCGGCGATCTGGTCACAAATCACGTGATCCCAACCGCTATCACATTCCAGAACTCACTGATAAGGAACGTGCAGGGAATTAAGGAACTCTTCCCTGAAAATTACATGGAGATGAGTTCAATGCAGATGAATCTCATAGAGAAGATTTCCGGCTACATCAATATCCTGCACAAGGACGTTCACGATCTGGTGGAAGCCCGCAAGGTTGCAAACAAGATAGCGGACATACCGGCAAAGGCCAAAGCCTATTCTGAAACCGTGGCCCCTTATATGGCCAAGATCCGGGAGAAGGCAGATAAGCTGGAGATGGTAATCGATGACGAACTTTGGCCGCTGCCGAAGTACAGGGAGCTCCAGTCTTTCCGTTAGATATAGGAATGCCGTCGGTTTTTTGTTAAATTTGCAGAATATGATGGCAGACAATCACCAAAGTACAGACAGATATGCCCTAAGGGGCGTATCTTCACAGAAGGAAGATGTCCACAAAGCGATAAAGAATGTGGACAAGGGCTTGTTCCCCAAGGCATTTTGCAAGATCACAGAAGATGCCTATTCCAGCGGGGAGGCTGATCCGTGGTGCTGTGTAATGCATGCGGACGGAGCTGGAACCAAGTCATCCCTGGCTTATGCCTACTGGAAGGAAACAGGGGATCTAAGTGTTTGGGACGGCATAGCCCAGGATGCCATCGTGATGAATACCGACGACCTTCTGTGCGTTGGAATAACTGACAATATCTACATCAGTTCAACAATCGGACGTAACAAGAACCTGATTCCCGGAGCAGTCATTGAAAGGCTGATAGACGGAAGCCAGAAATTTGTTTCAAGGATGAAGGAGTTTGGCGTCAACCTTATTCCTACGGGAGGTGAGACTGCAGATGTGGGAGACCTTGTAAGAACCGTCATAGCAGACACTACGGTATTTGCAAAGATACGTAAAAGCCAGGTGATAGATAACGCAAACATTCGTCCTGGTGATGTAATTGTCGGCCTTGCTTCGGATGGAAAGGCCAAGTATGAAGATACCTGGAACGGTGGTATGGGAAGCAACGGTCTTACAAGCGCCCGCCACGATGTTTTTGCAAAGTATCTCGGCTGGAAATATCCGGAATCCTATGACGGGGCCATGCCTAAGGAACTGGTTTACAGCGGAACCCGCAATCTGACAGACACAGAGCCTGAAACGGGCCTTACATACGGGAAGCTTGTGCTTTCTCCTACCAGGACCTATGCCCCGGTCGTAAAGGCCGTTCTGGACAAGATGAGAAGCCGCATTCACGGTATGATCCATTGCACCGGAGGTGCTCAGACCAAGATCTTGCATTTTATTGACAACGTGAGGATTGTTAAGGATAACCTATTCCCTGTTCCGGTGCTTTTCCGCACCATCCAGAACGAGAGCGGAACTCCTTGGGCAGAAATGTTCAAAGTCTTCAACATGGGTCATCGTCTGGAATTCTATACCGGAGAATCCGAAGCCCAGGACATAATCAGGATATCAGAGAGTTTCGGCATCCCGGCACGTGTGGTCGGACGGGTTGAAAAAGGAGATCCTTCCCTTTCCCGCCTGACCATCAAATGTCCTATGGGTGAATTCAACTATTAGCAAATCAAATAATATCAGCGATATGAAACGATTTTTCCCTTTCCTTATAATTGCACTGGCAACTATTACGTTGTCTTCTTGCAAAGACGATAAAAAACCAGTAGTGGAAACCATTCCTGTAACAGACAAGGCTATCGGTGACCCTTCAAGTATTTGGTATGCCGACTTTGACAAGTTCCCTGCACATGAAGAGCGCAGCCAACTGCCGATCGGAGTGTTTGATTCAGGAACCGGCGGACTCACCGTTCTGGAGGTTATCCTCAAGTCAGACTATATGAACAACATTGACGGGGATCTGGAGGCTGACGGAGTTCCTGATTTCCGTGGTGAAGATTTCCAGTATCTTGCAGACCAAGCTAATATGCCGTATGGTACATATTCTTCCGAAGGTAAGGCTGATTATCTGAGGGAGCTTGCCGTAAAGGACGCTCTTTTCCTCCTCGGCGACAAATACTACGAGCGCAGCAGCGACAAGTACGCCAAAGGCCAGAAACAAAGGTGCAAGATCATAGTGGTAGCCTGCAACACCGCAACCGCATATGGACTCAACGATATCAAAAATCTGCTGACTCTTTCAGGGACCGGAGTAAAGGTTATCGGAGTGATCAACGCCGGAGTTAACGCAGCATTCGACGACATCATTTCCAGTCGCAAGAGGGATTCTCTGGCCGTGGGAGTTATGGCAACCATAGGCACCATTGATTCAGACGCTTACCGTCGTACCATAATGCAGGTCAAGAAGGAAAGGGCTTATGACGGCTTCATCCAGGTAATCAACCAGAAGGGTGCGGGATTCGCCGAGGCTGTCGACCTGGAAAAAGATTTTGTAGATCTTTCCCTCACCGCACCTAGGGATACCTATAGGGGGCCGAAGCTTGGCGACGGACCGGCTGACATAAAGGAGGATCTTCTGGATGTTTACAAATTCTGCTATGCCGACAATGCCATCCTTTACAAGAAGGTCAATAAGAAATTCACTGAATTCCAGCTTAATTCAGCCGCCAATTATGCCAGGTTCCATCTGGTCAGTCTTTTTGAGCAGCTTCGCCAGTCTCAGGAACAGGCTCCTCTGAAGAGCATCATTCTGGGATGTACTCACTATCCGTTCCTTATGGATACCCTGAAAAAGACATTGAGCGAGATCAAGGCCTATCGCAAAAACGGTAAGCTTATGTATGCCCATCTTATCGCCGATGATTTCACTTTCATCGATCCGGCTGTGTTTACAGCTATCGAGTGCTGCAAGACTCTCAGGGAGGACAGGCTTATGGCTCTCAGAACCAGGATGGGACAGGTTGACGCTTTCATTTCCGTTCCTTCATACGGAGTTCCGAGCAAGAATCTGGAGGAAAACGGAGGGCTGACCCACGCATTCAAGTACGGAAGGGCCGTTGGCAGCGAGGACGTTACCACTGTAGTGGTTCCTTTCAGCAAGGATAACCTTAATCCTGACAATCTGAAACGAATCCAGCAACTCGTGCCTTACACCTACGAGAAAATCAAAGAAAAGATCAAATAAATGGCATTTCTTCAACATATTGCAACTGAGCAGATAGAGAAGTTGCCACTGGCTGAATTCCACGGGGAGATTACCGTGGTGGAAAGGGAAGACCAGGTTTTCCGCAATGCAATCAAGACACTGAGGGAAGCCAAGGTGATTGGTTTTGACACTGAAACCAAGCCTTGCTTTGTGGCCCGGGCTCCCAAAAACCACATAGCCCTGCTTCAGCTTTCCACCGGAGAAAATGCCTATATATTCCGTCTCCAGCAGCTTGGTATGCCTCAGGAACTGGTCTCCATCCTGACAGACCCTTCCATTATCAAGGTTGGAGCTGCAGTAAGGGACGACATCCATGGCCTGAATTGGTACTCACGGTTCGAGGCCGGGGGCTTTGCAGACCTCCAGACCATCGCCGAGAAATTCGGCATAGAGGAAAAGAGTGTTCGCAAAATGAGTGCTATTATTCTGGGTATCAGAGTCTCCAAGTCTCAGCAACTTTCCAATTGGGAAAGCAGCAAGCTATCCGACGCCCAGCTCAAATACGCTGCCATAGATGCTTGGGTCTGCAGGGAAATGTATATTAAACTTATGTCTGTTTGATGGAAAAGAAAGTCATTCTGAAAAAAGGCAAGGACCAGAGTCTTCAGCGATTTCATCCATGGGTCTTCTCCGGTGCTGTTGCAAAGATTGAGGGTGATCCCCAGAACGGCGATTTGGTTGAGGTGGTTTCAAAAGATGGTTCTCTTTTGGGTAAAGGCCATTTCCAGAAAGGCTCCATTATGGTCAGGATGCTTGTCTGGGGCGATTCCGCCATTGACGCCTATTTCTGGCAGAACAGGATCCAGGCTGCTTATACTCAGCGACTAAAGACTCTCGTCTCTCTTAGCGAGGGTATGACGGACTGCTTCCGTCTGGTCCACGGGGAAGGGGACTATCTCCCCGGCTTGATTGTGGACATCTACGGCAAAGTGGCCGTAATGCAGACTCATTCCGCCGGAATGTATGCCAGCAGAAAAGAAATCGCTGAGGCTATAAAGACTGTTTTCCACGGCAACATAGACGCCATTTATTCCAAATCCACTCCTATTGGCACTTTCGTGGGGGATGATGACTATCTCTACAAAAAAGACGGTTTCGACGCCACCGGCATCGAGGTTAAGGAAAACGGCTGCAAGTTCTTCGTGGACTGGGAAAAGGGCCAGAAGACCGGTTTCTTCCTGGACCAGAGAGACAACCGCAACATGGTCGGACGGCTTTCAGACAGCAGGAGAGTTCTCAACCTCTTCTGCTACACCGGCGGCTTTTCCGTTTACGCCTTGAGTGGCGGAGCAGTGGAATGCTGCTCTGTAGACAGTTCCCAGCTTGCCATTGACGCCTGCAAAAATAACCTCAAGCTTAACGGATTCACCCAGAACTGCGACTGTGTCTGCACCGATGCCATAGAATACCTCAGAAATGTAGAAAAGGGCAGATACGACCTTATGATCGTTGACCCTCCTGCATTTGCCAAGCACCTTAGCGCCAAGCCAAACGCCCTGAGAGCCTACAGGAAACTGAACTCCATGGCCATAGAAAAGGTTGCCCCAGGCGGCATCGTCTTCACCTTCAGCTGCTCTCAGGTTGTGGACAAAAACGACTTTGCCCTGGCTGTCTTCTCCGCCGCGACAATAGCAAAGCGCAAGGTCAGGATAATCGCGAGAATGACTCAACCATCTGACCATCCGGTAGATATCTGCCACCCGGAAGGCGAATATCTCAAAGGCTTGGTCCTTTATGTTGAATAATCAAAAAAGATTGCTATATTTGCATTCCCAATCCGGTACCATGGCCGAGTGGCTAGGCAACGGTCTGCAAAACCGTGTACAGCAGTTCGATTCTGCTTGGTACCTCCAATGAACAACTAACCCCTTCCAGACATTCTCCGGAAGGGGTTTCTTATTGAAAATCCGCCCTTTTTGCAGCTGATTTGAGACTAAAAATGAGACCTGGAAAAAATGGTCGCATATTGAGGCTTAACTCCAATTATTACAATGAGTTGTGCTGTATTTAAGACTTTGTGATACTAACAAGAGTGTAAAAAAGGGTATTGAATGGTGAAAAGAGGATTTGAGGTATTTGAGACGATTTGTATATGTGAATAAGGTATTTGAAATGCTCTTGTTATACTTCATAAAAATCCTTAACTTTGATAAGTTTAAAACGACATTGCTATGAAAAGGTACTTAGCTCACATTCTTTTAATAAGCAGTCTGTTGACTATCATTTATGAGTTGTCCTCAGTAGCATATTCACAGTCAATTACAACAGTATTAAATATGCCATTATCTGTTGATAAAAATACGGCGAACGCGAAACAATTCAGTCTGGGTGATACTGTAACCGTCTTTGGCTATAAGAAGTCAGGTAAAATACACAACTTTGCTCTTCAAATAGGTGATTATGTTGATATTATTCATATGAACGGTTTGCCTTTTGATGTTAATGTGAAAGACCTCAAAAAGCTCCCGGATGCTTCGAGTGAAGAGATAGCTGTTTTAGTTGCTAATAAAAAGAAAGAGATATTAACAGCTAAGAAGCAAAAGGTCAAGGAAAAAGCTCTGAAGGGAGAAATAATAAATGTCATTAATAATTATTACTATCTAAAGAACACGGATGTTGGGCATGGCAAACTTAAATCAGGGGATACAGTTCAGGTTTTAGGTTATAATAACAAAGGTACTTCTTCATTTTTAGCCCTTTATTCAAAAGATAAAGCAGGTGTATATAAAGTCGATTCAAGTAGCGATTGTGATAGAGTATTCATGAATTTGTTGGACTATGATCTTTTGCCTTCAACTGAAGATCCCGATGTGGTAACTGCGTTAAGAGAGCAGATATCAAGAATTGACAACGAAGAGAAAGAAAGAATGCGTATAGCCGCAATCAAAAAGGCTCAACAAGATTCTATAAAGGCTGTGAGGGACGCACAAATACTCGACTCTTTAAAAAAGGAAAGTTTAAGATTAACGGAAGAATTGCTGGTTATAATCAAAAAGAATTCCCCGATAAGAGTAATTGTAGATTCTTGGTACACAAATTCAGTTGGTCGGGTTTCTGTTCAATTAACAATTTATAATTGCTCGACAGAAACAATTAAGTATATAACCGTGAAAGCATATTTTACAAATGCTGTTGGTGATAAATGCTCTAATGAGATCGGTGGGGGATATACCTGGCAAGGAAAAGGAATAGGTCCAATTGGGCCAGCTCCTACAACTGTTGATAACTTTGATGAAAGAATCAAAGAATATAAGGCTAGCTATGATTTTGATAACAATAGTTTTTACTCTAGAACTGCTCACTATATACATATATCTTCTGTGATAATTCAGTATATGAGCGGAAAAACGATAACTTTATCAGGTAATTCTCTACAGAGTCATGTTCATTATAAATAACATTTCCCGACGACAGGCTTGTTTATTTTGACTTATTAAATAATAAATTCTACTTATACATCATTTATATGAAAAGCTTATGAAAAGGATCATTTTATTATCAATGATTTTGACTATCTCATTCTGTGCATTTGCTCAAAATGAAGTCTCAAAAAAAGAAAACAATCCACTTGACATATCCCGTGAATTAGAGAAGATTGCGGAATATGGAGTTCCAACTATACAGCTTGTGGAGCAAATGAAAGCTAAAGCGGACACTCTTTATAACTCCCATTCTTGGGCAGATGCTATTGTTGCATACGAAGAATTTGCAAAGAAAGCTAACTGGTTAGCCAATCTTCTTTCTCAATGTGTTGAACCTTATTATTCTGCATCCTACGATGACAAGAAAAATATCTCATATTCTGTGTTGAAAAAATATGCTCCTTATGAAAAAGCATCGAATGATTACAAAAAACTAAGAAATGAGGCTTATGTAAAGATAGGTTTATGTCATAAGCAGTTAGGACATATAGATAAAGCAGTTGTCTATCTATATAAAGGATTGGATTTAGTTAATGTAGATGAAGGAATAGATTGGTCATTAGCCGTTGACGCACTTTCTGAAATAATTGGTTTTAAAGCAGAATAGTAAAATGATACTTTCTATAAAGACTAAAGAATAATTGTATACTTTACCGTCTATTGTTATGAGAATAATAATTATTTTGTCTATAATACTGATAGCCTGTGGATGCAAAACTTTTGAGAAAGAGTATATAAATGCCCAGGCAGAACTCACTCAAGCCAGAGATAGTATCAAATCTCTATTAGCTACTATTGATGAATTAGCTTACCCCGCTAATCAACGATTAGCAACAGTACAATCATTAATAACCAAGAAAGATTTCGATCAGGCTAAGATGGAACTCGATAAGTTGATTGCCCTGTTCCCTAAAAGTTCTGAAGCTCAGATGCAAGTGTCCTTAAATGAGAAGATAGAGAAAGGCCTTCAGGCTAAGTTAGAGGAAGAGAAAAGATTGAAGGCTCTTGGTTTTAAGGCTCTTAAAGATAATCTTTCAATATCATGTGGCAATGTTAAAGCTTCTTTTAGCAATATTGGTATTGGTAGCACATTCATTTTCGATAATTATGGCTATGAATATTTCTATTCACAAGCGGATAAGGATAGCAAATATGTGTCAGCAGCGATGAATATAACATCGGATGATTCTGATCCAAAATTACCTCAGTGTGCTTTTTATATTGTGGATGGAGATCATTTGAATTATGAAGGGGTTCTAGTTACAAAATTTGCTCGATGGGATGATTATGGTACTTATTTAGGGAATTCGCATGATTTTAACAATGATTTTGCAAAAGTCAATACTGTAAAATTCAAGATTGGAGCAGAGCTGTCTAATGAAAAAATAAAGAAACCATTTGTTTTAGTACTGAAGAAGGAGAATGTTTTAGAGCGAACTCATTCATCCTATTCTCGTCCAGAAATTAGTTATATAGGGTTGGCAGATTTTAAGAAAAAACTTACAATTGAGGATTTTGCTGAAAATGGTCAATATGTTGCTGTGAAGAGATTTAACTTTGAAAAACTTTAAGAACAATATAAACATGAAAAAAGTATTATTGTTTCTTTTTCTATTCACCAGTTTTTTACAACTCAACGCACAGAAAACTATTTGTGGAGTGCCTGTTGGCTCACCAAAAGATATTGCAAAAGAAATGCTTAGTAATAAGTATGGGAATGCAATGTTTGAAGATTACACCTCAATAATCTATGCAGATGCCAATCTTATTACTGAATATTCTTATGCTGGTTTAAGTTGGAATGATCTCTATTTTAGTTTTGAATATGATTCAAAAGGCAATAGTTTCCTTGACGGTGCCTTATTGACTCGTTATTTTAAGAAAGATGAAAGTGAAGATGCCATAGCATATTTTGACACAGTAATGAAAGAATTGCTTGGTAAGAATTATCTATATAACGATAATGTTAGCACAGGAGGGGAGGAAAAAGATGGAGTCCTTCCTTTGGCGACTTGTTTTGGACCTCATATCGCTTTGCGATTATCGTATGTAGCTGTAATTAAGGCACCTAATGGAATTATTACCGATTATCATTTAAAGGTATCGCTGCTTTATGGCAACTATTCCTTTGTGGAGGAATCTTTATAGGTAGATTGTTGAATTACGTGGCTCAGGAATAACCCTGAGCCTTGTTGCTATATGAGCGCCAAGTATTTGATTCTCAATCTATTTAAGATGTTCTCTTTCTTGATAGAATCCTCAATTATTCCTATCTTTGTACAGATCAAAAAGGGAGATACTCTCCCTTTTCTTATGCAGTAAGTGACACTTTTCTGGATAGCCCTTAAAACATAGACACAGACAGAAGCCTGCGGCCTAGGTCGTGAAGAGCATTCTCGATTTTCTTGACCTGCTTGTCTGAAATAGGGAAATCGCCGCATTTATAGTGCCTGAGCAAAGAAGAATTGACTCCCGCCATTTTTGCGAATTTGGTGGTGTTGATTACATCCAGTTCATCGAAGACTGAAGATACGTCATATCTGAATTCAAACTTGGGATTCAACATTTCATCGGGGATTTTCATTCCTCTGTCAGGATATATGCTTTTGATTTCTTCCCAAGAGTTAAAGAAATCTGCTTTCGCTTCCTCAACATTTTTCCCTTCACCAATAATCACACCATGCTTCAGGTTATCGGTGTAAACGGAAAAACCTTTGTCATCTTTTTCTATTAATACTCTGACTTTCATAATAACTAGTATTTGTTGAGCAATTTCGATTTCCGATTAAAAACCGATTTGCTTTTTCAGTCTTGCTAAAAGCCCTTTTCTTATTTCAGAATTCCAATGCCGTTCAATCTGCAGATAATCATCTGGCCTGTCCTTGTGAACATAGATGTCATGATTGCTTCCGTGTCTATGTAAAACAAAGCCTTTTTCTTTGGCAATCTTTAGCAGTTCATTCCATTTCATTTTATAGTGGCATGTAAAGGTAACGCATTTCTGCGATATTTCAATAATTCTCGAAACTTTTTCTGCCACGATAATAAGTGGATTATTCTTTGAACGGATGCCAAACGGTACAATTGACTCTGTCCGCCCCAAAAGTTTTTACGTTTACGCTTCCACAGGCAAATTAATCTGGCCTTTTAGTATATTTTACTATATTTACACTCAGAAAGAAACTATTAAAAACAAACAAAGATGAAAGCCACACTTAGAGTTACTGTTGTCATGATGATCATGGCATTTCTGTTCTCCTCTTTGAAGCCCAATGTAGTTTACGGGCAGAAAGCTACTTTCAAGAACTGCCGTCTTGAACTTAACGTGAAGGACAAAAACGGAAGGAATACAATGGTATGCCATTTCTCAGCCGATTTTACGGGAATGAAGAAGCATGATGTCCAGATTTATATGGAAATTGAAAGTCCCAAAGGCACTCTACACGAGTATCTGGATGACGATGAAGGAGGTGAGGGACGTTTGCGTTTACCTGTCCAGAAGGTAAAGAACTTCAAAAACAAGAACAAGACAGACAAATTTGTGCTCAATAACAAAATCATCTGGATGTATAGCTCTGATCTTCACCCTAAGAAGGGCAAGCACACTTATTATGTACGTCTTGTAGCTTACGATGCCCAGACCTATGATGAAATAGGGCACTCTAACTACATGTCATACACGATGACAGGTAAATAGCATTTTTTCGTTTATTGATATTCCAGCCCTTTGACCGCTATCCCGATGTTGATTGGGATGTGTTGCATTTTGCCTAGGGCGTTTTCTCTGAGATAGCTGCTTTTCAGGTAAATGGCAGTGGTCATTTTCATTTCATTGATACCACGGTCCTTTTCAGGTTTGGCCAAGTAGGCTTCAAGGGCCTCTTTATTGCAGCCGACAATCTGGAAAGCGATGAAGTATTTCCCGGGTTCCAGCATGACGGTTTCTGAAGGGTGAATAACTAGTTTCTGCGGAGTTTTTGAGACCGGAACGTTGAAATAGATTGGCTTGTTGAGCACGTTGACAAAAGTTTCCTTTTTTCTGTCTTCTATAAGGTATATGTTGATGGAGGCGACGCAGTCGGGTATAGAGTTATCTCTGACAGTAAACTCGATATCCTTTATCTTGAATTTCTTTTTTGTCCTGGCGACAGAACCTAGCTCTCCGCCCTTGAATTCTCTGGTAGACAGAACGATGCTGATTGAGCCCTTATTCCCCAGAATGTTTTTTCCTGGGCGGACAAGGTATTTTTCTTTCGTTTCTCCCGCGATTAGCACTACCGGAGGAAGCTCCAGTTCCTGAAGGACTATGACCAGGTCGTCGGCTTCTGTGGTAACCGGAAAGCGGGCAGCCTGATAGGAGACGTGGTGGAATTCCAGAGTATCGGCTGGAACAGTGATCTTGAAATGTCCGTCAACGGTGGAGACTGTGCCGATGTTGAGTTTGGGGATTCCGACTTGCACGTATTCGACGGCCTCGCCCTTTTCATTGATGATTCTGCCTTGGATAATGTAATTTTTCTGGGCCAGAGCGCAGACAGGCAGAACAAGTAATGCAAGAATCAGTTTTATTCGCATTGGTGCGGTTTTAATTATTATTACCTTTGTTCAACTCAAGAATGATGCCATTGGCAAAACGTCTGTTTAGATGCGTGACTTTATCAGATATTTGAAAGCTCCTGTCGAGAATTTTAAGCTGCCGGCAAGGAAAATATGGTCTGTCATATTGTTATTTTTCTTGTTGTACATACTTTCAATTGTTGTCTCAATCTTAGGCTATTATTTGACTGGAGATGATATTCCTGAATCAAAAACCAGGAAAATGCCTGCATTTCTGCCGCTGTGGTTTGCTCTTATTGTGCCCCCTTTGATTGAAGAACTGTCCTTTAGACTATGGCTGAAAAGAAACACGGTGACCATCTTCATATCATCAGTCTGCTTTATCTGGTGTATAGTGTCGATGCTGATGGTTAATGTTATCTATTCTACTGACAGGCTTGTTCTTAGGTGCCTTATCGCATTGGCCTGCGGATCTGTTTTTACGTTACTGCTAAAGAAGCAGATAACAAGTGCCAGGTTCCCGGTTATGTTCTATTTGTCAGCGATTGTCTTTGGGCTGATACATCTGGTTAATTACCAGGGGGCTTATAGCTTGACGGCAACTATAGTTCTTGTTGTGACATTATTGATAAACCATTCGCTATCCGGATTGTTTTACGGTTATGTCCGGATTGGTTTTGGCTTTTTTGCCTCGGTTTTGTTTCATATCGCCAATAATTTTCTGCCTGTTTTATATATGTATCTAAAAAGCAGTTAGTCTCTACACAGATATAGCCAGTCTTTCTTGCCGGAAAAGAAATCCCCGAGACGTTTGCCTCGGGGATCTGTTTTTTTTCTTATTTAAGTTTTGTCTGTGTCTTTTCCTGATTCTAGAGCTTGTCGAAATCTACATCGGTGAAGTCGCTCTTTCTTGGAGTTTCTTCAGAAGGTTCTGTATAGACTCTTTCCTGAACAGGGCACTTTTCCTTGATGAACTGGACAACTTCCTGGAGTCCTGCGGCAAACTTCTCGAAATCTTCCTTGTAGAGGAAAATCTTGTGCTTGTCGTAAGAGAAACGACCGTCCTTTTCCACTTTGCGCTTACTTTCGGTTATCGTAAGGTAGTAGTCGTTGTTCTTTGTAGCCTTTACATCAAAGAAATAAGTTCTCTTGCCGGCTCTTACTGGCTTTGAATAAATGTCATCCCCACTTTTCTCCTGAGAGAAAGAATTATCAAAATCTTCTTGATACATAATCTTGTTATTTTAATTCTTGACAAAGATATAACTTTTTGCTGTCATTTTTCGTTATATTTGTCAAATATTATAATTTGTCTCAAATGATTAGCAGGACACTTATAAGAATAAAGGCCTTTAAGGAGCTATATAGCAGGATTACTACGGAAAATACAGATATCCAGGCTGCAGAGAAGGAACTTCTGCTGTCTCTGGAAAAGACTCGTCAACTGTATTGCCTTATGTGCCTGCTTCCGTCAGCCCTTGTACCGGTCGCTGAGGACAAGATTTCCCAGCAGAACAGAAAGTTCAAGCCAGATTTCAATGTGATTGAAATAAACCGGAAGTTTGCATCCAATCCTTTCTCCGCACTTGTGCGGGCGGATGCGGTGTTCAACAACCACTGCACTAATATGGGAATAGGCTGGTCAGAACTTGAAACTCCTTTGAAATCAATCTACTCCGCGATGGTGTCTTCTGATTTCTTCAAGGAGTACATCGGGAAGGAGTCTCCTTCGATGGAAGATTCAGTTAAGCTTTTCCGTCATATTTATTCGGAACTGCTTTCCGGCAATTCCATTCTGGAAGACGCTCTGGAAGGAGAATGCATCTGGTGGGCGGATGACCTTGACTATGTCCTTGAGGCGATTCTGAAGAATCTTTCCCAGATATCCAGGGCTGGTCACATAGATCCTCCGGTTCTGTTTGCAAAGAAAGAAGACGAAACCTTTGCCCGCAAGCTGGTGGGAAGCGTGATGGTGGAATATGACGACCTTGCGGAAACCGTTTCTTCATATATGTCCAACTGGGATGTTTCCAGGGTTGTACAGAGTGACATACTGATTGTATCTATGGGTGTTGCGGAAGCTAAAGCTTTTTCCAGCATTCCTTTCAAGGTGACTATAGACGAGTATGTTGACATAGCAAAGCATTACAGTACTCCTAAGAGCTATTCCTTCGTAAACGGTGTCCTCAATGCCATTTTGAAGGATATGCATTCACAGGGGAAAATAACAAAAGATCCAATCGGAATGGTTGGCGGATTCTAGAAATTAACAAAACACGTATAAAATGAATATCATTTCCATTATTCTACAGGCACAGCAGGCCCAGCAGGGCAGTGGCGGACTGTCTCTTATCATTATGATGGTTGCCATTTTCGCAATCATGTATTTCCTTATGATCCGTCCTCAGCAGAAGAAGCAGAAAGAGCTTCAGAGGTTCCGCAACGAACTCAAGAAAGGCGACAAGGTGGTTACCATCGGCGGTATCTACGGAACAATCGAGGAGATCCCGGAAAGCGGAAACTATGTTATGATGAGGATAGACACCAATGTCCGCATCAAGGTTGCAAAGAGTTCTATCGTTAAGGATTTCTCTGACGTACAGCAGCAGTAGAAAGTTTTGGCTTACGAGGATCTGGACAAGGGTTTTAGGGCCAACTGGGGTGGGAATCTGATAGTTATTCTGATATCCCTGCTGGTAGCGCTGGTGGTCTGGGGCGTTTTGAAACTCAGCCTCCAGTACCGTTATGTCTTCCATTACAACGTGGAACTGACTGCTCCAATGGAAGGCCGCGTCTTCCAGTCCACCAGCCAGAATCCTCTTGCTGTAAGAGGTACTTCATCCGGTTTCTATCTTCTGAGACACAAGTATTTCGCATCAAGGAAAGGGGAAGCGCTGAGCTTCCGGGCAGAACCTACAGCTCTCCGTCCCGTGCCAGGGAAGGAAGACGCTTTCTACATCCTTACGTCCCAGATCAAGGATAGGGCTGCAGAGAAACTGGATGGATATCTGACCATAGATGAAATAGTTTCGGATACACTGGTCTTCATCTTTCCGAAAGCTTTTCAGAAAAAAGTACCCGTATGCCTTAAGGCTGACTTGAGTTTCAAACCTCAGTACATGCCGTTGGACAGGGTTTCAGTCAAGCCCGATTCCATCCTTGTAAACGGGCAGGAGAGCATTGTTAAGACCATTGATTCCGTGTTTACTGAAAAGATATCAGCCCGTTCCTTAAAGAGAAGTATCCAGGGAGAGGCTGACATTGAGCCTATTGCCGGTGTCCAGATGTCGGAAACCAAAATTGTCTATCATCTGAGTGTCGGACGTTATGTGGGCCGGAGCATGGACCTTCCGGTAGAAGTCAGGGGCCAGGAAGAAGGCTCCAGGATGATTCTTGTTCCTTCTTCAGTAACGATAACCTTCAAGGAACAATACGGACGCAAGCGTAATCTTTCTCCGGAGGATTTCAGCGCTTATGTTGATTACTCCCAAGCGGTTTCTTCCTCATCCGGAAAAGCCAAGGTGCTTATAGACAAGTCTCCGGCAGGAGTTTATGAACTCAGGGTTGAGCCAGCTTTCCTGGACAGGGTGGTTATGCTGCCGGAAGAAGGCAAAGGCCCGAAACCTGAAAACTGATATGGCAAAGGTTCTGGGGGTAACTGGAGGAATCGGATCAGGCAAGAGCTTTGTGTGCGGAGTGTTCAAGTCTCTTGGCTGCAAGGTATATGACTCGGATTCAAGGACAAAGGAGCTGTACGAGGAAAAACCGGAGATTCTGGCGGGACTCGTAAAGATACTTGGGAAGGGTATCCTCAGGAAAGGAAAGCTGGACAAGAAGGCAATGGCGGGAATAATTTTTTCGGATAGGGGTCTTCTGGAAAAGGTGAAAGATTTTGTATATCCTTTTGTGATGGAAGATTTCCGCCTGTGGAAAAGATGGAAGAGGGGTACGGTGGTTTTTGAGAGTGCCGTGATACTGGAAAACGAATATGTGAGGAGCTTTATGGACAAGACCCTTGTGGTTACAGCTCCTCTGAAAGAAAGGATCCGCAGGGTGATGGAAAGGGACTCAAGTTCTGAGGAACAGGTGAGGGCCCGCCTAGGCAGCCAGGTCTCAGATAAGGAAAGATTGTCCCTTGCTGACTTCACCATTGAGTCCGTTCAAGGAGAAGATATAGAGAAGAAGGTAAAACTGATATTGGAACAAATGAATTAACCTTATGGCATTCAAGTGGATACTAGGAGCAGTCGGATGGGTCCTCGGTGGCTATATAGGAGGCATCATAGGCTTCTTTATAGGCACCGCCATTGATGGTGGTTCCAACCTGAGGATAGGCACAGGCTCTGACGGTGGCTGGACTGGAGGCGGCTCTCAAGGAGGCTATTCCGGTGGAGGTTACACAGGTGGCCGCAGACCTTATACCCAGTCGGAACAGCGGAACAGTTTCCTGATAAGCCTTCTTGTCCTTTCCACAGCCGTGATGAAGGCAGACGGCAAGACCCTCAAAAGTGAACTGAATTTCATAAAGGATTTTGTCCGCCAGAACTTTGGGGAGAGTGCCGTACAAGACTCCCTGACAATCATCAAGAAACTGCTTCAGAGCAATATAGATATCTATCAGGCTTGCTCTCAGATAAAGCAGTATATGCAGATATCCCAGCGTCTTCAGTTGTTCCACTACCTGTTGGGAATCGCTCAGGCGGACGGTCAGGTTTCTCCGGAAGAGAGCAGCATGCTCTTTACTATAGGCGGATATCTCGGGCTCAGCGAAAAGGACATCCGCAGCATTATGGGAATGTTCGAGCCGGAGAAGGATCCGTACAAGATCCTGGAAATCGACAAGAGTGCCACTGACGAGGAAGTACGCAAGGCTTACCGCCGCCTTGCGGTGAAATTCCATCCGGATAAGGTGGAGAACCTCGGCGAGGATGTGAAGAAGGCGGCAGAAGAAAAATTCAAGAGCGTCCAGAGTGCATACGAGCAGATAAAGAAGGAACGCGGAATGAAATAAAGGAATATTTATCAAAGATTTTACGATATGAAGACAGATTTAGGAAAAGTACTCACAGTCAGTGGTCAGCAAGGTCTGTTCACCTATGTTGCCCAGGCCGCCAGAGGCGCGATACTGGAGTCTATGCTGACAAAGAAAAGATTTGCTGCAGGTGCATCTACCAAGATGAGCGCCCTCAGCGACATTTCCATTTTCACCCAGGATGGAGAGAAGAAACTCCAGGAAGTACTGGAAGCTATGAAGACTTTCCTCGGCGACGAGAAAGCCCCTTCCGGAAAAAGCGATCCAGAGGTCCTGAAGGAATTCTTCGGCAAGGTTGTTCCTGATTATGATGGCGAAAGATTCTATCCTTCACACATGAAGAAAGTTGTGGAGTGGTACAACTGCCTGAAGGAATATGCAAGCCTCGACTTCGAGACTGAGGAAGATCAGGCAAAGGCCGCCGATAATGAGGAAAGCGCCAAGACTGCAGCTTCAAAGCAAGCCAAGGAAGCTTCAAAGCAGAAGGGTGCGAAGGTAAGCAACAAACAGGCTGCCCCTGCAAAGGCAAGCGTTCCAAGAAAGGTTGTCTAATCCTTGATGGCAAAGCCTAAACCTCATAGAGTTCAACTTGTTACCCTGGGCTGCTGCAAGAACAGGGTGGATTCCGAACATCTTCTGGCGAAGCTTTCGGAAGGGCTGGAGATTGTTCCGGAAGAGATTCCATATGAGGAATCGCATCCGGATACTGTAATCATCAACACCTGCGGATTCATCGGTGACGCAAAGAAAGAGTCCATAGACGAAATCCTGACTGCCGTAAAGGCAAAGCAGGATGGTTTTGTGGGCAGGATTGTTGTTTGCGGCTGTCTGAGCGAACGTTACAGAGATGAACTTTGTTCGGACATTCCTGAAGTGGATGCCTTCTTCGGCTCTTTCCAGTGGAAGGAAATCGTAAGGTGGATGAAACTCCCTCAGGATAGGGACTGGACAAAGCGTCATCTTACGACACCTTCCCATTACGCCTATCTGAAGATTGCGGACGGATGTAACAGAAAGTGTTCCTATTGTGCCATTCCTCTGATCAAGGGACCTTTCAAATCCATTCCGATGGCTACCTTGGAGAGAGAAGCCAAAGCACTGGCTTCCAAAGGAGTACGTGAACTCATCCTAATAGCCCAGGACACTACTTTCTACGGTATGGATCTCTATGGAAGGAAGATGCTCTCTCCGCTCATACAGCGCCTTTCCGGGATAGATGGTATCGAGTGGATAAGAATCCATTATTCCTATCCGACCGGCTTCCCGAAGGATGTTCTCAAGGTTATGGCGGAGAATCCTAAGGTATGCAAATATCTGGATATCCCACTCCAGCATTCTTCCACAAAGATCCTTAAGATGATGCGCCGCGGCGTTGACCATCGTAGGCAGCAGGCTCTTCTGGATGACCTCAGGTCCCGGGTTCCTGGTATTGCCCTGAGAACGACAATGATAGTGGGACATCCCGGAGAAGGTGAGGAAGAATTTGAGGACCTTCTGGACTTTGTCCGCAAGAACCGGTTTGAGATGCTGGGCGCCTTCACCTACAGCGAAGAGGAAGGAACCTACGATGCTTCTCATTTCAAGGATGACATTCCGCAGCTGGTCAAGAGAAGACGCTATGGCCGCCTTATGAGGCTCCAGAGCCGTATCTCGCTTGAGAACAACCTCAGGAGAGTAGGTGGTGTGGAGAAGGTCATCATCGATGACGTGAAGGATGGATTCCTTATCTGCCGCAGCCAGAGGGAAAGTCCTGAGGTGGACGGCAGCATACTAGTCGACCTGAAAGGCTGCAAGGGGTTTGACCCTCTGCGATTAATTGGTAAATTTGCGGCTGTTAGAATAATCTCCGCCACCGAATACGACCTTACGGGAGTGCTGGCGGGCGGATACGAAAAGGAAAACAAATAAACAAAATCAGAATATTATGAAATTACTCGAAGGAAAGGTTGCCCTCATTACGGGCGCAGCAAGAGGAATCGGCAAGGCAGTTGCCCTCAAGTTTGCCGCCGAAGGAGCAAATATCGCTTTCACTGATCTCGTCATAGACGAGCTCGGAGAGCAGACAAAGAAAGAACTGGAAGCATTTGGCGTAAAGGTAATGGCCATAGCTTCCAACGCCGCTGACTTCCAGCAGGCTCACGATGCAGTAGCCCAGGTAGTTAAGGAACTCGGAAGGATAGATGTCCTGGTAAACAATGCAGGCATCACCAAAGATGGACTTATGCTCAAGATGACTGAGGCCCAGTGGGATGCTGTTCTGGCCGTTAACCTCAAGAGTGCCTTCAACTTCATCCATGCCGTTACTCCGGTTATGATGAGCCAGAAGGGTGGAAGCATCATCAACATGTCTTCTGTCGTAGGTGTTCACGGAAACGCCAGCCAGTGCAACTACTCCGCTTCCAAGGCAGGTATGATAGGTCTGGCCAAGAGTATTGCCCAGGAGATGGGAAGAAGGGGAATCCGCGCAAACGCAGTGGCTCCAGGATTCATCATCACCGAGATGACCGACAAGCTTCCTGAAGAAGTTAAGCAGGACTGGTACAAGAAGATTCCTCTCCGCAGAGGCGGTACTCCTGAGGATATCGCAAACGTATGCCTCTTCCTCGCAAGCGATATGTCTTCATACGTTTCCGGCCAGGTAATCCAGGTCTGTGGCGGAATGATGATGTAATTTATGGCGGGAAAGGTTTTTACCAAACAGAACATATTGGAATACAGCCTCCTTGCGGGTGGATGCTTCATCTTTTCGCTGGGGGCTGTCCTCCTTATTGAACCTTATGGTTTCGCCCCAGGCGGAACCTACGGTCTTTCTATGGTATTCCATCATCTCTGGGGCTGGAGAACGGAAGTTTCCGCCCTGTGTATGGATATCCCTCTTCTGATTCTGGG
>JAEEGI010004320.1_pt1 | contig 33337 bp, 19 predicted proteins | sample 8958751 | NCBI WGS metagenome assembly JAEEGI01 (sample SAMN16246545, study PRJNA631951) | gut metagenome | biome: gut microbiome; feature: rumen; material: KS-attached | host: Bos | place: Iran: Karaj | collected 2018-10
TTGATATCAACAATAATTCAAATTCTTTTATAAGAATACTAATATCATCGCTTATAAAAATTTGTTGACCACTTCTAACTTTTGAATCACATCTCAAAACATCATCATTCTTTATTCTTTTTAATGAAATTTCACTCTTATAAATACCTAGAATATTATAAAAATTATTATTACTATTTAAATCTGATTCATTATTTCTAAATAAATACTCTACTGTTTTAATATTTGATAGAGGAAAGTGACAAACTTGGTCACCTATACCGATTTTAATATTTGCACTCTCATTATCCAGATTAATATACTCACCAATAAAATTTATATTCTGTTTAAAGATTGTTACAGTTAATGCAATTATGTCTCCAGTCTTAAAATTCTTTTGATGCAATTCATTGTGATTCATGACTTTTCCGCAATATATTAAATTTTTCGTCGATATTTTACATAATTAAAAAGGTTTAGTAAAATTAAACGATAAACCATGAAAACTATTAATTATTCTTCAGCAAATCATTCAGCTGATTAAACCAATCTGGTGAATTAGTACTGATCAGCCAGATATTTTTTAATTTCAAACTATAAGCCAGATTTTCAAAATCATCATCAGTAACATTTAAACTCTGACCTGAAAACAGATATATTCTCCCTATGCGTACCTGCCACTGCAAAGCATTACACCTGCTTATCTCACAAATATTACCGTTTTCATCCTCATAGCCGTTTATTACAATTTCACAGTTCGGTGGAATAACCCTGCCTGACAATTTGCTCAGGATCTTTCCAAATTCTTTCCTTTCATTCACAGACAGGCTGAATTCAAAACTTTTCCAATCATCTTCCAGCTCAAGCTCATCAATGTACCTGTCATCTATCCGATCTTCACTTCTTGGCTTTCTAACTGCCACAACATCCTCATCATAGCAGCTTTCGTATTGATTAGATTTTGTGCACCACCAGAAATGACCGCAGAACTGCATTATGTTTGCTGAAAACAATATCTTTCGCCAGCAGTTTTTTAATTTTTCATCCTGTTCATATCCTTCATCCGCAAATACGTCGGTATTTACAAACAAAGAGGCTCTCATGCAGCTTGCACTCTGGTTGAATTCAGTTCTGTATCCACGTGTAAACGACTTTCCTTCCTCTGTTTCAAATGACCATATATTTTTCTTCAATTCATTTAAATCACTGAAGTCTGAGTACATAATCGGTGGATAATATGATCTGAAATGTGCTTTTATGACTGAAAATTCAGATGAAATATCGCTTAATTTCTTTAAGTTTGTCAAAGCTCTGTAACAGTTTGCCACAGCCATATTTGTGTTAAAGCCAAGAGGATCCCTCAGCCATTCGAGAAGCAACTCAAAGCTGTTGCTGCTGTTATTTTCAAGAAGAAACCTTCTGAAGCGTTCCTCTGAAAGATCATTGAACAGAACTGAATAATCAATATCAGATGACTTCAAAAATTCAGAATAAGTTTTAAAAGCTATTTCTTTAACCCTGTCAAATTTTATTCGTCTTTTTACGTTGTTCAAATCTTCATCAGAGAGAATGCGTTTTAATGAGAGAGCAGTATTTTTTGAAAAGTCTCCAGTGACATCATCCATGGTAATGGACCATACATGCATTTTCTGATTAAGAATAGACTGTCTTTTCCTGGTATCACCAGCCAGATCATTTCTGCCCCCGTGATATCTCCATCCGTCAGTGAAAACCATCATCGTGAGGTCTGCAAGATTGCAAAGTTTCTCTGCCTGAGGACGGAAAGCAAAATCAGGTTTTGATCTGTAGCCATACTCCTTAGAAAAATCCTCCTGAAAGGTAATCTTCCACGCAAATATCAGGTCACCTTCGTTAACAGAATTTTCTGTCGATACTTCGTCATCACCTGCCGGTCTGACAAGGTTTGTATATTCAGATGGAAATACCATTCTTAAATTGCTCCTGCCCTGCTCTGACAGGATTACATTCAAAGTACATGACTGGTTTCCGTCTGTTCTGGCATTATGTTTTGCAGAGAAGCCTCTGGTGAAGCAAATTGTTTCAAAAAACTTTTCTTCAAGAAAACTGTCAAGATTAAACTTCATCTTCCTGAGATTTGGAATTTTTCTGCATCCTGCGGCACAGTTTTTAAGAATCAGATCTATGTATTCTTCAGCGAGTTCTCTTGATATGAATTTTCTGTCCAGACTGTCACCGTAATGATAAACACAGTGATAGCATCCGTCCCTGCCGGATGAGCGACAGCTGCAATTCTTCAAAACATCAGCAGTTTCTCTAAACAGTTGAATGATATTGCTGTATGTGTATTCCCTACTGTCAGAATCAGCACTGCATGCATCTCCATTCAAACTGCGTCTTTCAGAGATGGTGTCACCGGCCTTTGGAGCAGCAGATTCACAGTTTCTCATCAGATCCTTAAGGTATCCGGAACCTCCTGGAATTGTGTCATAAATTACAATATATACAGCTTTTTCTCCTAGGTGTTCAGGATCAGGATCAGACTGCAGGCAGATCTTCAAATGACTTACGTTGCCCTTAAAATACCTTTCCAGTCCGAGATACATCGCTGCCATTAACGAGTATGAAACCTGGCGGGCCTTCTTCTCATTAAACATTACACTGACAGGCAGACGCATTCTTATCGCCTCACTGTTCACCTGGCGATACAGAAATAATCCGCTGATCCATGGTTCAGAGTTGGCATCAAACGAAAAATTCTCATCCATTTCCTTCTGATACCACGGACATGTAATATCATGTAGATGCAAACGTTTTGTATTCGACCTGCCATCAATATATGCACGTGCACGACGCTCATTAAATACGGAACCGCAACACCTGCAGATTTTAAACCCCGGTGCCTGAATAGACTCCTGGTTGACAACAAGATTTCTTTTTATCGAATGACTTAAGCCAAAGTTAACTTCTCTGATCGACACATTTCTTAGAAACTCGAAACCGAACGAATATTTTTCATCTGCAGTCTCCCAGGCGTTGATAACATCCCTGTCCAAAGCGCTTATAAACAGATTGCGTTTTTGAAGATTTGGTTCACGACTGTCTCTGTCATCCGTTATGCGGTCTCTTCGGGAATCTGCATGAGCCACCAGTTCTCTGATTTTCAATAAATCACAAACCTGCCCTACATCGCTGAAACCTTCAGATCCACACTGGGGACATGCAACTGTATTTTCATCATCCAGCTTAAGATCAATTCTCTCCATATATGAACAGTCAGGACAAAAACGCCATTTTTCTATGCTCGAAGATCTGGTCAGTCCGCCTTCCGTCCCCTTTTTAACGTTGCCGCCTTCCTTAACAGACGAAGCCAGTTTATCATCGTCGTCATACATCATCACCTGATCTATATGCAGACTGAAACCGTTGGCATAGAATATACTGTTTGGAGCAAGAGATCTGAGTGAATCAGCGGCAGATCTGGAAAAACAGAACTTTATTACATTTTCATTTTCTGCTTTGCGTCTGCTGCTGTCTGATACTGATGCGTCAGTTTCATCCTGCTTTGAAACCTCTTCTGAATTATCCTCCGCTCCCGAATCTGACACCTGCTCCTGACTCTGATTAACACCGGCTTTCTTTTCTGCACCTATGTATTCCTTCCTTCTTATAACAATGGAATCAACACTGACACTCTCCTCCGGGAAAGCGTAGTTAGGAAGCAGTCCCTTGTCTGTAAGCCAGTTAAAAAAGGACATTTTTGTAAATGTGGTATCTATATATTTAAGGATTGCGCTTTTCTGACTTTCAAGTTCTGCAAGCTGCTCCTCGATACTCTGATCCTGAGGTTTTTTCTTTAAATTTTTTATCTGACTGCCAACAGCCTTCTTTTTATCATTCCATGACTTTCTGGAGGCAATTGAACGATCAAGAAGAGTTTTCAATCTGTGCTCCAGACTGTCATGCTCAAAATCAAGATCCGGTTTTTCCGAACCAAGCACAAAATTTTCAAGATACCGTTTTTTTTCAAAATTTAGATATCTGAATCTCTGCCCGCCGTTCTTTTCACTGGATGTACATGAACTTCCCTCTATCAGGGAAATAAAATCGTCACACAGTTTTTTTCCATGGGTATGAAGCCATGCCAAAAAATCAAACGGAAAACGAACAACGGAAGAATCCTGTTCCATGGCAATAATATTATTCAGAACGATGTCCAGAAATTTCGGAACTACATTGGCCGCATTCTCACTGATCCACCTGCCAAGGGCAAAGGCAAAAAGCTGACGCTCCAAAACTGAAACCGCCTGGAGAAAAACTCCGGGAGTGCGGACGTCACCCTTGATCATTTCCTCAGGATCAGCCCAGTAATATAAGTCATGGGGAGAACGCTCCACCATGGTAATCGCAATGGAATTTCCATCCCGTCTTCCTGCACGGCCTATTCGCTGAAGAAAATTTGCCTGGGAAGGAGGTACATTGCATAAAAGGACAGTCGAAAGAGAACCGATATCAATACCCATTTCCAGTGTCGGCGTTGCTGAAAGAAAATTAATTCCCCAGGAAAAATTATTTCTGCTGAAGGATTTTTCAACCTGCTCACGTACATCCCCGGAAATTAAAGCTGTATGCTCGGCTTCTATAATGCGTACCGGAGCAAGTGCCGTTGACTGATCTTCCCGTAGGATGTCTGCATCTTTAAGCGTGCCGGTACATGATTCGGTAAGACATGGTGAGTCATTCATAATTTCTGCCAGACTGGAGGCAAAATTATATTTCTGGCCGCAGCAGCTGCACCTTAAAGTTCTTACGTCATCGGAAAGATAGACTGAGTCAAAAGGGACAAGCCAGATGAGATCCCCGTTATCCCTTTTTATGCAGCCTAAAATCCCAGCTTCCTTCATATGGTTAAGAACTGTTTTATAAATATCCTCAACCAGTACTTGCAGTTTGACATCTTTTATATCCAGATTCTTGAAAAGCCATGTTGTATACCAGGTCTTCTTTCCAGATCCTTCAATAATTTCAGTATAGTCATCCTTCTGAACTGACTTCAGACTGAGAGCAAGACCTCTTGGAGGCAGTCTCTTCGGACCGTAGTTCGGCAGAATTGAACGGGACTTGGAGCCGTTTAAATAAAGCCACAGATTTCCGGTTCTCAAATAACCGTACAGTGCATTTTCAATACTTTGGGCCTGTATAGTCTGACTGCCAAGCCTTCCCTTGCCCTGAACACCGGTAGGATCAATCGCACCTGATGTAAACAGCCGGTATATAAGACCTGCAATTAAATTATTGAGACTGTCTTTGTTCGTTACAAGATTGAAATTTTCCTGAATGTCTCTGACTATCTCACCGGAGCATTCTTTAAGTTTTCGCAGAATCTTAGGATCCAGTGTTGCCGCCACAGTTCCGGAACTCAAAAGACTGTGTACCATCGGAGACCTAATGGTGATTTCCGTCCAAAATTCAAAAATGAGTCTCTGCCTCACGGCATTGTAGAGAGCTTCAAACTGATCTTTAAAATCTGAACTCAAGGCATCATAAAATTCCCTAATGCTGCCGAGAGACAGATCAGTAAAAGATTTCCAGCTACGCCACCACTGCATATCTGCAGGCATAAATGTAGAAACAAATTCGGCCTTTTTCAGCAGCATAACATGGCTGTTTCTCATATGCTCATCAGTTATACCGGCCTCTTTAAGTTTCTCCTGGCTGCTGATTTGAGATTCAAAGCGACCCAGCCAGTAATTGGTAAAATTTTTAAGAGATTCATTGAGAGAATTTGATCCGTGAATAAAGGATGAAAGATAATTCTTTATCGCCCTTCTGACAGTTGCATGATAGTTTCTGGCGGCAATGAAACCTCCCCTGAAAGCGGCATCCTGGACAGAGTCATTAAAGGCGATAATTTTATGATCCTGGTTAAAGGCACTGCCGTTCAGCATATCAGCCACCACTGCAGACAGCGTTGCCGAACGGCTTCCCATAATACGCAGAGTATTTCTTGCTCCGCAGTGCGGACAGACATTCGAACGCACTGTTTCATCAATACTTGAATTCTGCCTCAGATTTGGCTTCCAGACAGCTACAATATTCTGGCTGCCGCAACTTGGGCATCCCAGCTTATGTTCAAAATAATCCCTGACGAAAGCCGGATTGTCCAGAATAAACAGTCTGCGGCAGTCCGGACAGATCCCGTACACCTCCTTCCGGTGCTGCCGGAGATGTTCTCTGAAATCAGACTCCTCCTTAACCGGGATCAAAATCTCAACTGTCGGATCATTATTGAACCATTTGTCATAGAAATCTCTCAGATCACCCCTTATCGCGGCATCCGAGCTTGTAGGATTTGGACACACTCCTCCCCACATGTTCTGATCACAGGAGTTACAGCTGATAAGCGGAAGGGAAAGCGGGCACGTTATATCAGCCTTGTCTGCAGCAAGATAAAGAACAGGATCACGATCAACTGTTGTAACCACGTTTACAAGAGAGCGCACAAAAAGCTGGGAACGTACATTAAGAAACGGAAGCAGAGATTTTTTATCCGCAGTCAGTTCTTTTTCAGTTAGCATCCAGCTGTGCTGATCCTTCAATCCCTGGGCAGCAGATGCGCCTGATGATAAATCTGAAGCAGAACCGCTCAGAGCGCCTGCAGATTGCCCGCCGGCAAAGCCGGATTCGGAATCAGAATTAACCGTTTTGGCAACAGATATCATAGCCAGAATACTGTTGATCATTTCACTGGCTACAGTTATGCCATTTTCCCGGTCATCAGAATACTCGTCTTTAATGCCACCCACATTGCGCTCATACCATGCTTCTGCAAGATCGCGAACAAGCATCGGCGTAGTAAGATCTCTGATCAGTTCTCTAAAACCGTCAAGATGAGGAAGAATTTTTCCAAGAAGAATGCTGAAACTGGAGGGAATATCCTGTGTTTTATCGTCAGCTACGGTAGAAGATTCAAAAAGATTGGGAATGTCAGCACCGGCAAACCATTGTTCCAGTACAACATCCCTGATGTAACCGGACATGGAGGACTTCTTTACTCCTGAAATCGTATCAAGAGGATAGCATCCAAGCGGTACGCAGGCACCGAAACTGTTAAGATAGTCATCAGGATTCAGACGATCCTCTGTGATTAATCCGTCATCAGGCGTAATTGTGACATCAAAAATTTCGGACGCAAATCTGCAGAGCTCTTCACTCCCCTTCTCTCCTCCCAAAGTTGCCGAAGTGCCTATGCATGCAGTGTGCTGATCCAGTCCCAGACGATCCTTCAGTCTGCGGATAAGACAGCTTAAATCGGTACCCTGGGCGCCGTCGAAGGTGTGAAGTTCATCAACTACGATAAAGCGGCACGTACCGGATTCCGATGATTTCCAGAGAGACTGCTCATCAGGACGGACAAGAAGAAAATCAAGCATCTTGTAGTTGGTAAGAAGAATATCCGGTGGATTGCTGCAAAGCTGGTTGCGATCCCTGATAATATGATCCTGCGTCATCTCCTTGAAAGGACTTGCACCGTAGTGATTTGCCGTATCACCGGTGTAAATGCCGGCCGTAATTTTGACTTTTCTGGCGGCACCGATTTTGAAAATATAACCGGCAAGTCGTTTTTCCTGATCTGCAGCCAGAGCGTTCATGGGATATATTATTACGGCCTTGATGCCGTCTTCACCGCTGTGGCGTGCGCAGTAGTCAAGAATAGGAAGAAGAAAGCACTCTGTTTTTCCGGATCCTGTGCCGGTTGCCACTATTGTGCTCTTCGGACTGTCTGAATTCAGTCTCTCAAATGCTCTCATCTGATGAAGATACGGCGTGAAACTGTCTATGAATCCGGTACCTGCAAGATTCGGGAAAAACTTGTCGCAGGTGCGATCTGCCTTCTTAAAAGGAAGCTTCAGTTCAACCCAGGGACCTTTTACCAGACTGGTGGCACGGCCCAGGTCGTCTTTTTTGTCCAGAAAGCGATCTACAACAGTCCGGCCGTCATCATCTATAAAAAAAGCGTTCGCCACAGGAAATTCTCTGCGGACATATTCTTTTAAACCGGTACTGATTTCATCAGCTACAATTGAAGGAATCATGGCAACAATCTCCTGCGGAATTCACCGAAATAAAGGTATTTCAGTCTGTAATCAATCTCTCAACACAAAAGGATCACCCCGGATCCAGTCATATCAGAACATGTGTATGCGGTAAAAAAGACGGCGAAAACACTATTCTTCACACAGTTCCTCATAAGCCTTCCAGGCCCGAGCGTAATCAGCCTCCCTGTTTTTCCTGAAGAACGGAGCCTTGTAGGTTACTTTTTTCATTCTCGGACCGCCAGGCAGTGTATCATCTGTGTATGTTTTAGTTACTTCACCGGATTTCAGATCCCTGACATCATCAAAGCCCAGTCCGTTGTTTCTGACTGTACCCCTGACTGTATAGACTGCACCGTCATTCTTTTTGGCACTGCCCGGAAGTCCAACACCTAAGGAGCTGTTGGAAGTGAAAACAATTCTTCCATTCTGATCATAGTAGGTGTTCTCGTCATATGAACGCATGACTCTGAATCCCAGACGGTAGCATGTAAGCAGTTCTTCAAGAGAGAGACCGAAGGCCCGCGCCACAATAACATCAATCTCAAGCAGAGCCTGACGGCGCTCCAGGTCTGTTCTGAGGGCACAGCTTCGCTGCCATTCGGGAGTAAGGTTTCTGAAAAAATCCTGGTTCAGTACCGGATCCGGATCCAGCCACGCATCATCATTAAAGGATTCATCAAAATACTCCTCCCACAGTTCGCTGTAATAAACAGTCAGACAGTTCAGAGCAAGACCCCGGGAAATGAGAAGCTCCTTGGCAAGATGTGTAATTGGAGGAAAAGGTATGGAACAGATAACATTAGGATGCAAGTGCCCATTATTGAGGGTTCTTATAAAATAATCAACCGTTATTGAATTTACTACAGCAGAAAAAAGCGGCAGATTTTTTTTCAAGAGAACATGATTTAAAGTGCCAATATGTGTATATTTTCCCGGAATAATCGCTCCGGCAAATGTTCTTTCCGAATCGCATCCCACCATTTCTCTGTAGGCAAAACGGTAGAATCCGTCAACCGGTTCTCCTTCCGGGGTCTTATCCATTCTGGAATGATACTCCTCATCCGATACATTTGGTTCATATTTGCAGCGGGGAAGATAATCATCAGGTATCTCAGTCAAGTCAACTGCTGACCACTGAAGATTATTGCTACACGGATTATCGGGAATCTTGAAAAGAGGATTTCCGACATTAATGTGTACGCCGTTCAAAACAACATTGCCGGGGCATGAAGGAAAAGCTGTCTGATTCCCGGCGAACTTCCTTATAGTTCCGTCCTGTTGTGCTGTCGTTTCATTCCACATGGATGAAATCTTGGGAGAAATTTTCCCCAGACGGCTGCAATCAGCAAAATGTTCAAGAATACTGAGAAGAGACCGGGCATGGATGTTCGGAAGCACCGGTGCCTTTTCATCACCGGAAAAAATCTTCGCTATTTTCCGCAGTGCTTCATGATCTATATGAAGCACCCGATCCGGATGTCCCCTTGTGTTCCAGTTGCCCTTGTCGTCCTTTCTGCCCTCAATTTCGTAACTGCAGAGATTTATATCCGCATTAATTGAATCGTCAATCGTACCAGGAACAAAAAGATTGTTAATGCTGTAAAAATCAGGCTCCTTCTTATATGATCCGTAAATGTTTACTGAAAACTGAGTCTGGTGATGAACATCAGCAAACAGCTTAAGTTCATTATCAAACTGAAAATGCTTTCTGATTCTGTGATAAATCTCTTCACGCAGCATATTTGCATTTGTTTCGGTATACGGGGTTTCCGGATGAAGCAGTCCCTGCACACCGTCTCCGGCACTGTTTCTCCAGACGTTGGGAAGAAAAATCTTGAACAGATCTGTTCTACATCCTTTCATCTCAGGATAAAGCTTTTCATCATTGAAGAAATTTCTTGCCCCTTCCGTCGCTTCGTAGGACGAAAGGAGATACTCCTCCGCATTCCTGTATCTTTCAAAAAACTTATTTCCGTTAACCTCCATTTTGCCTAGCAGAATATCCTGGACAGCCTTGGCATTATATTTCTTGTCATGAATGACAAATTCCGGATCAATATCGCCAAGAACAGCTGTCTCATTAAATGAAACAACCGCCCACGGAGGATTGCCCAGAGTCAGATCAAATCCGGGATAGCCATCCTCCCCGGTGATGAAGAAATCGGCAAACCTCAGCGGCCAGTGCAGAAACCTTATATTCTGATCGACCTTTACAACAACAGCTGCACGTCTATCTCTTCTCTCCTTTTCAGCCGATGAAATATTTTCTGACACGGATTTTGGAGAATCAGAAACCGCCTGACTGCCGTCCGCCTCAAAAAGCTCATTCTGAGATTTTTCATCTGTGAACATTTCCTGCTGAACACCGGATTCAAAGAGTTCGCTTCTGATGGAGGAACCTTTGTCAATTGCATCAAGCTGATCGATTACATCGCTTATGAATTCCTTTCTGGTCGGAAGGATCTGAGCCTCACTGATAGGCCAGAACCATAAGGCACACCAGTAGTTCATGATATTGCGGAGTCGAGAAAACTCGGCAAAATCAAAAGGCTCGTCCTTATTCTGAACTTTTTTGAAAATCTCTGATTTTTCCTTTCTCTCAAGAGAAGTAAAAAGATTTTGTCCTGTAACTGTCTCCTCATGCTGGTAGATAGAGCGGGGATATTTAAGCAGGTTCCGAATGTCGCCAAGCTGTCTGGCATAATTCTGCCAGTGATCTTCAATACGCTGCGACAGATTTTCAAGAAGTTCTATTTCCTCATCAGTAAACGGTTTGCAGAAATTTTTCGACCATTTTCCGATATCTGCTATCTCTTCGGACTTAAGACTTTTTATATCTTTATTGTCATAGAAAGCCATTCTGTCACCCGGTACAAGAAAATGCCAGATTTGCCCTTCCGGAAGGCGTTCAGATCCAACTCTGTGGGGTTTTGCCTTTTTGATGGATTTTTTCAAATCCGCAGAGAAAAAGGCTTCCCGGCGGCAGCCTATAAGCGAATTGCCGCACTGAAGCTGTCCGATAAAATTTGGAACATAGCAGTCGGCTGAAAGCGTGTTAAGCCATATGGAGATTTCCGCAAGTTCAACTGCGGTCGGATTAAGATCCACGCCGTAAAGATTGCGATCGGCTATGTACATCTTTACCTTCTGCAGCTCATCACGGTATTCCTTCTGGGAAAGAGCCGGAGCTCCAGGAATTTTCATGGCATACTTCATATACAGCTCTGCCAGCTGATTTGTTGCCTCATTCAGAAATGCGGCCGATCCCATGGCAGGCTCACAGATACGCCAGGAAAGGATCCTTTCAGCTCTTTCTTTGTCCGTGGCAAGTTGATCAAGCTGCTGTCTGGAAAGTTCGTCGACAGAGTATTTAACTACGCATCGAGTAAGAGTTTCCGGTGTATAGTAGGAGGCGGAAGTTTCCCTGGCACGACCTGACATACGGTATATAAACGAATCCTTCGGATATTTCCTGAGTTTTTTTGCCGAATGAACGGGATCATACTCGAATACCCGCTCCTCCTCGGAATAATTGTCCAGTTCTGAAGCTGAAACAAAATATGCCGTATCAAGCTCATTGCCTTTGCTGTCGGCCTTTTTTACCTCATACAGATCCCTGTCGGCAAAGAACCCCCTGTATGACAGAAGGGTTTCATAGACAGCACCCAGCTGGTTGATACCAAGATGAGCATAGGATATTCTGCCGGTTCTTGCATTTTTATCATTGGAAACTGAAAGACTGAGCCATCTGATCACATCCTGCAGGATATAATTAGGAAAAACGACCTTGCTTAAAAGCTTCATTTCTGAATCATCGAACAGACGTGAATCAAGTTTCTGAATACTGAAAAGATTCGATGAACTGCGGCTGTCGCCGCCGTTGACTCCTTTACTGATAAAATTGAAGAGATTCTGGATGGTACTGTGAAAATACGCGCCGTTGCGATCCTCGTCCTTGATCAGAGGAACATCCTCCAGTTCCCTCAGACTCTCTATTGAGTATGAAAGCTCATAATTCTCGTCATTTGTCGGAACGTATTTAAGTTCGGGGCGTGATTCAATAAAAAACAGCATGAGAAGCCGGTACATATAGCGAAGGAGCTCTGCTGAAAGCTGCTCTGCAAGATCCTTTCCCCGGGGTTTGCGAAGCAAGTTATTTTTCACAAGATAGTCCACAGCGGCATTGCCGAGACGCTCTATGGATCTTCTCATAGTATATTTGAGACTGTCAGAAACCCCCTGGGCATGCCTGAAAGAACTCTCATCAAGACTGTCAAGACGGCAGGAACCGTTAAGAATATCAAATGCCTCGCTGCCCACAAGAACACTGACAGCCTGCAGCACCCTTTTCTCCTTTCGGGTAAACAGCTGCTTCCAGTTGAATCTGAGAAGACGACGCTGTACAAACTTTGTTCTTTCCACCAGCACCCACTGGTACGGAGTGGCAAGTATAACCCAGCGCGGACTGTTTTCAGAATTGAAAACAGAACGGTTGAGAAACTCAGCCCATGTCAGTCGACTGAACTCGCTGACAGATTTGTATTCAGCCCTGAAACTGACATCGCCGTTGTGAATTCCTGTATGAGCCTGGATAAAGCGATCGAAAACCCTGACCGGAACATACAGTTCAAGAGGATCTATCTCATCAAATGCAACCTTCTCTGAATCCTTTAAATTGTGCGTACCTTCATGCTCTTCAGTTTCGCCGGCGTAACCGTCATCGTTCACATCAGCAGAGCCGGAAAAATCCGAAGAACGATATGCCCGATCGGATGGATTTTTAGGGTTGTTGAAAGAGGTTACATGAAACACATACAGATACGGCCTGTTATCAGGATTTTTGCAGACATACGCACATGGAAGGTAAAAGGATGTTTTGTTGTATGAAAAATCCGCCAGATATGCTTTTTCTATGGAATTTGGAGTTTCAGGAGAAACAGGATATTTCAGCGAAGAAAGAATTCTCAGTATGAGACTTCTTTCATGGACAAGAAAATCATCCTCGTCACCCTCCATTTCCAGCTTAAACAAATCATTAACGTACGAATTTGCCATGGAATAAAGTTTATCCCAGGATGTCTGATAAACGGATAATCCGGAAGTGTCGGTTCCCACGGCCCTGGCACGCCTGATACCGGCCTTGGAGTCACTTTCCTTTTTATCTTCGGATTTGATCAAATCGGAAATTTCACCCTCAAAAATTTCGTTCAGGTAATGCTGACTATAAAAATCCTGTTCATTGACAATTCCCACATATTCCATAGTCCACTCCTAAATTAAACATTTATCCAGCTCAGGTACTGAGCGCAGCATTCTAAAAAGATGAAATCAGTTAAAGCAAACCTTCAATATCAGCACAGTAATGATCACAGCTCCGTCAAGGCATGGAGAACCTGATGGGATCAAAGTTTATTAAAATTTTCCGCAAGTCCAACGAGCCTGCCAAATGCTAAAAACAGGCGATGAAAAAATTAAGTTTTGAGCCGCACCTGGTGCCGGAAATATATTCAGAAACTGAGTCACCATCTTCCTAAATTTTTTCCGGAGCATTTCTTCACTCGGCAGGTTTCAGTTCAAACTGTGTCCATTTATACCCGTAAAACTTGTTTCTTCACCAGAATTGCAGTTTGCGTCTCCGTACGTAAAAATACCATTCTTACTTTTTTGAACAGCCGGTTACTATTCCAATCACTTTAAGATAAGGAACATTGTGAAGAGTTAAATTTTCTTCTACAAATCTTTTCTCATCATCGAATATTTCCTCGAGTTCTCTGATGGCATTATTAAGCTTTTTCTCCCTTGTGCCGAGCTGAAGAGTCAGTGTTGTCTGATTCTGCTGATCTTTCCAGTCACTGTGCTTGCTCTCAATTTTTTCAATGTTTTTGTCTTTTAATCTTTTAAGACCTTCCACGTAATCATTATTTTTTTTCGCAGCTTCCTTCTCAAAATTACGCTTCATATCGGCAAGCCTGCCCTTAACAATTTCAAGGGATGGTTTGATAAGGGAGCTAAGATAATCCAGGTCAACCTGTTTTCCTGTATTTGAAGTTCTGACATTTAATTTGATTTTTTCGATAAAATCAAAGAAATCCATTACATGTGAATATTTTGGATCAGGAGAAGAGGTGCCAATAAAATCTTCATTTCTTGAATAATCCCATTTAATCACAAAGAGATTATGCACAGGGTTGTATCCTCTTTTATTCGGATATCCTCCCTCAATTATCACATATGATATCGTCTCAGGAACTGCAGAAAGTCCAAGTACAGGAGCACTGTTGCGTCCGTAAACTGAAAGCGCGTAGTTAGTCAGAAAGGAAACTACAGGATGAAGAGGATAAAGCAGCTGCTTGCTCGGCCAGGCACTGTCAGTTGTACGGACATAGTCAATTTCCCTGAGTATTGATTTAACATTCCCGCTGAGTTCAAGAACCCCGTTTTCAGGAACAATATCCGGAGGAAGAAGCATTTTCAGCTGCTTCGTCAGAGTAATCATAAGACCGCTGTCCCTGCCGGATTCATCCTTTGTTACATCAAAGGCAATGGACATTCTTCTGCTGTCCCCGATATCGCCGTTTCGGTATTCAAGGATACTTCTGACAAAATCAAAATCAGATGAAAACAGCGACTTTTCAGCGGCAAGATGCTCGCTGAATTCACTCCTGCTCATCACACGGGCAAATTTACCGGATTTGAAAGCTTCTGCAATCGGATCAGCATTCTGACTGCCGCTGTCATCAGTCTCATCATCTCCAAACAGAAGTTCGGTCAAATCAAAACTGTTTTCATCTGAGAGATCAGCTCCTGCGACTGAGGAAGTTTCAGCTGAAGAATCGCGTAAACCGAGATCCCAGGTTCCGGATCCGTTCGTCTTTGAATCAAATCCCGGGGTATTGCCCTCGATTACATCAAAAGTGTCATTTATTTGTTCATCTTCACTTTTGGCAAACGCAGAAGGATCATCAATATTTATCTGCGCCTGCCTGTCCTTTTCTTCAAGTTTCTTAAGCACACCGGCATCATCGCGAATTTTGTCATTCTCTGCGAGAGTCTGAAGGTAGATAATGGACGGCTGGAATTTCTGACCGTAGCGATCAATTCGGCCGTTACGCTGCTGAAAGGTCATAAGAGACCAGGGAAGATCAAAATGAATCATTCTGTGAGAATAATGATGAAGATTGACACCCTCGGAAGCAACATCGGAACAGAGAAGAAGTCTGACAGACGAATCTTTTTTGTTGAAATCATTAACTATGTCAGCTATTTCATTCTCTGCTAGACTGCCATTAAGAACTGCAACCTGATTTTTATCGAGTCCGATTTTTTCCGGCAGGTTATCAAAAAGAAAATTCAGAGTGGGAATGGATTCAGTGAAAATAACAAGCCGATCATTACTGTCATCCTTGTTCCAGCCGTATTTAAAGGATCGTTTCTCACCGACTGATTCATTGTTCAGCAAACGAATAAGAAACTGAAACTTACTGAACCTGTCAGGCGTGATTTTCTCAACCTGTTCAATCAGGGTTTTAATTTTCGAAATATAAGTTTTCAATTTTTCTTTGTCAGACTTTGATAATTTAGCAGTCTGATTCTCACCTGAGCATTTCTTCTCTAATTCATTCCTCTTTTTAACAAGAGTTTTCTGGCATGCGTCAGGACTTGAAAAAATTTCCTTCGTCAGAATGCTCGAAAGAAGATGACTGGAATTCCTGTACCTCGTTTTTAAGAAAGAAAGACTATCATGCGCCTTTGCAGAGTTTTTTTCATCAGCAAACAGTCCTGCAAGTGATTCAAAAACACAATTCTCTTCAGATGAAGCCCTGATTTCAAATGTTTCGGTTTTCCTGGACTTAAACTCCTCTTCGACCTGATTACAAATATCCGCCTTGAATCTGCGAATAACAAGATTCTTGTGAACAAAGTCGTCAGCCGTATAGTTATCCGTGTCAACAACTGCTGTACGATCAAGAATATTCAGGAGACTTGCAAAACTTTTCTGATTTCCGTCATGAGGGGTTGCAGTAAGCATAATCATGCTGTCGGAACACCGGGACAAACGCCTCGCCAGATGTGAACGCATGCTGGACTTTGCTGTCCCCCTCCTGTCAGCAACATTATGGGCCTCATCAATTATGATCAGATCCCAGCGTGCATTGTCCAGATATGCAAGAAACTTATCCTGCTTCAATGTATCAACGGAAATGATTGCCTTGTCAAAATAATCAAAAGGATTGCGATTTGACGGGATCCGGTTAAGACAGCGACTGATACCAACATTATCGAGACGGCACAGAGGAATTGCGAATCTGTTCCAAAATTCCTGCTGAAACTGCAGAAGCATAGCTTTTGTGACAACAACAAGAATTCGTCCGGCAAGTCCCCTGGCGATAAGTTCTGAAGTGAGTATTCCCGCTTCAAGCGTCTTGCCTATACCGACTGCATCAGCAATTAAAATTCTGGGCTTATACTTGGAAAGTGCCATCATTGCCGGATCAAACTGAAATGGAAGAGGATCCATGGCAGCCCTGTCAGCAATATAGATCTTGGAATTATCCGTTTTGGGCGATGTTCTTAAAACTGACTCAAAATACAGCTTCGATTTTATGAAACCGGGTGAAGAATCCTGCACCAATTTAGTTTGTTCTGGTATCAGAATTTGAATATCCTTCTCAAGACGGGTAAAGAAAATCCCCTTACGACCGTTTACGAGATCCGAAAGTCCGATACAGGTTAATTTAATATCACCATCGCAGGGTGCCACACCGGTAATACGCCATTCCGCATCCCTGATGATAACATGAGCCCCAATGGAATAATTGTTTAAATCATCATTTTCTGTCATCTTAAACTAACCTTGATTCTAAAATATGTAATTCGTCGAACTTTTATTAGGAATTATGGACTCAACTTACCATTCTGACTATTATATATACATTTTGCTTAATTTTCTCAAACACAGATCAAGAATTACAAAATGGGATACGGGTCGTTCCCGCTCTTTTTATGCAAAAAAAGATCTCGCAATAAAAGAGGTATCATCCTGTAACAATTCTAATTATCTTTGATTACGTTTTTTTAATTGGCAGATACAACAGTTTTATTTTGCAAGGAAAATTAAAGAAAAAGGAATTCCGTTCAGGCAACGGTATAGGATGATCCCCCTGTAGGTTACTTCCCAGGTGGATTATTCAAAAGCTTAACCATTGAAAAAGCAATGCCGGGGCATTCAATATTACGAAACCGTATTTTTGTCAGATGGGTCTTGTAGAATAGTGGGAAACAGGCCTTCGCAGAATAAGATCGCCTGCCAAAGATTTAACCTTCCTTCTCCCGAGTTTATCGAATCATTTATCGCTTTTCGGGTGAATCTTTTCCGAAAGACTGTACTGAATAATGAACATCAGACCGGCAGTAATAATGCGGAGGAATCTCGGAATAACTTCGCAGAAACTTCTGAAGAATCACCGCAATACCCACCGAGGTATCACAGCAAGATCTCCGCAATGCTGCCATGGCATCACCGCAAGATCACCGCTAGACTGCAGTGGCATCACCGCAATACTACCGGGTATCACCGCAACATCACCGCAATACCGCTAGGATATCATCACAGGATCTCATCTTCGACAGACTGACTAAAACAGTCTTAAAACATCATCATACTACACATATTACAGTTTCATATGATTTTCCCTGCACACGGCAAAATCTGCAGACTCTCTGATATGCGCAATCTTTCGACGGCAAACCACAGGACAAACTATCCAAAACCATAAGAAATATTCATGTCAGGAGCTTAATATTGCCAGGATCCTAATCTCCCAGGAATGTTTCCTCATTTCCGAACTGACAGCTACGGAATCTCTGCCATCAATGGTTATCCTTCACGTTGTACCTGGTCCTGATCTGCCGCAAAAGTTCCAGCTCAACCCGCTTATTTTCATTCGTCTGAAAAAAGTACAGCAGCACACGCTTCCCTTCCAGGAACAGCGTTCTGACCACCTTGTTCATCTTGCAGTTGGTGGACTGGCCGCCGACGTAACAGTTCACGGGACGAATCTCTCCGTAGCCGCTGTTGAACCTCTGCCAGAGTTTTACGGTTTCGCCTATGTATATGATCTCTCCGTCTACAACCCAGAGATATACACCCGCAACATCATCCGCATGGATGGAGAAATGACAGAATGCACCGGCGCCGTTTTTGTTCAGACCTTTCTTGTCCTTGCCGTGATAATCGTCCTGCGGACAATAATCGATCAGTTTTCCGTTTTCATCACACTCGGGAATAATCTCCTGAAGAAACCGGAAAGTGTAGCCGCAGACATTCATCTCGTCACCGGCAGGGATCCGGCCGCCTGCAGCCGGAACATGCCTCTCAGTCTTCACTGTCTTCTCCGTTCTCCCGGACTCTGCATTCACCGTTTTGTCTGCCGGGACACGCCTGATCTGCCTCTCAGTCTTCTCAATCTTCCCTGTCTTCTCAGTCTTACATGCTCTCCCGGACTCAGCATTCTCTGTTCTGTCTGCAGGCACATCCGGGGCCTTTTTGAATGCCACATGCCTGTCCTTCAGACTGACGTAATCCACGCAATAGCCGGCATTCATCCATGCATGCGCCTGACTGTGACCGCCGTTCGCCCACCACGCGCTGTATGTACTGGCACTGTGCGGAAGCGAAAAACCGAGGACTGATTCCAGTTCTGCAAAGGATAAAGTGACGGAATCCAGCCCGCTGCTGTTCAGGTATAAGAAAAGATTTTCATATTTCATGGCATGTCTCCGTCGAAACAGTGATCAGAGCAGAATGTACCTGATCGTAAGAAACCAGGAACCAGGTTGGACGCGGGCGTACAGAACGTCCAGTTTTTTTATGGTTATGACTACGATGTTCAATCTCCAGCGCGATCGTCCAGATCAGGCAAAATCAGTCCGGATCGGCTTTTCTTCCGCCGCTCCGTCGGATCATTTCAGTTTCTCTGTCCACTCCGGCTCCCTGAAGCCTGTCAGAACGAAGTCATCGCCAACCAGGAGCGGACGCTTCACCAGCATGCCGTCCGAGGCAAGCCGTGCAAACTGCTCATCCTCGCTCATATTCAGCAGCTTCTTCGACAGTCCAAGTTCACGATACTGTGTTCCGCTTGTATTCCAGAACCTCTTCAGAGGAAGGCCGCTCAGCGCATGATACTTCCGCAGGGCCGCCTCGTCAGGATGCATGGATATGATATCAATGACGGTGTAATCGATGCCCTTCCCGTCCAGCCATTTAAGCGCCTTTCTGCAGGTTGCACACCGGCTATAGCAGTATACTTTCAGCATAAAATTCTTCCTCATTCATTATCATTAAGTGATATCGAAAAATCCCGCGGCAGCGCCGGCATCAACTCCTGTATCGTCTGGCCAGATGATACTCTCCGGCACACATATGCTGCCAATCATTTCTCAGCAGTCCTTTGCGCTGCGCCTTGCCGACAGCTACACTGCTCAGCAGTTTTCCCCATCGGAGCAAAGCTCTTTTTATTCCTGCTAAAAACAATCCCGACAAGTTTTTGTACCGCGCAGCAGGAGCATCCGAAAGGCGGACAGCAGTTTCCGAAAATTTCTTTTCCGCGTCCGGCAGGATTTTACATTCACCGACATCCTGCCCTGTCCCATGGAAAGCGCGATTTTCGATATTCATGCCCGTCCGGAAGATCCCGCCGATCTGAACGATCACGGCACTCTCGTACGCATGCCCGGGCGGCAGTGACAAGTTCCGCAGCAGATCCTGCAGCCGGAGTCATTGTTTCCTGTTCCAGGCGTGCAGGATGCCGCATCCCTGCAGCAGTCCTGAAATCATGAAAGTCGCAGTCATTTCAAGAGTTTCAGCCGTGACCAGTACCGCGGGCGCCGCAATGCGCATCTCAAACTGCACCCTGATGCGGCAGGACTTCAGGAGATTAGGAACTGTCACAAAATTAATCATACATTTGGCCGGATGATATAATTCCATTTTTTATTCGGCCCTAAAAATTCAATATTGAGATTATCCTTCTGTTCCTCAGTGATTTTTTTACCTGGTTCATAATGGTTTTCATCAACACGGCGGGTGACAGATAGCCCCTTTTCGGTCGTTGTGGAACCGATCAAATTAACAACGGTTTCAACGTCAATAAGTGGTTGTCCTTGCCAGTTTTTGGAAATATAGCAAAACAAACGGTGCTCGACCTTGTTCGGATCTGAAAATTCCACTGCCAAATCGATGTGCTTGGAGGTCTTGTTTTTGAAAAGTGGCATAAGGAAAAGAGGGTTTATGACTTCCACATATATACCAGAAGAGCCTGTTTTTTTGATCATATGTGATACTTTTCTTAAATTAGATAAAGATCGGGTTTCAAATGATGACATTTTTATCTGCTGTGATAGAATTAATCTGTGATATTGTAATCTTTTGGATACAGATAGTGTATCTGATGCGAGTTCATAACTGATTTTATTGCATTGTCTGATTTGGTGCACTATTGATGATCAGAACTTTTTTGTAACAGTTTAGTTTCTTTACTGATTCGTGTTCTGACATAGAAACCAGTTAGCAGTGATCTTTGCAGGTGAGCATCTGAAAGAATTAAATTTTTAGATGGAAAATATGGCAAAACATGCGTCTATCCTCAAATGTTATATATCTGACGTGATGTTTCGGATTTTAATCAGATATTTCAGTACGGTGGGCGTTCGGATTTTAAGTTTACAGAATAAAACGCAGAGAGTCGGTGACATGTATAACCTAGGTGGCATTTGAGTGACTTTTGGCGTACAGACATTAAAAACAATAATAATAAAAAAGTGCACGGGAATCGTCTTTTGAAAACAGTATTTTCATTTTTAATGAATATCTGTTAATTCGTTTCATCAGTTACGTCTTCCTTGGATATTAATAGTCTTCTGTTTTTACCTGTCGTGGCGAAAATAGATAATCGATAATGTTTTTGTGAGGATTCTGGTAAATGACTCTTTCTAATAAATTAACTGAAATTTTCAGAACCTTCGGCGTGAGACCGTTTCTTTCTCTTGCTTTGGCAATGCTTCTGGTGATTCTGGTGTCCGTTTTTTTCTTTTCTCAGCTGTATACCGTTCAGAAGGATCGAATTCTCGGGATTGGTCAGAAGAATACTTTTCTTTTAACATCCAGTTTTGAAGCTATTCTTATTCCTCTCATCGAATTGGCAAAAATTTCGGCTTATAAAATCAATTACCTTGATGATCATACTGAAGGCGGCGTTTCCGCAGATGTTGTAGGAAAGTTTCTGACAGATCAGAATATTGTGTATTCAAAGAATATTGATGAATCTTTTCTTGGTCTGTATGCTTATTTTAACGGAGAATTTCTCACCGGTATCGACTGGACTCCGGATGAAGACTACAATCCCGTAGAGAGACCATGGTACAAAAAACCTGTTGCATCTCCAAAGGAGATGGTCTTTGTCGAGCCATACCTGGATGCTTATACAGGCTCTTTCGTTATGACTGTTGCAACAACGCTTAATGATGACCGGAATGTTATGGCGTTTGATATAGCACTTGACAAATTTCAGAAGCAGATTGAAAGCATAAGTCGTGATGACGGTTATGAACATATGATAGTCAACGACAACGGTCTTGTTATAGCTCATTCCGATATTGACAAGGTTGGTATGATATACAATATTTCCGATGGCATGGCGGATAATATTTACGGATATATAGTCAGCTTGCTTCATAAGAAGAAAGAATTTAATGGAGATATTGTCGAATATGACGGGAAAGGTTATGTTGTTTACTCTCAAAGCATCGGCGGCTGCTGGCATGTGATAGGCATAGCGGATTCGGATGAATTTTTTTCACCTCTTCGGATAGTTTTTATTGTTTCTGCAATTACCATTCTCTTCTCTTTGACGGTAGTAATCGTTGTCTTTTTCAATATTATGTACAATCAGAGAAAAATCGTAAAACTCAATGAAAATATGGCTCTGGTGGCTGAAGTTTACGATCATATTCCTATTTTTGCATGAAATTTCACGCAAAATTCAAAATAGTCTTTTTGTTCAATGAGCCTTTTGGTCTGCCTCGCCCTCTACCTGCAAGTTTTCGTTCCATTGCTGCCTTCTGGGTTGATGACAGACTACTCTGTGGAACAGGAAGTGAATAAGCCATGCTTATCTCCACCTGTGGTGTCGTAAACCCTGTCACACTGCTGCTTCCATCCGGATATTCAATATAGCGAATTGGGAGCATTTCATGAAGGACGTCTATCGAAGACGGATAGTTTTTTCGGAGTTTTTCACTCCAGATGTGACGAAGATGCGAACGGAGAATCAAACCTATGAACAGTATGAAAAGCCGTCCGTTTTTTCCATCTTCGCTCCAGTTATTCTGCATATTGAAACCAAGCTGATCTTTCATTTCCTCAAAATATTTCTCCTGCTCATCACGTAACGCATACAGTTCAAACTGTCTTCTTGCATCACCATCCACCTTATAGGATATGGATGCAAAGATTCCTGCTGTATTCTTCGCCTTGGATATTACTTTTTCATTTTCAGTTACAATCAGTTTCTTTTCTGAACTCAGATAAATCTTGTGAAAAGTATACAGAGTTCTGAGTTTCCTGATGTCTTCATCAGAGTAGACTCCACTGTCTGTTGCATTAAGTTTGGATGCTGCCTGTTTCTCCTTTCGGATACTCTCATTTATCTTTGTTAATCTTTCAATTCGAACATTCATATCCAGAAACAGGTTGATCTTCAGTTTGATCTGTTTTACCTGTTCAGGATGTTCCGGATCTGAAACATTTTTATCTTCCTCGAACTGCGTCAGGAAGATCTTTTCTTCGTCATAGTATTCCATGTTTGCAGGCATACCCTGAGCATCATACTGGATCCGCAGGATGCTGTTGTATACTGGGTTCTGTCCAACTTTGCCACATACAAGGAATGCCTGATCCCTTTGTATCATGTCAACAATGTTATCTTCTGTCTCGTACCCTCTGTCAAAGACTACCAGCAAATCATTGCATTCCAGTTTCTGCAAATCCTCAATAATCGTGTGCAAGGTTCTGGAATCATTCTCATTCCCGCCAAATGTTCTGTAGTATATCGGCTCGTGCGAATCAAGAGAATATACAACAACTTCCAGAGTATTCTGCAGTGCTTCGTTGTCCTTGTTCTTTCCCCAGCGTATATCAGCAAGACATCTTCCATATGCAGATCTGGTTGTTGAATCACAGGCAAGCACTGCCTTGGGATTCTGTCGTTTTATACGCAGTTTCAAAAATGACATCCTGTGATTATCTGTTATGGACTGTGTGAACCTCGTAATATACGAAGGACTGAGAACTCTTGCAGAAGGAACTTTTGTATATGTCTGCCATCTCTCTGTCTGAGAGTAACTCCATTTTGTCATAATCGGAAACATTGCCAGTGTCATGATATCATTCACAACCAGCTGATTACCGTCAAACGCCGACAGCAGATCCTCTACCACGTGTTTGCTCACTGCCATTTCCCACAAAAACCAGGTACCACCATAAAACCGATTGTTAAACTGTTCATCACCGGCTGTTGTTCGTACTGTTCCGGAAAAAGCAGAACCGTCATTTTCATATGACGGATCATAAGAGAGAGGTCTTCTGTTCTCCTCCTCTGTCAGTTTTTCTATCGCTGATAAATCCCAGCTTTCTGGAAACTCAAGTTTGCCCCTCGTATTAGAATCAGTCAGACAGAAACGCTGATTCGGTATAAACTTCATCTCCTCTGTAACATCCCCCCAATACACGTAGTGACGTCTGATTTTTCCTGTCTTGTCATCCTTCTCGTAAGGCTGAGTTGCTGCATATCGGTATCCTCCAGTTTGGTGAAGAATTACTTTGAAATCTGCATTCGGGCTTCTTGGTCTACCTGCCACAACATCCTCTCCACATATATGCGTGAAATAATATATTTATTATATCATATTTCACGCATATATGGAGAATTATTATGCAGTATAAACAATCATAAAACGTTGCATTTTCAATAACTTATAATCTAGGAGATGCGTGATTCTTCATTTTGCGTCAAATAGTCTGCAAAAATAGGAAGGAAAACACCGATTTTTTTCAGTTGCGTTCCTGTGAATTCTTCTGCCGATGCTTCCTGAAGTGCTATTCCCGCCGCAAGTGTACCGGCGAGCACTGATGATAAAATGATTTTTTCTGCTTTTCTTTTCATTTTGACTGTCTTCTTCATACACAAAATGCCTGAACCGTCATTTGCGGTAACTGTTGCTGCAGTCCCGTCAGTTCAGACATTAGTCGATTTTTTGAGTTAACCTGAAAATCTGCACGGCTTTTCTGTTTTATTCTTAAACTCGGAACTGCACAGACAAAATTCTTTTTTCAGAAACTGTTTTATTCTACATCCGGATACGGCTTTGGATCCATATCAAGGGATACCAGCGACCAAGTGTTCTTTCCGTTCCATACATATGGTCTTACAACAGCCCTGACGTTGACATTGCTGTCAGCCTCCTCCACTTCGGGATAGTATGAGGATCCCGTTATCAGTATGGTTCCGTCATTCTGCTTTTTGGCAGTGACTACCTTTACATATGGAGTCTCTTCACCGTCTCCGGCAGGCATACAGTAGGTATATCCGTCATATGAAATATAATCTTCGTAGCCCTGATGCTCCTTGAAATCATAGTCCAGATATTTTTTTATTGTTTCCCTGATAAATTTAGGATCAATGTGAGCGTAGAAATCGCCCTCTGATTTTTCTTTTCCGCAGTTCTTTCTCAGATTGAATCTTTTTTGATTGTTGATCCAGTTGTGGCATACAGCGAAGTGTACCATCTCAGACGGGTTGTCTATAAAACCGCCCCTGGTAATTTTTGTATAACTGCACTCAGTGAAATTTGAGAGGAAAATACCCATTTTTTTCATCTGATCCTGAGTGAACTCGGCTGCAGAAGCCTCGTCTGGCACAATGCCTGCAGCCAGAGTGCCAATCAGCATCATGGATGATAAAAAAACGCTTTTGTTTAATATTTTCATTACTTTTTTCCTGTATTAAAAGATGTATTTAACCTGTGGAGCCGCACCGGCCGCCGGATCCGGTACCTGACTCATTTGCTGATTCGAAATTTCAGTCTGCTGCTCCTTTACAGGTGCTTCTGGCTTTCTGAATGACTTTTCCGCCCCGTCCTGCAGTTCATCATATTCTGCATCGGCTTTGTTCCTGAGGAGATCAGTAATTCTTTCAACCGAATTCAGTTCAGGATCCCGGGGTGTCGCCGGTAATGCAGTATTTTGGCTGGAAGAACACCCTGAACTCCCTTTCGGCAGGAGCACTGTTCATTTTCAGGTTTTTTATACACAAAATGCCTAAACTGCTCTTTTCGGCAACTGCTACTGCAGTCCCGCCAGTTCAGACATTTCCCGTTTTATTTTTGAGTAAACCTGAAAATCTGCACGACTTTTCTGTTTTTATTTTAAAACTCGGAGCCGTACGGACACAGTTCGTTTTTTTTCAGAACTGTTTTATTCTACGTCCGGAAACGGCTTTTCCTCCATGTCCAGATTTACCAGCGACCAGGTGTTCTTTCCGTTCCATACATATGGTTTTATAACAGCCTTGACGTTGATATTACTGTCAGGATCCTCCGCATCAGGATAGTATGAGGATCCTGTTACAAGTATGGTTCCGTCCTTCTGCTTTGTGGCACTGACTACATGTACAAATGGAGTCTGTTCACCGTCTCCGGCAGGCATGCAGTAGGTATGTCCGTCATATGCAATATAATCCTCGTAGCCCTGATGCTCCTTGAAATCATAGTCCAGGTACTTTTTTATTGTTTCCTTGATAAACTTAGGATCAATGTGAGCGTAGAAATCACCTTCTGACGATTCCTTTCCGCACTTGTTTCTCATATTGAATCTCTTGGAATTGTTGATCCAGTTGTGGCAGACAGCGAAGTGAACCATCTCAGACGGGTTGTCTATAAAACCGCCCCTGGTAATTTTTGTATAGCTGCACTCGGTGAAATTAGAGAGGAAAACCCCCATTTTTTTCATCTGATCCTGAGTGAATTCGGCTGCAGAAGCCTCGTTTGGCACAATGCCGGCAGCCAGAGTGCCTATCAGCATCATGGAAGATAAGAAAACGCTTTTGTTTAATTTTTTCATTGCTTTTTTCCTGTATTAAAAGATGTATTCAACCTGTGGAGCCACATTGGCGGCATGTATCCGGTTTATGACTCGTGAGAAGATTCGAAATTTCTGCCGGCTACTCCTTTACGAGAGCTTCAAGCTTTCTGAATGACTTTTCCGCCTCGTCCAGAAGTTCCCCATAGTCCGCATCGGATTTATTTCTGAGCAGATCTGTAATTTTTTCAATCGGCTTCAGCACCGGATCCAGGGACAGGTTGGCAAAAACGCCTTTCATGCTGTGAACTATTTCAAACGCCTTTTCGTAGTCTTTTGCGTTCACAGCCGATCGTAACTGATCGAATTTCGCATCATCCAGAGACCTCCTGACAAGATTAAGATAAAAGTTCTCCATGCCTGCACAGCGTTTTATGCCTTCGTCCGTGTTGGCACCGAAGGCTTTCAGACTTTCAACGGTCAGCATATCATGATTCCTTTATTAAAAGTTTTTCGAATTCCTCCGCCGGCAGAGGCTTTGAGAAATAGTATCCCTGTATTATATCGCAGCCCGCCTTTTTGAGCATGTCGTACTGCTCCTTTGTCTCCACGCCCTCGGCGACTGTCGGAACTTTCAGAAACTCGGCTATCTGCATCATTATGAGCAGAAGATTATAGTCCTTCCTGCTTCTTGTTATGTTCTTTATGAACTGCATATCAAGCTTAAGAACGTCTATGGGCAGGTTTGACAGCATGCTGAGAGAGGAGTAGCCGCTGCCGAAGTCATCCATTTCTATTTTGAACTCGAGCTGTCTCAGCTTGTCCACGGTTTCGACTATCTGCTTTGTGTTGTCTGTATAAGCCGATTCCGTGATTTCAAGATACATGTCGGCCGGTGCCAGACCGTGATCCCTTATAATGGATTCGATCCTGCCTGTAAGATTCGTGTCGTAGATGTCCGTTCTTGAAACATTCACTGATACCGGAACATATTTTCCGAGTCTGTCCTTCCAGTCCCTGATCTGTGCTGCGGTTTCATTCCATACATATTGATCCAGCTTCTGGAGAAGTCCGTTTTCTTCAAAAAGAGAGATGAAAATGCCTGGACTGATAATTCCAAACTCAGGGTGGATCCATCTGATAAGAGCCTCGGCGCTTACCAGCTTCGGAGTGTCGCCGGTAATGGAGTATTTCGGCTGGAAGTATACTCTGAAATGCTTTTCTGCCAGAGCTCTGTCCATTTCCAGGATAAGTTTCTCATTGAAAAGTTCCTTTTCGTGCAGCTGCGAGTCGTATAAGCTGTATCCGCTGGTGTAGGTGTTTTTCAGCCTGAGGCAGGCGTTTTTCGCCATGTCAAGACGCTGCTCAATGGAAAGGGAGCGGTCAACGGAGTCGTAAATGCCGAGTCTCAGAGTAATTCTTGAATTGTCTATGATTTTTTCAAATCTTGAGATGAATTCTGACGCGAAGGCACCGTGATCCAGAATATGCGGGCAGTAGATGTAGAACGTGTCCGAGTCGCATCTGCATGCTATGCCGTCGGTGTTTTCCAGGTATTCCCGGATCACGTCCGCAATCGTCCTCAGTATTTTGTCGCCGTATGCTGAACCGTAGAGATTGTTTACCAGGCGGAACCGGTTGACGTTTATTACAACCGCATCCATGAGCATGCTGTGGCAGAAGCGGTCGTGCAGTCTTGCGTACTGAAGGAAGAAGAGCCTGGTGTAGAGACCGGTAAGGCTGTCTCTTTCGTTTTCGTTTATCAGAATGCGATCTTCGGCAAGCTGTATGGCTTTTTTGCATCTTGCCACGATAACCTTCGGATCCTCATAAGGCTTTGGCATGAAATCAGTGGCTCCGAGACTGAGACACTTCACCTCGGCCTCCTTGTCCACCGTCACAACAATTACAGGTATTTTTCTGTATTCCTCGGTTTCCTGAATTTTCTGCAGAAGCTGGTAGCCGTCCATTTTCGGCATCAGCAGATCCAGCAGAATGAGCGAAATGGTGTTCTGGTTCTCCGCAATTTTCTGAAGCGCATCCTCTCCGTTTTCGGCCTGGATCACCTCGTACTCATTGCTGATAATAACCTTGAGGATCTGTCTGTTTATCGGTTCGTCATCAACCAGCAGAACCTTTCTGTGGATGTTTCTCTCTCGACGCAGCGTCTCTTTCATTTTTGATTTATGCCTTGTGTTTTAAATTTTTTCAGAAACATGAACTAAAAATTTTCTCTGACCGGAAAATGATATCCTGTATTTTTCGGTCAGATCATGAATTCGTACAATCAATTTATGAATGTCCGTCAGTCGCCAAATCTGTAAATTTTTGATTTCTTTCAGACTTGACTTCAGTTGCTTTAACCGCAAATTCAACCCGGACCTGGACTCTCATTCAGACCAGGTTGCAGGCTCTGAAATTTTTTTATTAAAAGCTTTTAAAGGTTTCAGTTTCTGCATGTTTTCTGCTGCTGGCAGCGAACTGTCAGAAGAAATTCATGCAGTCCGGCGGAGAACTGGAAAGCAGTTAATCTTAACAGATGCAGTACAGTTCCCATTTTCGGATAAACTTTAGCACTTAGTCAAAACTCTATCGATTAAATGACGATTTCTGATGTAAAAAAAGAGACTGATCTCACTGAATTCATGCAGAACGATCCGTTCCACGCCCGGAACTGCTGCTGTGTATAGGTTTTGCAATCTGTTCTTCCCTGATTTCTCCAGCTTTTGCAGATTTCCTCTGCAGGTCGTCTGGTACTGTGATTCAAAAATGCCGGTTCGCAGCCGGCTCGGCATTCTGCCCGGCAAATTCTTTCCGTGCCCTTCAGACTTTCAGCAGAAAAACGGAAAGCAGGAAAACAGCAGAAACATGTGTTACGGCCGCGGACGAAAATTCCGTCAGACCAGGGATGTACGATAATTGACTGCAGAAGCAGTGAATAATGCCTGTTACGATTTCGGAAATGGATTCCAGGGAAGGCGAAAAATCATGCAAAGCAAAACATAAAAAGATCCGACTGTGTTTTTGCTGTGTTTTTCTGCCGCTTCCTGCGCCGGCTAAACTGACGATACCGAAAATTCCACTGCCTTAGATCATGCTTTCCCGGATCCTGAGGTGATTGCAGATTCGTGTACGGAGGATTGGAAACTTATGATGTGTCAGCAGTTAAAGACTTCTGAATATTTCAGGATCGCGCAAAAGGAATCAGGTTTGGCACCGCAGGCTGTAATCAGTTGCTGTTCCGGCATAAACATCGGGAAGATAATGGAACTGTCAAAGCGACAGGGGTATTTATGCCTGGTGACCTGGATGACCGGACAGATCTGCAGCAGGCAGATGTAACTGCAATCGTGAATCTGGGTTTAATTATGTCTGATGACCGTACAGATCTGCGGTAGCTTGCGTTGCAGCAGGAAAACTCTGTACATGACGGCTGATGATTCGCGTCTTCTGTTAATAAAAAACCTGCATGAAGAACGGACTGCATCATCCCTGCTGTTCGGTCTGTGACGCAGCAGGCAGAATATTTACGTCGGTTTTCCGAATTTGTAATTGTACAGATGATGTCACAAAAAAGCTGTTTTTAAAACTGTATCATCTGAATCGTAACAATCGTGCGGATGATTTGTCTTTTGGAGGCTATGTGCTGTCAAGACTGAAAATCGAATTCACAACGGACAACCAGTCCTTCAGTTTTCGTAAATCCTCAAATATGCACGGTCTGCTTATGCAGATCCTATCGTCAGAATACTGTGAAAAACTTCATTCCATGCAGCCAGTTCCCTGCAGTCAGTATCTCGATCTGGGAGAAAAGAAATTCTGGATTATCACCGGACTTACGGACGAGGCCTATCACAATGTTCTTGAACCGGTTCTCAACATCAGGGATTCCGAATTTCAGCTGGACGATGGTTCATCTCTGAAATTTGTCAGCAGGGAACTGAAACTTGGCAGCAAGAAAGAAATTGTAGAAAGGTTCTATGACACGTCTTCAGAGCCTGACAGAAGTGTAACCCTGGAATTTCTTACCCCCGCCTCCTTTAAAAGTGCTTCCCGCTATGTAAATCTGCCTGATATGAGACTGCTGTATCAGAGCTGGATGAACCGGTTTACCGCAGCCTCGGATATGGAAATGTTTGATGCCGGGACGCTGCAGCAGCTGACGGACAGTACTGTCATTACAGCCTACCGGCTCAGGAGTGAGTATTTCCCTCTGGAGCAGGTTCGTATTCCGGGTTTTATCGGAAGAATGACATTCAGAATAAACGGCCCTGCAACCATGATCAGATATGCCAGGATGCTGGCTGAATTCGGGGAGTACTCCGGCGTCGGCATAAAGACCTTTCTTGGAATGGGTGCCGTGCGCATGGTTCAGCACGGCGGCGGAGCGTCCGGCGGGAAAACCGGACATCAGGAACAGGGCAGAGAGTAGGCAAAACGGCAGGCGGACAGATCTGCTGAGGACAGACAAACAGGAAAAGAACATGAAAGAACGTCAGATAAAAATCGCACTGGCTTCCCTGTTGTCCAATATCGGACGACTGGCTGTGAGAGCATCATCCGGAAAGGACAGTTCGGGCAGGGAGTTTCTCTCCGGATGTTCGGTTTCCGATGAACTGATGCTCTGTGCCGGACTGATGGATTCAGATGCGGAATCAACATCCGGAACACCGGACACAGGCGAAAATGTTCACGGAGCAGCGGATCCGGAAACTGCCGGACTGCGTGCCCTTGTCAGGATGGCTGATGACATAGCCGCATCCCTGACAGGACATTCCGGAGGAAAGTCCGGATCAGCTGCGGAGGATCCCGACTGTCAGTTTGAAAGCATCTACAATCTGCTTAACCTTGACGAGCGGGAGGCATCCGGCGCGGCAGAAGAAAAGCTCTACTACAGCGCTGGAACTCTGAAGGACGGCATCAGGTTTCCTCTTACCCGCACTGCAATAGATACCTGCTGCGATGTTTACGGAGAGGATTATGAGCCTCTCAGCGCCGAATTCTATCAGCATCTTCTTGACGAAACAGGATGCAGACTGAAAACCCTGGAATTTACCGATTCCTTCCTTTCCTCACTGATGAACGTTCTTGAGGTTAACCTCACATACGTTCCAGCGTTCTGCTCATCTTCGGCTCCTTCAGATATTTCCATGTACGACCACATGAAAATGAGCGTCGCCGTTGCCCTTGCTCTTGACGAATACCTTGAGGAACGTATTCCTGAAGCTTCCGAAAGCGGGAATCAGCGGACTGCGGAGTTTCTGAAACTGCTTTCCGGTTCCGAGGAACTTCTCGGGAGCGGCGCGTTTGTCATGTTCTCCATGGATCTCTGCGGCATTCAGGATTTTATCTACACCATTACTACGGAAAAGGCTCTCAAGACCCTAAGATCCCGCTCTTTCTATCTTGAACTGCTGATGGAGCATATGATTGACATGCTCCTTGATGAATTCTCTCTCTGCCGTGCAAGTCTGATCTATTCCGGAGGCGGACACTGCTACATTCTGCTGCCGAATCTGCAAAGTACCGGGCAGAGACTTGCCGACTTCTGCCGCGGCATCAACAGATGGCTGACAGATACCTTCGGCATCTCCCTTTTCCTGAGTTCCGGCTTCAGCCCGTGCTCTCCGTATTCTCTCTGCAACAGACCAGAAGGATCCTTCAGCAGGATCTTCACTGAAATCGGTGACATGATTACCCGTGCCAAGAACTGCCGATACAGTGCGCAGGATCTCATGAGACTGAACGGCCAGGAGCATGAGGACTATACAAGGGAATGCAGAATATGCCGCAGAACAGGTCATCTGGACAGTGACGGAAAATGTATGTCCTGTCTTCAGTTCGAGGAGTTTTCAAACCGCATTCAGAACGGAGGGGACTACTTTGCCGTACTTCGCGGTTCGGAACCGGATACCCTGCCGCTGCCCGGAGACTGCTGTCTTGCTGCATTAACCGGCCAGGAGCTTAAGGCGAGAATGAGCCGGCATGGAGAAAAACCGGCAAGGGTATATTCCAAAAACAGCTTCACGAATGAGCTTGATGTTACCACAAGACTCTGGGTCGGCGACTACTTCTACGACAGGGTAATGGAGAATCTTGCCGGCGCAAGTACCGGCATCCGCCGCATTGCCGTGCTGAGAGCCGACGTGGACAATCTCGGCCAGACGTTTATCAGGGGCTTCGAAAGCCGGAAATACGGGACGAGGTTTGTGAATCTGGCCAGAACGGCGGCGCTTTCCAGATCTCTGTCCATGTTCTTCAAATACCATATCAACACCATTCTCAGCCGCCGGGAATTTTCTCTCGGTGCGGAAAAAACGGATCCCGAGCGGAAGGTTACCGTGGTCTACTCCGGCGGCGATGACGTTTTCCTGATCGGCGCCTGGGACGAGGTGGTTGAGTGTGCGGTGGATCTCAGCAGGGCTCTGAAAAAATATACCTCCGGCGCCCTTACGATTTCAGCCGGCATCGGCATCTATCAGCAGTCATATCCGGTAAGCGCCGCGGCGGAGGAAACTGCCGCATATGAGGACGCATCAAAAAGCCGTCCAGGCAAATCCGCCGTCACTCTGTTTTCCTCAGGCTCGGTGCATGATGAAAACGGCGCTGCAGTTGATGACGGGACATACTCATGGGATGAGTTTAAAACTGTTGTTGCCGGTGAGAAGTACAGGATCCTTGCCGATTTCTTCGGCTGTTCATCTGTCAGAGGAAACAGTTTTCTGTACCGGATTTTGGAACTGATTGAGGGCAGAGGCGAGAAAATTAACTTTGCCCGGCTTGCCTACCTTCTTTCCCGGCTTGAACCCCGATCCGGAGCGCCGGATGCGGAGAAAAAAGCGTACAGCAGGTTTGCACAGAACATATACAGATGGATGGGCAGCGGGAAGGACTGCAGACAGCTTAAAACTGCAATTCAGTTATACGTATACATGAACAGAGAAAGGAGCGAAGAAGAGGCATGAATGACAGAAAATCCTGGAGTAACCAGAATCAGAACCGAAGAGGAGGCGATCAGCATGGGGGGAGCAGCTTGCCAAAGCCGGACATAAAAATTACGGAGAGCAGCTATGTGGAGGATGCCGAGAAGGTCATTCTCCATCTGAAGAATGCCAATGGAGGCAGACTGAAAATAACCACCTCCCAG
>JAEEGI010004326.1_pt1 | contig 33305 bp, 30 predicted proteins | sample 8958751 | NCBI WGS metagenome assembly JAEEGI01 (sample SAMN16246545, study PRJNA631951) | gut metagenome | biome: gut microbiome; feature: rumen; material: KS-attached | host: Bos | place: Iran: Karaj | collected 2018-10
CTTGTATCTGTGCTTACTCCTGAGATGGGGCTGATCACCGTTTGTGCCAAAGGAACAGCCAAGCCCGGAAGCCGCAATGCGTTTGCATCTGTGCCTTTTATGATCGTGGATCTGGTCCTTACGACTTCCCACGGTTACTATTACCTCAAAGACGGTTCTGTGGTCGAGAACAATTCCGGGATAATGAATAACCTCGAAGCCATGACGGTAGCTTCTCATATTTCAGAGTGTCTCAAGGATTCGACTTATGATGCAGCAGATGCCAGACAGGCATATGAGCTCGCAGTTTATGCTTTCTATGTGCTCTCGCGCAGTCCTGAGAAGTATCTTACAGTGTATTCGGCATTCAACTGGAGACTTCTTACGATACTGGGACTTACCGTAGAGTATATTAACTGCGAATTATCAGGAAGACCCGTGACAAAAGAGGGCAGATACGTATTAAGCCCTGCCGGTGGAAGCATCAACGAATCTTCTTCCGGTATGAGCGGTGAGAGCGTATTTGCGCTTAATTACTTTGCCGAATGTGATATCAGAGACCTATTTGCCGTTAAGGCAAGCGACAGCATCATTAATGAGCTGAAGCGCTTTACTACTGATTACCTCTCAGTGCAGTTCGATAAGGAATATAATGCTCTGGCGACTCTTGATGCGCTTAACAAGTAAACATCATGTGTTCCAGTGATCGGGGAACAGCTTGATATATTCGGGCTTGGCAAGCCTTGCATCTATAAGCAGAGCAAATCCTGTATCATTCTCGGTCCTGATGACTCTGCCTACTGCCTGAAGGACCTTCTGCCAGCCGGGGAATCTGTATGCAAATGCAAAGCCGTCTCCGAACTTCTCTGCGTAGTAGTTGCTGAGGATCTGCCTTACGGGGTTAAGCTTGGGAAGACCTACTCCTACGATTATTACTCCGGACAATCTGTCTCCGACCAGATCTATGCCTTCCCCGAAGTGCCCTCCAAGTACGGCGGAACCCAGCAGCAGACCGTCGAATCTGTCTTCGAAGCTGTCAAGGAACTCCTGTTTCTCGGTAATGTTCATCTCCGGGATCTGACTTATCAGCTTAAGCTTGATACCGCTTCTCTCTGATTCTTCCTTGAGACGCTTATTAGTCTCTGCCATTATCTGTCCCATGTATTCAAAGGAAGGGAAGAAAACCATGTAATTGCCGGTCCGGCCCTTAAGAGTCTCTGCGATCCTGTCGGCTATCGGTATTATCGACGAAGCCCGGTTGACATAAGATGTGCTTATCGAGTCATCGATGATCACGTCGAGATTCTCAGGCGGAAAGGGAGAAGGCAGATTAAGGTAATCCGCATAGTCCGTGTCCTTGCCGAGTATCGTGTTCCTGTAATACTCGTAAGGCGAGAAAGTAGCAGAGAAGAATACGACAGGAAGCCTGTCCTTAACGATCTTATCCATCTTGGCAGAGCAGTCTAGACAATAGAGTGTGATCACGATATTCTCGCCGGTCTTCTCAGCATAGATGATATAGGAATCATCAAGATAGAGCTCCAATACGGTAAGGAAGTATCTGGCTTCAAAATAGAACTCCATGGCAGTCTGCCTAGCCTGACCTTTGGGCAGGGAATCAAGCACCGGGAGCAGCGTGTTCAGACAGAACCATATCTTGGCACGCAGATTCTTAGGTTTCTCACGCATGCCTTCCCAGCCTTCAGTCTTCAGTACCCTGTGCTCGTTTGCACCCTCAAGTGCCGCAAAACATGATGTGTTGGTGTCGAAACATCGGGATATGGTATTGAAGTAGTGCCTGAGATCATACAGTCGGGCCATTACCTTCTCGTTCTTGCCCTTAAAGTCCGTTATCATGCGGTCGAGCATCTCTAGCGAGAAGGAAGCCGAGAACATATCCCTTCCGCGGTCTACCATGTTATGAGCCTCATCCACCAGGGCTATGGTCCTGCCGTCATCGAGTTCATCAGACATAAGGCTTACTCTCGGATGGAATATGTGGTTATAATCGCCGATGACGACCGTGCAGTATTCCATGGTATTGACCATGAATTCATGCGGACAGATCTTATGCTCGGAAGCTATCTTCGTGATAAGCTCCGGCGTGATCTTATCATGCATCAGGACTTCTTTGAGAGCAGGCTTGAGACGCTTATAGTACCCCTTTGCAAGCTCGCAGTATTTGGCATCACACTTGGTCTCGAAAGGGCACATCTGCTCCTTCGACCTCAGCAGGATGGACCTGATGAACAGACCGTTATCTCTCATATCGTCCAGGGCCTTACAAGCTACATCTCTTGTTGCTGATTTGGCTGTCAGATAGAAGATCTTGTCGTATTTTTGCGTTTTAAGGCCTTTGATGGCAGGGTAGAGAGTAGAGATAGTCTTGCCGATACCCGTAGGAGCCTCAACGAACAGCGCTTCCATTGAAGTCAAAGCCTTAAGGACTCTCTGCATGAATTCTTTCTGGCCGTTACGTGTTGAGGAATACGGGAACTTAAGTGTCTGTACCGAGTCATACATAGAAGATCTGTAATCAATGATAAGCTGCGCGAATTCCGCATATTCTTCACATACCTCATCGAAGAAAGACTCGGCTTCTTCAACGGTCATGTCGAAGCTCTCTTCATAGTATTCAAGTGTTGTGACAGATACATATCTGAGGGTAAGAGTTACATCGAGCACATCCGTATTCTGGAACAGGTACATCGCGCCATAGAGCTTAAGCTGAGTCAGATGCTCAGGTCTCTCGAGATTCTTATAACCGGTCTTAGGCGCATTGAAAGATTTGATCTCAAATATCCTCGGAGCTTTATTCTTCTCCAGGAGGAGGGCATCAAGTCTTCCGGATACGGACATGCTAAGGCCCGAATCCGAGATGTAATCCCATCGCATGACATCTTCGCTTGATACGGCATCACCATACTGCTTACGAAGGTCTTCGAAAATCTTCTGATGAAGCCTCGTTCCTTCGATACCGGAGACAGAGCCGTACGATCCGCCCGCGATATCTCCCGAGCGCGATACGAATTCAGCCAGATTGGTGACGGACACATTAATACTTATCATCACTTGATTATATAATATCCGGTGTTGAAAAATATTAAGTCTTGTTATAAAATCAACGGGCACGCAGATGTGGTGGAATTGGCAGACGCGCTAGCTTCAGGTGCTAGTGGGAGCAATCCCGTGCGGGTTCAAGTCCCGCCATCTGCACCAGTAATGATCGAACCCCTCGTTATCGCGAGGGGTTTATCTTTGCCTTCAAACACTGACATAACGTGCTATTACCCATCAAATATTGCTGTATTATTTTTTGTAAATTACTCTATAATCTTATTAGCAAAAAACATATGAGAGGTGCCTATGAAAAAGAACGAGCGCAAAGATCTTGTTACAAACATATATACAGCAGATCCTTCTGCACATGTATTTAACGGCAAGATCTATATCTATCCTTCACACGACGAAGATCTCGATATTCCCGAGGATGATGACGGCGAACAGTATGTAATGAAGGATTATCACATCCTTTCCATGGATTCGCTCGACAGTGACTGCGTTGATAACGGTGTTGCTATCAGTGAGGACCAGATTCCGTGGGTATCAAGACAGCTCTGGGCACCTGATGCTATCTATACAAACGGTAAGTACTATCTCGTTTTCCCTGCAAAGGACAAGGACGATATCTTCAGGATCGGAGTTGCTGAATCAGACTCACCCGTAGGTCCCTTCAAGCCTCAGGATAATTACATCCAGGGCAGCTACAGCATCGATCCGGCAGTTCTTCAGGATGATGACGGTAAGATCTGGTGCTACAACGGCGGACTCTGGGGCGGCCAGCTCGAGATGTGGCAGTCCGGCTCATTCAACCCTGATGAGCACCGTCCCGAAGGTGACGAGAAGGCTTTGGGACCCCTTGTCGCAGAATTCACTCCTGATATGACAGCATTCAAGGCTGCTCCCAAGATGATCACCATTCTTGATGAGAACGGCGAGCCCCTTAAGGCTAAGGATGAAGACAGAAGATACTTCGAAGATCCCTGGATGCACAAGTTTAACGGTAAGTATTACTTCTCATATTCAACAGGCACAACACATTATCTCTGCTATGCAGAAGGTGATTCTCCGGAAGGTCCCTTCACATACAAGGGAAGGATCATGGAGCCTGTTATCGGCTGGACAACACATCACTCGATAGTTCAGATCGACGGTGAGTGGTATCTGTTCTATCACGATGCGAAGAGATCCGGCGGATGCTCACACAAGAGATCCGTTAAGTTCACGAAGCTCAATATCGCAGCAGACGGCACGATCGAGACAATTCACCCTTACGATCACGAGAATGCCTGATCCGGTTCACAAAGATACTCTGAGGGCATCCTGACAGGATGCCCTTTTTGATAGAAGGAACATGATGAAGACATATTGGCCCGATTATTATCTTGAATTCAAATGCAAGGCAGACAAATGCCTTCATACATGCTGTGCCGGCTGGGCCATATGCATAGATGATGATTCGCTCTCAAGATTTGAAAGTAATCCTGACATCATGTCCCGGATAGATGACGGTTGTTTTGTTCTTCGAGATGACGGCAGATGTCCGTTCCTGAGAAATGACAATCTGTGTCAGATGATAATCGATCACGGAGAGGATTATATCTGCGATATCTGCAGGGAACATCCCAGATTCTATAATTTCTTCGATGACCATATCGAAGCAGGGATCGGTCTTGTATGTGAGGAGGCATGCAGACTTGCCCTTGATAGAAGTTCCGCTTTCGAGTTGATATCGGAAGATGGTAAGACATTGCCGCTGCCTCAATATGTGCAGGATATATACGACAGCTCGTTGCCGCTTAATGCCAGGCTTGTCCTGATAAACGGAGGCAGACGTACTGCTTCCAATCTCCGGGCACAGATCTATGCACAGATGGAAGTTATGGATCCCATGTGGAGCGGACTTCTCGGCAAGATAGCAGATGAGCCGGTAACTTTTGAAGATGAAGATAAGGCGATAGCTGATAATGAGCTATGCCTTACAAACTTTGCCGCCTATCTCCTGTACAGATATAAGGGAGCAGGCCGTTTTGCAGCAGAATCGGTGTATCTATTGGCAGATCTTATCGTAAAGGGATGCGAGATTCACGAAGCAGCAAGACTCTTCTCGGGTGAGGTTGAGTATTCAGACATCAATATAGACGAGGCTCTTGAGACCTTTGCCGATATCGAGGAGACACCGGTATCCAGGATAATGCGCATGGAAGCTTTGTTCGATATGGCTAAGGATCAAATCACAAATGAACCCTGTTCTGTCCTTGCAATTCAAGGCGTAATCAGTAAACTTGAAGAGTACTACACGGGACCTCTTTGGAAAACTGATTTTGCACTTGATGAAGCAGGGCAGCTTCCCCAAGGTCTCAAGCGCGGCGTGTTATCCGAGGACGGTTTGTATAACCTTCTCGAACGCTACAAAGAACTGACAGAGGAATAACGGCTTATGGCTAACTGCGAGACATGCCAATATGCATATATTGATGAAGTAACAGGTGAACCTGTCTGTGACCTTAACCTTGATGAAGACGAATACATCAGGTTCATGGAGAACCGCAGCAAGGAGTGCCCGTACTATAAGAACGGTGACGAATACCAAACGACCGTAAGGCATCAGATTTGATATGGATGAGAAATTCAAGAACATAGTAGACAGTCTCAGGACTAAGCAAGACATCGACCGCAGCGATCTTAAGTATCTGCTCACATGCGATGGCGAAGATAACATTGAGTATCTGTACGAGAACGCACGTGAAGTATCTGATTCGGTCTTCCACAAGGACGTATATCTCAGAGGTCTGATCGAATTTACCAATTACTGCAAGAATAACTGCTACTACTGCGGTATCCGCTGCGGCAATTCAAAAGCAGACAGATACAGGCTCACAGAAGAAGAGATCCTGTCCTGCTGTGAGATCGGGGAGAAGATCGGTTTTAAGACATTTGTCCTGCAGGGCGGGGAAGATCCGTTCTTCACAGATGACAAGATATGTGACCTGGTCCGTAAGATAAAGGAACAGCACCCTTCCTGTGCCGTTACGCTTTCCATCGGAGAGAAGACAGAGGAGAGCTATCGAAAATATTTCGAGGCGGGTGCGGACAGATACCTCCTCAGACACGAGACGGCCAACGAAGAGCACTATGCGATGCTCCATCCGGAATCCATGTCCGGTGCCGAGCGTAAGATGTGCCTTTATAACCTTAAGAAGATCGGGTTCCAGGTAGGATGCGGGATCATGGTCGGCACTCCCGGTCAGACCCTGGATCACATCTATGAAGATGTTGTCTTCATGATGGCCCTGAAGCCGCATATGATCGGCATAGGACCGTTCATTCCCCATAAGGACACGCCTTTCAGGGACGAACCGGAAGGAAGCGTGGAACTTACTTTGAGACTGCTCGCCGTTCTCAGGCTGTTGTTTCCCAAGGTACTGCTTCCTGCTACAACGGCTCTCGGCACTGCCGATAATCTCGGCAGGGAGAAGGGGATACTTGCGGGAGCCAATGTCATGATGCCGAATCTGTCACCTGTAAATGTCCGCGGAAAGTATCTTCTCTATGACGGCAAGATATGCACGGGTGAGGAAGCTGCAGAATGCAGTGTCTGCCTTAAGAGGAGAGTAGAACGTATCGGATATCACATCGCTGACAGCAGGGGCGATCACCCGGATTTTAACTGCCAGTCATGACAAGAACTGATAATACAAAAGGCTTTTGGACCTTAAGATATACATTCCTGAACTCCACATATTTTGTGGCCTTCTGTACTATTCATGCCTGTGCGGCTGCATTTCTTCTTGCCAGAGGATTTACAAACACAGAAGTAGGTGTTCTTCTGGCTGTCGCAAACATCGTATCGGCAGTATTCCAGCCCTTTATAGCGGGAATAATCGATAAGAAGGGCTCTCTCACCAACAGAAGGTTCATCATGATATCCGTACTGGTAATACTTGCAGGTTCCGTTATCCTGCTCTTTGCCAGAGAAGCTAAGGTAGTCATTTTTATTGTCTTTGCTCTCATATATATGATCCAGTTTGCATATCAGCCTGTAATGACTGCTTTATGTTTTGAATATCAGAAGGCAGGCAGCAAGATCAATTACGGACTGGCTAGAGGCCTCGGATCTGCCAGCTTTGCAGTTACGGCTGCGATCATAGGCGGTGTTATCGAAGAACGCGGCGTTGAGATCCTTCTCTGGGTGAATATAGTTACCATGGCACTGTCATTCATTGTGGCTCTGACATTCAGGAAGCCGGACACGGATGCGGAGGAAGCATCTCCAAGCAAGACCAAAGGCAAGGGTTTCATTGCTTTTCTTAAGGCATACCCGGCTTTTGCAGTGTTCCTTGTGGCGACAATATTCTTCTTCTTTGCTCATAATATGATCAATGACTTCATGATCCAGATAATCAGGCATCTCGGCGGAGGGGAGACCGAACTTGGATATGCAAATTTCCTTCAGGCAATACTTGAACTCCCGGTTATGGCTCTGATCGGCCTTGTTCTTAAGAAGATATCTTCATCTAATCTTTTGATAGTCTCCGGATTTGCTTTCCTCATTAAGATAGCAATACTTATCTTTGCAACCAATATGGTCATGATGTATGTCAGCCAGTCATTCCAGCTGTTTGCTTATGCCGTATTCATTCCTGCAGCCGCATACTATGTCAGCAAGACCATGGACGAATCAGACCAGGTAAAGGGGCAGGCTTACGTAACAAGTGCGATAACAGTCGGCGGAGTATTCTCGAATCTTATCAGCGGAATTGTTCTCGATAACCTGGGTATGACGCAGATGCTCATTATCGGTACCGTTGTTTGCGCCGTAGGAGCCGTTACTGCAACGATAGCAATGAAGAGATTAAAGCATAAGGCCGGTCCTTCTGTAGCCTCAGAATAGGTGATCGTATGGAGATATTGAGAGCAACCGAAGAGTGGCAGCGTGCCGGCGCTTATTCCGTAAGGATTGAAGGAATGAACCGCCAGCATCACATATCTCTCAGGGAAGAGTTCGATGATCACGATCGTGACGGCACAAAATACATAGTATTGTTAGATGACGGATATCCTGTAGCTACTTCGAGATTCTATGAAGAATCCTACGAGACCGTGATCATCGGCAGAGTTGTCGTACTTCCGGATTACAGAGGTCGCAGGCTGGGAGAACTCGTTGTCACTGAAGCCGAGAGATGGGCCTTTGAACTCGGATATAAGAAGATCATAGTGGACAGCAGGCTTGAGGCCGTAGGTTTCTATGAGAAGCTCGGTTACTCACGCTGCAACGACGAGATAATCAGGAGCGGTACTTTCGAGTGTATCCGGATGAAAAAGACGTCATTTGCAGATTTTTAAAATTGGCTCTTGCCAAAAGTCATCTGTTTTGTTAAATTACTTATCAATTGAATACTTAAAAGCAGTAATCGGGGAATAGTACTTCCCATATGCGTCCTCTGACAGAGAGTTGCCGGCCGGTGCGAGGCAGCACAGGACAGATGTCAAGGAACTCGCCCCGTAGCTTTTCTTCCGAAAGGGGATACGTCCTGATTAAGAAGAAACGTAAGACCTACGTTACAAGGTCAGGATATCGGCTGTAAAGCCCGTATCTTCTGAGTGCGCCCCTTCGGGCGAAGTAGAGTGGTACCGCGAATGACCCTTCGTCTCTATGTTGATAGAGCGACGGGTTTTTTTATTGCTCAAAAATAGACAAATGCGAAAGAGGTAACAAAAATGCTTACATGTTTCTCGACACTGGCTTGTCCCGACTTCTCCTGGCAGGATATCTATTCCATGGCCAAGGACTTTGGTTTTAACGGCATCGAGATCAGAGGTCTCGGTCAGGATATCTTCTCTGTTAAGGCTCCTCCGTTCACAGAAGCCAACCTTCCCAAGACCGTTGCAAAGCTCAAGGAGCTTAAGCTTACCATTCCCTGTCTGTCTTCAGGCGAGCCTGTCAATAACCTTGAGACCAAGGATAAGGCTATCGCTGAGATCAGGGCATACATCGAGCTGGCAAATAAGCTAGGTACCTCTTTCATCCGTGTTCTCGGTGACCGTAATCCCGCTCCCGAGAAGGAGATAGATGACAACGTAGTTATCAGCATCATGAAGGAACTTGTTCCTTATGCAGAGGAAATGAATGTAACTCTCCTTATCGAGACCAATGGCGTCTACGCTGATACAAAGCGACTTAAGAAGGTCCTGGACGCTATCGGCAGCCGTAAAGCAGCAGCCCTATGGGATATGCATCATCCTTACCGCTTTATGGGCGAGCAGCCTCAGGACACGGTCAACAACCTGGGCGAGTACATCAAGCATGTACATGTAAAAGACTCCGTTATGGAGAATGGAAAAGTATCCTACAAACTCATGGGATTGGGCGATATGCCTCTCAAAGAGATGTTTGACGCACTCCAGTCGATCGATTATCTCGGATATGTATCACTGGAATGGGTATACAGATGGTCCAAGGACCTTGATTCTGCAGGCATCGTCATCCCGCAATTTGCAAATTATATGGAAACGTACAGACCTAAGCAGAAGACAGAACTGCAGACAGATAACAGGGGAACAGGTTATTATCCCTGGCCCAAGGAGACCTTGATAGATCTCACATTCCCGGATGTGCTCGACAGGATCTGCGAGCTCTTCCCGAATCAGTATGCCTTCAGATACACAGAACTCGACTATACGAGAACATACCCTGAGTTCAGAGATGATGTTGATAATCTCGCAAGGGCATTCCTCGCAATGGGTTGTAAGAAGGGCGACCATATCGCCATCTGGGCTACCAATGTTCCTCAGTGGTATCTGACATTCTGGGCAGCAACCAAGATCGGCTGCGTACTCGTTACAGTTAATACTGCATACAAGATCCACGAGATCGAATATCTGCTCAGACAGTCCGATACATGCACTCTCGTAATGATCGACAAATTCAAGGATTCAGATTACATCCAGATCATCAACGAGATCTGCCCGGAGATGAAAGATTCAGAGCCCGGTAAACTCGAATCTGCAAGACTCCCTGTCCTGAAGAACGTAATTACCTGCGAGTCCAGGATCCCCGGCGCATTCCACTGGGATGACCTGCCGGCTTTGGCTGAGAAGGTCAATGTCAGCGACGTAGAGAAGATCCGCCGCACCATAGATAAGCACGATGTCTGCAACATGCAGTACACATCAGGTACTACGGGATTCCCCAAGGGCGTCATGCTCACGCATTATAATGTCGTCAATAACGGTAAGGCCATCGGAGACTGCATGGATCTGTCCACTTACGACAAGATGATGATCCAGGTACCGATGTTCCACTGCTTCGGCATGGTACTCGCCATGACCGCATCTGTTACACACGGCGTTACGATGTCACCCATTACGGCATTCTCACCACGAAAGGGCTTAAACTGCATCAACCAGGAGAAGATCACATGCTTCCACGGCGTTCCAACGATGTTTATCGCAATGCTCGGACACGAGAACTTCCCCAAGACTGACTTCTCACACATGAGAACAGGTATCATGGCAGGTTCACCTTGTCCGATCAAGACGATGGAAGAGGTCATCGAGAAGATGCATATGCCTGAGATCGTAATCACATACGGCCAGACAGAAGCATCGCCTGCAACTACGATGAGCAAGACATCTGATACGATCGAGCAGAGGGTAAATACCGTAGGACCTTCTATCTTCGGCGTTGAGACCAAGATTGTTGACCCTGAGACAGGTGAGGAGCTCCCCGACGGTGTACCCGGTGAGTTCTGCGCAAGGGGCTACAACATCATGAAGGGCTACTACAAGATGCCTGAGGCTACTGCTGCAGCTATCGATGAAGACGGCTGGCTCCATTCCGGAGACCTGGCTCTCAGAAGACCTGAGGACGGATACTACAAGATCACCGGCCGAATCAAGGACATGATCATTAGAGGAGGAGAGAACATCTACCCGAAGGAGATCGAAGACTTCCTCTATACATACGATAAGATCGAAGATGTTCAGGTCATCGGAGTTCCTGATGCTGACTACGGCGAAGAGATCATGGCGTGTGTCATCCTTAAGCAGGGTGAGACAGCTACCGAGGACGAGATCAAGGACTACGTCAGAGATCATATGGCTAAGCATAAGGTCCCGAGATATGTAGACTTCGTCGATTCCTTCCCGATGAATGCCGCAGGTAAGATCCTCAAGTACAAGATGAGGGAACAGGCAGTAGAGAGGCATAACCTCGGAGATGCCAACAAGATCGTTACAGCTTAATATCTGATAAGCACAGTAAACACAAAGGGTTCACTTCAATGTGAACCCTTTATTATTGCCAAAAGAAAGCCTCTCCCGAAGGAGAGGCTGTTCAATTTACCGGTTAATGCCTGATTATCAGAGCTTCGGACCAGCTTCAACGAGTGCCTTACCGGCTTCGTTTGTCTCGTACTTCTTGAAGTTCTTGATGAATCTGCCTGCGAGATCCTGTGCCTTTGCATCCCACTCAGCTGCATCAGCATATGTATCACGAGGATCGAGGATCTCTGTGGATACGCCGGGAAGCTCTGTAGGTACTTCGAAATCAAAGTAAGGGATCTTCTTTGTAGGAGCGTTCTTGATGGAACCGTCAAGGATTGCATCGATGATTCCACGTGTATCAGGGATAGAGATTCTCTTGCCTGTGCCGTTCCAACCTGTGTTAACGAGGTAAGCCTTAGCGCCGGACTTCTCCATCTTCTTTACGAGCTCTTCAGCATACTTTGTAGGGTGGAGCTCAAGGAATGCCTGACCGAAGCAAGCGGAGAATGTAGGTGTAGGCTCTGTGATTCCACGCTCTGTACCAGCAAGCTTAGCTGTGAAGCCTGAGAGGAAGTAGTACTTTGTCTGCTCAGGTGTGAGGATGGATACAGGAGGGAGTACGCCGAAAGCGTCTGCAGAAAGGAAGATTACGTTCTCAGCTGCAGGACCTGCAGAGATCTTGTTAACGTTCTTAGCGATCTTCTCGATGTGGTCGATAGGATAGGAAACACGTGTGTTCTCTGTAACGGACTTGTCAGCGAAGTCGATCTTGCCTTCAGCATCAACTGTAACGTTCTCGAGAAGAGCATTTCTCTTGATTGCGTTGTAAATGTCAGGCTCATTCTCCTTGGAGAGGTTGATAACCTTAGCATAGCAGCCGCCCTCGAAATTGAAGACGCCGTTGTCGTCCCAACCGTGCTCGTCGTCACCGATGAGGAGTCTCTTAGGATCTGTGGAAAGTGTTGTCTTACCTGTACCGGAAAGACCGAAGAAGATTGCTGTGTGCTTACCTTCCATGTCTGTGTTAGCAGAGCAGTGCATTGAAGCGATGCCCTTGAGAGGGAGGTAGTAGTTCATCATGGAGAACATACCCTTCTTCATCTCACCGCCGTACCATGTGTTGATGATAACCTGCTCACGGGATGTGATGTTGAAAGCAGCGCATGTCTCAGAGTTGAGGCCGAGCTCTGCGAAGTTCTCGATCTTAGCCTTGGAAGCGTTGTAGATAACGAAGTCAGGTTCGAAAGAAGCGAGTTCCTCTTCTGTAGGAACGATGAACATGTTCTTTACGAAGTGAGCCTGCCAAGCAACCTCAACGATGAAACGGATAGCCATTCTTGTATCCTTGTTTGCACCGCAGAAAGCATCAACTACGAAAAGTCTCTTGTTGGAGAGCTCTTTCTTAGCGATGTCCTTAACAACTGCCCAAGTCTCTTCTGTCATGGGGTGGTTGTCGTTCTTGTACTCGTCGGATGTCCACCAAACTGTATCCTTGGAGTTCTCATCCATAACGATGTACTTATCTTTAGGGGAACGGCCTGTGAAGATACCTGTCATAACGTTAACAGTATCAAGCTCAGTAACCTTACCTACTTCGTAGCCCTCGAGACCAGCCTTTGTCTCTTCTTCAAAGAGTGTCTCGTAAGAAGGGTTGTAAACGATCTCGGTTGTGCCGGTAATGCCGTACTTTGTCAAATCAATGTTTGCCATAATCGGTAACCTCTTTCTTCAAAATTTAACAACGTAATTATATTACTTTTGTAAAAGAATAGTGTTGAAATTTTTAGGGTTTTTACGTCACTTTTGTTTGAGAATTGTCGTTTAATGTCGAAAAACAATCCTAACAATGTAGAATGATTTTCATTTATTTTTCAGGTCAAGTTACGGAATTGATCCTGAGGCAGACATTCTGTGCATTATCCCTCTTATATCAGTAGGAATAATATATAATAGAACTGTATAAATTATTAACATTTACGGGGTGTTCTTATGTCCAAAGCTCGAAAACCGGTCAACAAGAAGAAGGTCTTGAAAGTTGTCCTTATCTCTCTTGCCGTATTCATTATCCTTAATCTGATTGGCGCTGCTGTGGGCACATCAACGTCAATTACACACCCTAAGCGCGACTCTTACACGGATGTCGAGCTGGAGATGAAGGAGAATGGCGTCTGGGGCGGTTTTGATAAATACGATAAGGAACCTTATATAGTTAAGGGCCTGGACGGCTATGAACTCCACTGCATGAAGGTGTCTGCACCTGAGACTAAGGGCACCGGCAAATACCTGATCTATTCCCACGGCCACACATCCAATATGTATTCGGTATCCAAATACTGCGATGCCTATATTGAACTTGGATTCACGGTTATCACTTATGACTTAAGGGCTCACGGCGAGAATGCCAAGGCTATCTGCTCGATGGGCGGATATGAGGCTCAGGACTTAAATTACCTTATTGAAGATACTTTCGCGAGATATAAGGATGTCGATATTCTTGGCCTGCAGGGCGAGTCGATGGGAACATCGACATCTCTTAATGCCTTAAGATACAGCGATAAGATCGACTTCATCGTTGCCGACTGCGGCATGCAGAGCCTGAAGTACATGGTCCATGATATGTATAACGATATGTACCTTTATCCTTTCGGAACCTGTGCGGACATCGGATTTAAACTCCTTTACGGCATCGATGACGCCCAGGTCAGCGGAATCGACGCTCTTAAGGGTAAGACTGTTCCGATCCTCTTCGTCCACGGCGGTGATGATAACTGGATCGATACAGAGAACAGCATTGATATGTATAACGAAGCCAAGAAATATACTTATACCGAGCTCTGGATCGTTCCCGGTGCGACACATGCAAGATCCAGACAGGTGGCAGGCAAGGAAGAATACAAATCACACATTAACATGTTCCTGACAAACGCTGATATCATAAAGGCAGAGGCTTTAGAGGAAGCCGCATGAAAGGAGGAGACAGTCTATGACAAGATGGCAGTTCTTTTCTTCACCTGAGATGAAGGTAATACGTACAAACATCATTATTTGCGCGGGCCTGGGCTACATTATCGGCATCGGATCGTACGTAGTAAATATGGCGCTCTATAAGGAGAAGTTGGTCGTTTTTGACATGTTTTTTATGATAGTGCTCTCGATGCTCATAAACTTCCTTCAGAGCAGGGTGGCAGCGATAGTTGCTGCAGTTTATGCGGTACTGAACTTTGCCGCAGTGGCTATTCTGGGCGGCGGCATATCGGCATTGCCGGTGGTGGTTTTCGCAATCTACGCACTTATCTTAACGTTTATGTTCCAGAAAAAGTGGAGCGCGAAGAAAGCTCTGCTTCCTGCCGCAAACGCCGGGAAAGAGCAAATTGACAAAGAATAACAGCTTTAATATAATTACTTCGCTACGGGGTTGTGGCGGAATGGCAGACGCAGCAGACTCAAAATCTGCCGACCATAAATCGTGTGGGTTCAAGTCCCACCAGCCCCACCAAAAGCGATGAAATAATCCCCATTAGTTGATACAATTAATGGGGATTTTCCATACCAGGGGATTTTAGTTTTGCAGGTTACGTTCGAGAAAGTTGAATCAAAGGATCAGGAGCAGGCCGTAATCAAAGCGGTCGAGATCACTGATGAGATATCAGGCGCGATCGAGCTTTTAGAGGGCGACGCCAAAGGCTTTGCCGTCAGCAAAGACGGGAAGACCTATATAATCAAGGCGTCTGCTGTCTATTACATTGAGTCCGTCGACAAGAAGTCTTTTGTCTACACCAAGCAGGGATGCTATGACTGCAAATACAGGCTCTACGAGCTCGAAGTCATGCTCGGCGGGTATTTCATGCGCTGCTCAAAGTCCATGATAATCAACCTCAAGAAGGTCAGAAATGTTAAGTCCCAGATCTCTGGCAGGATCGATGCGACGCTCCTTAATGACGAGGTCGTCGTAATCTCCAGAGGATATGTTAAGGAAGTTAAGAGGAGGCTCGGAATAGGATGAACAAATTTAAGCTTTGGCTCGAGCAGACTATGATGATCTCCTTCGCGATCCTCGTCGGCATTATCATCGAAGGCCTTATCTACTGCATCTTTGGCGGCGATCCGCTTTCCGAATTCAAGCTCAGCTGGATCCAGCTTCTGTCTGTCGTTCTTACAGGCGCTGTCTGTTCGGTTCCGACTGTTATCTGGCTTACGGATACTGATATTCCGAAGAATAAGTTCATTCTCCGCCTGATCCTTCACTGCATCGGACTTTATGCGATCGTAATTGCCTTTGGCCGGGTCTTCAACTGGTATAACCAGCTTGACGGCTTTATTTTCATGACCATTATCTATTTCCTGGTCTATGCATTTGTCTGGGTCGTTACTCTCTGGTTCCACAAGCGCGACGACAACAAGATCAATAAAGCTCTGGACGATATCAGGGACGAAGAATAAGGGCATAAGGGGCCAGTCTCAATTTTTGTCAAATAGTCTCATTTTGAGGGGCTTTTTTTCATTTCTCAGCACTTTGAGCGCAAAAACTAATTTATCTGCACTACACTGTACATACAATGTAGTGCATTTTTTTTACGATGCGAATCTCGAACATACAAAGGAGGCTATATGGCTGGTGCAAATATTACGATAAGACTTGATCCCGGTCTCAAAAAGGCTGCTGAAGAGCTCTATGCCGATCTGGGACTTAATCTTTCGACTGCGATTGTTATGTTTTTAAAGGCTTCGCTTGCTTATGACGGCATCCCCTTCGAAGTAAAGCGGATTCCGGACGAAGAAATGAAGATGATGCTTGCAGAATATGAAGAGATAATGAGCAATCTCGATTCATATAAGCATTACTATACAGCAAAAGATCTGATTTTCGAGGTGTTGCTGAATGTTTAGAGTGGTTCCTTCAAAGCTATTTATAGAAGACGCGAAAAAGGCTCTTAAAACTGATTACAATTTCGATAGCCTGTATGAATGCGTTGGCCATATTCAATCGGACGAGAAACTTGATAAAAAGTACTGCGATCATGCGCTGTATGGGGTGTTTGAAGGCTTCAGGGAGTGTTTCATCGAGCCTAGATATAAATTGATCTACCGCGTTTTTGACAGCCGCGTAATTTTATTTAGATTCGCTGATATTTCTGCCAAATCCGCAACTTAGTAACCCTAATCCGCAACTTGGTAGCGGAGCTATTTTCACGCCGATTCTCTTAGGTTATCTTGGCCTTGTCAGGAGGATAAAGACATGAAAATCATCGAAGTTAAAAATCTTACAAAGAAGTACAAAGAGCATACCGCAGTTGACGGTATCACATTCGAAGTAGAAGAGGGCGAGCTTTTCGCTTTCTTGGGGGAGAACGGAGCAGGCAAGTCAACAACGATCAACATGTTGACAACGATCCTCGAGAAGACATCCGGCAAGGTGGTCATCGCAGGTCACGAACTCGGCAAAGAGGACGACGAGATCAGGAAAGTCAACGGCATCGTTTTCCAGAATTCCGTCCTTGATAAGAAGCTCAGCGTTAAGGACAATCTGCTCACAAGAGGTTCATACTACGGCCTTACGAAGAAGGAAGTTCTAAGAAGGCTCGAACCATTCTCGGAGCGCTTTGAGATGAAGGATATCTGGGACAGAAAATACGAGAAGCTCTCGGGCGGCCAGAGAAGAAGGGTAGACATCATGAGGGCTCTCATCAACAACCCGAAGATCTTATTCCTTGATGAGCCGACCACAGGCCTTGACCCGAAATCCAGAAAGCTCGTGTGGGATTACATCAATTACTTAAGGAAAGAGCACAAGATGACGATCTTCCTTACGACCCACTACATGGAAGAGACCAGGGACGCCGACCACGTCGTAATACTTGATAAGGGACACATCGTATCCACCGGAACACCCGCTGAACTTAAATCAAGATACGCTCATTCCAAGCTCGTCTGGTACACACCTGCAAGCGACAGGGCAGAAGCGGTGATCACAAAGATCAGCAGCAAGTTCGTCTATGACGCAGACCACTACAACATTGAGACGGATCAGAATCTGACGGAATTTATTTTCGAACACAAGGAAGAGATAAGAGATTACGAATACATCAAGGGTACAATGGATGATGTTTTCCTCAATCTCACAGGAAAGGAGCTCGCTTAACATGAAGGACTTTTTAGGATTTACAAGAAGAAACCTGCTTATATATTTCAAGGATGTACTCGCGATAATCTTCTCGCTGCTCACATCGATCATCGTATTCGTACTTTATCTGTTGTTCCTTAAGGGCACATTCGTTGAGGCAATGAACAGCACGATGCGCGGCCTCGAAAATATTGTCTCATCAGCCGACGTCGAGATGTTCGTAAACGGCATCCTGCTCTCCGGCATCTTAGGCTCAGCACTCATCACGATCCCTTACACATGCCTTCAGACGATCGTCAAGGACAAAGAGGCAGGCGTCGACGCCGATATCTGCTCCACACCATTGAAGAGATGGAAGATCATCCTCTCATATTTCACAGCATCTTCGATCTGCGCTTTCATCATGACAAGCATTATCCTTACGATCGGCCTTGTTATTCTCAGTGCCATGGGCGACATGCATATGGGCATCACACAGATCGCTGCAGCTTACGGGATCGTCCTTCTCGGCTCAGTATCTTCTACGGCACTCTTTATGGTTGTCATGCTGCTCTTCAAGAACTCTTCGACAAGCACGGCATTCTTCGGAATCCTTACGGCAGCTGCAGGCTTTGTCATCGGCGCATATATCCCGCTCTCACAGTTTTCAGACGGCGTTCAGTCTTTCTGCAATCTGTTCCCGGCAAGCCACATCACTTCCATGATCAGAAACGTCCTGCTCTCAGGAGTCGCAGATGCAATAAATACAGATATCAACGGCCTTGACGGCGGCGCCTTCATAAGCGGTATCAAAGATACTTTCAGCTTCAATGCGCATTCTTTTGGCCTCGACTTCACATTACAGACATCTGTTATCTACATCGCAGTCATCGCACTCGCTTGCATCGTCGCAATGACAGTTGCTTACAATAAGACATATAGAAGAAGATAAAAAGTCCGGCACTAAGTATTTGTGCTCTCAACCCCTATTATCGTACTCACAGTTCGATTTTAGGGGTTTTGCATGAAAACCGACAAAATTGTACTGCCAGTTCGATATTAGGGAGTTCAATCTAATGTTTCGGCATCCCTATAATCGAACTACCAGTTCGATATTAGGGACTTCAGACATCAATTCAGAGACGCAGCGACGGAAGCCGAGATTTTTTTGATATAATGAATTCTAATTCGTGCTTAACTTGTGCTTTTGAAGGTTTTATGAGAGCTGTTTTTGATCGTTTTTGGAAATATATCTATGGTGCAAACGGGCTTGTACTGGTCTTATATTTTGTATTCGTCTTTGTAACGACTCTGTTTTTCTATGACAACCTGCTTCCGTTTCTGCCTTTGATGGCCGTAGCGTTCCTTCCGCTGGCTGTAGTTATCAGCCATTTTCTGATCAAGTTCATCTCAAAACTTACCATTAAAGAGAAATCCGCATCGGCTCCTAAATCCTCAACAGTCTTAAAATGCCTGCTGTATATAGCGCCCTTAGTTGTTTATCTCATTAATTTCTGGGCGTTTTATCCGGGTGGTTTTTCGGTCGATTCTGTGGTCCAGTACAATCAGGCTATGACGAATGAGTATAACGACTGGCATCCTGTGCTTCAGACGTTGTTTGCTTTTAAGTTGCCGTTATCGATAAGCGGCGGGTGGATCGGATCGATCGTTTTGTTTCAGATTATCTGTTTTTCTGGCGCTTTGGGTTATGCGTTCAACACGGTACTTAAGTATTCCAATGTGAAGATCACGGTTGCTTCAGTTCTTTTTGTGCTGCTCAATCCCTTGATCGCCCTTACTTTGATGTTTCCTTATAAGGATAATGCTTTTGCCACAGGAGCGGTTTTGCTGACCGCTTTTTCCGTAAGGATATTTTTCAGCAAAGGCGAGTGGATCAAGTCGAATCTTAACACGGCCATTTTTATTGTCACGGCAGTATGTACAACGCTTTTCAGGCATAATGCGCTGACGTTTACTGTGCCGCTCGTGATAGCAGTGCTCTTTTTTATCAGCAGGAAGCGCTTTTTGGTCATAGCAGCAAGCATTATTATCCTTTTCGCTCTGATCAAGATCCCGCTTTTTGCAGTGCTGGGCGTCGAGAAGCCTGACAACAGGCAGGCTGAGACGCTCGGACTCCCGCTCAATGTAATTGCCGCTACTGTTACTTATACGCCGGAAAAAGCTGACAGCGAGATTCTGGATTTTGCTTACAGCATTAATCTCAGAGAGAGTTATGAGAAGTATTATACTTACGGATGCTTTGATAACGTTAAATACAGCGGTGACACGGCTCCTATTGAAGAAGCAGGCAGACAGAAAGTCCTGTCCATGGCGCTCAGATGTTTGAAGGCGTCACCGAAGGAGTCTTTAAAATCGATCTTCAGGCTGACAGGAGAGACATATAATCCGGTTCACAAATACATCAGCCTCTCGCTGATCCGCCCGTATATTATCAGTAACCTTAATGGAATCGATTATGCGGGAAATGAAGATGTAATGACATTGCTTCTTGCATATGATCTTCTTGCTGTCGACTATCTGCCGCATTTGTTCTTTATCGTAGGTACGATGCATCTTTTGATGATCATCGCTCTGTTGTCGAAAACTAAGCTGAACAGCCTTAAAGACTGGAAGAAGATACTGCTCGTACTGCCATTTTTCTTCTACAATTATTCGACGGCGATACTGCTTACCGATGTCTATGATTCAATAAGATTCTTTGCTTATACATATTGTCTTGTGCCGTTGCTTTTGGTCCTGCTGTTTAAGCAAACTGAAGACAGTAAAAAGCACAATTAACGGAGAAGAATCATGCACTGGGCCGTCATCGTATTAATCGCAGTAATTGCAGTCTTCCTCATAGGCCTTGTCATATTCTCATGGCGGAATGCCAAGGCATCTGTAAAGCCCAGGCTGATCCCCAAAGAGCGAGAGATAGCAGGCAATAAGAAGCGCGGCCTCTGGCTCGATTACGATTCCTATGACAAGCAGGATTACACGATCGAAGGCAAGGACGGCTACATCCTGCACGCGACTTTTGTAAGCACGCCCCAAACAAGAGGCACCGGCAAATACGTGATTATCTGCCACGGTCACACATCCAGCCGCATCGGCGCGGTTAAATATGCGAATTGCTATATCAAGCTCGGCTTCTCGTGTATAACTTACGATGCAAGGACTCACGGAGACAATAAGCCTGACAAGTGCACTTTGGGCAATGTCGAATCAGAAGACCTGATCAAGGTGATCGAAGATACAGGAAGCAGGTTCACGGACGTAAGAATTCTGGGCCTTCAGGGCGAATCGATGGGAAGCTCTACGGCGCTTCACAGCTTAAGGTTTGATCCGAAGATCGATTTTATCGTCTCAGACTGCTGCTTTATCGGTACTTATGAAGTCATCAGGGATTGTTATAAAAACATTCACATGCAGGCATTGATGCCTTTTGTGTGGCTGGCAGGGAAGCTCTTATATAAGGTTGATATCAAGAAGACTAACGCGCTCGCCTGCCTTAAGGGTCACAAGACACCGATCCTTTTTATACATGGTGCGGGCGATACTTTCGTAAAGCCTTATAATGCCAAGACACTTTATGAAGAGGCGAAGAGGAACGGCGTTTATACTGAACTTATTTATGTTGAGGGAGCCGGCCACGCGATGAGCCGCCAGATGGCCGGATTTGAGCAGTATACGGCTTATATTGAGAATTTTCTTAATAACGCGGGGATAACTTGATATAATTGCGCTAAAGAAGATTCCATATTAACGGGGCTTAAAGATGAAGAAGATTCTTGGCGTGATTATCGGTCTGACTGTCGCTGCAGCTTTAGCTGGCTGCAATGCTGGACCTGCTGAGACTTCCATTTCCGCGCCGACTGCGAGCTTTGATCCGAGTATTTTTGAGACGGGTGAAACATCACAAGCGGTAAAGCCATATACATCAGACTTCACACTGCCTACGGACGGCGATCCTTTTAGCACCGAAGAACTGCTGGAGCTGTCGAAGAAACACTTTCAGTCAATTTGGGGTTTCCTGCCAACTTTTGAGATCGTTTACGAGAACGATCAAAGTATTTATATCCATATTTACGACTCTTACTCTTATGGAGATGAAGATTCGCTCGACATCACCACTTATGAAGTTTATTTCATCGATAAAAAATCCGGTACCGGGCAGACGAATAACGGTGATTTTATTGATCTTACTGCGTATATCTGAGTTTTTGAGCCTTAAATTTTCGAACAAATCCGTAGGTTTTGCCTGATTTCTGAACCATTTGTGCCTAATTTTCGCGTTCCTGACAGCGGACGTGTTTGTTAAAGTGGGTTTATCACCTGAGGGCGGGGACCTTCAAGTGAAATGATAATAGGATGGTACGGAAAAATGAAAAAGACAGTATTAACGATCCTGTGCGCGGCTATGGCTGTTGCCACACTGGCCGGCTGCACTACCAATTCTAGTGGCGACAAAAATCCCTCCGATATTTCTGCAAATAACGATGCGCGTATTGTAGTTCCTACACAGGGATCTGACGAGGTACCCGCTGACGATCAGACAGTTGATGCAACAGTTCCTGAGGAATCTCAGGCTGACCTTCCCGGCGGCCAGAATCAGTCCGGATTTGCTGACGACCAGCTTCTTACATGGGCTTCCACTTACTATGAGTTTGCAAAGGGTGAGAAGGCTCCGAACATTGAGATCGACCATGTAGAAGGCGAGACGGTCTATATCCACATCTTCTCCAAGGACGATACAGATCCTGAGAAGAAGACAACTCTCGAAATGTACGCCATCGACCGTAAAACAGGCGAAGGCAAGAACTTTGCCGGTGAGACAGTCGATCTGACGACATTCTATAAGAGAACAACAGGTGAAGAGGGGGTGGATTAAAAAGCGAAAAATTACACAACATAGAAGAGCATAACAGTAAAGCAATTTAACAAAACAAAATAATAGTTACTGCACTACAATGCACATACGTTGTAGTGCAGTTTTTAATTGTTTTGAAAAAGCGGCAGATAGACACCGGACGGTTTTTAGTATCAATTTAAAAATGCGGAACTCTTCCACCGGACGGGTGTTTTGTAACAATTCAAAAAAGTTTGCTATAATCATTTTGGTTGAGGGAAGATTGAAAGCTTTAGGGTATAAAGCTTTGGCGTAATGGATCTGATTCAGATCCGGAGGTGCTTATGAAAAAGAGCGTAAAGGCTGTTTCTGCAGTTTTGGTATTGTTTCTCATGTTCGTTTTGACTTCGTGCGGTGATGATGCGCAAAAGCGTCTTATCGGCACATGGAAGCAGAATCCGGGCGATGCCACTTCGTTTCTCGGTATCGATCCTGTAAGTCACTATTACACATTCAACAGTGACGGAACTTACAAGGAGACCGGTATGGAGAACTTCTCCGGCAAGACTTACGATATCAACAAGACCGGCAAGTATAAGCTTGATACTGAAGAAGGCCTTTTGATACTTTATCCTGATGACGGCTGGCACGATGATACCTTCGGCGATCAGGAATATGCTTATAAATATACGCTTACTAACGACTATCTTTCGATTACTACAGGCCTCGGCACTGAGAACTATACAAAGCAGAAATAACTTACTAAAGCCATTTTGGGGGGTGTTTAAATGGCAAAGCTCAGACCTTATTCCTGTCCTGAGTGCGGCAGTTTTCTTGAGGTAGACAGAGAGCAGGATTTCTTCGACTGTCCTTTCTGCGGCAGGCATTTTGATGCTGTGTCTTTCCATGGTAAAGATCTCTTGGAGCAGGCAGGCGACTATATGCGCAAGAACGAGTTCAGGCTGGCCCGCGAGAAGTATGAATTCCTTTTATCCAAGAATCCGGAGAATTTTGAATATCTTTATGGTTATGCATGCGCCTTAGGCTGCGTGTCCTCAATCGATAAATACGAAGATCCCAAGTCTTACAGCAAGAAGATCGAGACTCTGCTTGCCAGTGATCCGAGATATGCATCAGGTCCTGCAGGCCCTTATTTCCAGAAGCTTTCTGAGATGAACTCACTTGCTAACAAATATGCAGAACTGTCTGTTAAGCAGAAGAACATGGAAACCTCAGTCTTAAATGAGATTTCAAGGATAAAGGGCAAATTGGAATACAACACGGCTCTTTTTGTTATGTATCTTTTTATTCATGCGTTCGTCGGGATTCTTGTTTGTATTAGTTTTTATTCGGTAATCGGCCCGCTGCCATTTGTAGGTCTTTTAGTAATTCCGTTCATAGTCTATTGGGTAACGAACAAGATACATGACGCCAGAATGATAAAGCTCAGACCTCATTATGAAGCTCAATTAAATGTTTTATTTGAGAAGAGGAAAGTTGCCGATGAGATGCTAAATGAGGTCAAAGCTCTTAGAGCTTTATACGACAGTGCATTTAAGCAGCTTAAGAATCTCAAGCCTTCTGAGTCCACACCTGTAATAACTTTTGACAGGCGTTCAATGTCTTCGTTCAAGAGTGAGACTGCTCCAAAGCCCAAGAAAACGGCAATCTGTAATAAGTGCGGCGCCAGCTTAAGGCTTGATAAGGAGAAGAAACTCTATATATGTGATCACTGCGGTGTCTCTTACGATTATTCGGTCTTTGTCGGTGATTCTAAGACCAAAGCTGACACGTATCTCAGAAACCGTGAGTTCGGACTGGCTGATAAGAGGTTTGCGCAGATCCTTGAGGAGGATCCTTCTGATTTTAATGCCAACCGCGGCCGAATCCTTTGTGCCGGCAGATGGATAGGCTTTATCCAGATAAGGCTTAACAGGGAGCTTTTGGCTGTTGACTGGAGCGCCCTCAATAAAGCTCTTGATGCTGCAATTAAGAATTCCAAAGATTCTGATCTGGATTACTTTAATGAACTTAAGAAACTTACTGACCTTATTTATGAGTATTATGAGATCGAAGTGAAGCTCGACAACATCAATAATTACAATGATTTCGACGATCTTAAGCAAAGACGCAAGGAGCTCAATGATGATTTCCCCAATGTATATAAAAGGTTTATTGAGATCGATAACAAGTACAGGACCATTAAGCTTAATGACTTATCTGACAGGCCTGACAGCGACATCGCTTACAGAGTCAGGATCCTTGAGGTAGGACGTTGGAACAGTATAAATGAAATAAATCCTACAAAGCCTTTTGGCGTTGGAGTCCTTAAAAAGGTTAAGAATGCTGTCAAGGAAGCGAAAAGCAACGCCTCTGCTGAATACGTTGAGTATTTTACCCTCTGGGGTACCTTTGTAGACAGGCTTGGCGATTATGATGAATTCAGATCTCTGCACTTGGAACTCAGCGGGGAAGACAAGGCTTTTAAGCCCAAACTCTCCAGCAATCCTGAATATGCCGCTGAATGGGAAGACGTGAGGAACAGGATTAAGGACAATGAACAAAAGGATAAGCAGATGCGAAAAGAAATAGATGAGGTTCACAACAGGCTTATCGAGATGGACAATAAGCTGTTCTATGCAAAACAGGATTCTTAATAAGTTTTTGAAGTTTTTAACTTATTGTTATAATGTATTCGTGCAAGAAGCATTTGAGAAGATGGAGGTTAGTATGAGAAGAGGTATAAAAGTTCTTTCGGTATTAATGCTGGTGTGCCTGGTGTTCACACTTACAGCCTGCGGTTCTTCAAAGATCGTTGGAAACTGGGTTCAGACGATGGACCAGCCCGGGAAGGCCAATCAGCTCCAGAACGATTTTGGAGAGATCCAGTTTAATAAGGACGGAACATATAAGAGAGCCGGCAGCACAAAGCACCTTGGCTTCGGCGGCGTTTATGCAGAGGAAGGTACTTACGACTACAATATTCAGAAGAGTGTACTCATTCTTACACCTTCGCTTCAGAACGGCGTAGTAATGGATGGAACGTCCAAACTGTCTTATATGTGCTATGTTGACGGAAATATCTTAAAGATCGCGATGGGCGATTCCGGCGACATTGACAGCCAGGTTATTCTGGAGCGCAAGGGCTGATAAACATAGTCGCTGATTACAAAGATCAAAAAACTGCACTACATTGTACATACGTTGTAGTGCAGTTTTAATTTGTTCCTTGAGACAATTAACCTATTACGGATAAGTCATCAGATCTTGGAGACAGCTTCCTCGAAGTCTTCAGCTTTGCCGGTCTTTAACATGGATACGACCTTGAACATGGCTGTTCTTGTCCTGGCTTTGGCAGGAACGAGCATGCTGTATTCTTCAAGTTCCTTCTCGATACGTTCGATTTTCTTTTTGTTTTCATCGTTTGCAGCCTTCAGCTTGTTAATTTCCTGTGCTGCTGAATACTGGGCATTTGCAACCTGGTTGCTGTCATTGGCTTTCTTGACGCCTGCAATGATGGCACCGGCAACAAGAGCAATAATCGGAATCAGGTTCCTAAGAGTTATAAGTGTGTACTGAACACTATCTCTGGAATAAATGAATCCAACGCTGTGAATGAAGCCGATCACGTAGTAAAGTACAATTGCGACGATTGGCCATGGCCAGAAAAATCTGAAATACGAATGGCCCTTGACTGCATGTGTTGAACGGCTCCTGATCTGTGATTCGTTCCTGGAGATCTGATCTTTCAGTGCATCCAGATTTGCATAGTCCTTCTGAAGCTTCTCTGCTAAAGCGATGCTTTCCTCTTTTGTCATTTCCCTCATTCCTCCTTCAAATAAAGTTGATAAATACACTATATTATATTTTTGCTCTTTTTAACAGATATTTTGCTCTAGCATCCTTGCATGCATCTCGAAAACCGTGCCCCAAAAGCTGATATAGTTTGTCGCTGATTACGAAGAACAGAAAACTGCACTACATTGCACATGCGTTGTAGTGCGGTTTTTCAATGATTTTAAAATCCACCACATATTCTTCCTTGCATTTCGACCCTAAGAATAATAGAATTCATTACAGCAAAACTTTAAACGGTCCGGCGAGGCCGTAAGTGGCTGTAAACAACATATAATTGCATTTACGGATTCCTTCTTTAGCCGGACGGTGGCGCATAGCCACATATAGAACAGGCGGAAGGAGTTTTTTTATGGTCTTAATTCCCGGTCATGAACTGATGGACGAAGCGGCTATGTCGAGAGCGCTCATAAGGATTTCTCATGAGATCGTCGAGCACAACGACGGCCTTGATAACGTAGCCATCATAGGCATCCAGAAAAGAGGCGTGCCTCTTGCAACAAGAATCAGAAAGCTTTTGGAAGAGATCGAAGGCGTTAAGGTACCGATGGGCATCCTTGACATCACTTTCTACAGAGATGACCTCTCGATGCTCTCAGCTCACCCCGTGGTCAACGGCACGGACATCCCCTTTGATGTAAATGACAAGAAGATAATCCTGGTTGACGACGTTCTTTTCACAGGAAGAACGACGAGGGCAGCGATTGAGAATATTTTCGACATGGGAAGACCTGCAAACATCCAGCTCGCAATACTTATAGACAGAGGCCACAGGCAGCTTCCGTTCAGAGCTGACTATGTCGGCAAGAACGTACCTACGGCCATAACTGAGCATATCGACGTCGAAGTTAAGGAAGTCGATGGCCAGGACAGAGTAATACTTCTTAAAGAGGAGGAAGGATAATGGGACTTAAGAGTAAAGATCTCCTCGGTATGAAGCAGCTTACCGCAGATGAGATCATGGAGATCCTTGATACTGCTAAGACAATGAAGCTCGTAATCTCGTCTGCCAACAAGAAGACATCACACCTTCAGGGCAAGTCGGTAGTAACGCTTTTCTACGAGAATTCAACAAGAACGAGACTCTCATTTGAGCTTGCTTCCAAGTACATGGGTTCTGCATCCGCGAACATCTCAACATCAGGAAGCTCCGTAAACAAGGGCGAATCGCTCCTTGATACCGCAAGATCAAGTGCCGTCGCGCCGAGATGCATGAACCTGCAACCCTCGAAGTCGACATGTGAGGCATGACTCACGCTGACGGCTGCTACAGGACGCTCCACCCAGGCTTGGTTCTCCAATCCCGCATCCCATGGCAGGCCTTCCTTCTCCGTCAACTTATAGGCATCGATGAGGGGAAAACCGCCTTGCAGCGTCACATGACCCTTATGAAGGGGGCGATTCCAACAGGTATTCTCAAAGGTGAGGTTTTCCAGTCTCACGTAGTGCACAGGATGTTCCTCGCTGCCTTCAATGATGATGAGCTGTTCTACTCCGTCGCGTTGCTCGGTGGTGCGGAGCAGGAAGCTGCTGTTCCCTTTCTCTCCGCCGATGACAGGCTGTGGCCAGGGATGCTCAAATTCAAGTCGGCTTTCAGGTTCCTGAAAAGTGACTTCTGTCTGCAAACCATTGACTTTCATTTCTTTAACTCGAAGAATGGCAATGGCCCAACGTTGGTGTACCACCATCTCGAGATGGGGTGTCTGGAGTACTTCCGAAGGTGGGGTGGGGATAGTGATCACGCGTCGGTCTTTGTCGAAACCGATGAGTCGCTCCATACCTGTCTTGGGAAAGAGCTGAATGTGCTCTTGGGGGTGGTCACCACAAATCACGGTGCCGCTTTCTCCGCTGATAAGGGTGGGAGAGTCTTGGGTGCCGCTGTCCTCTGGACGGATGAAGAGGGGCTCTGCCATATAGTAACGGCCTGCCTTGATTTTGATATGGATACCTCCCTGACAGCGGGGATCCTTGGTCCTCCGCCATTCTCGGGCTTTGCGCAGGGCCTTGTGGAGACTTTCGCCTGGCTCCACGATGATGTCGCCGGCATGACAGATGTGGCACGACAGGACAATGAAGAATAGGGTGATCAATCTATGCATAATCTATGATGGCATCACCAGTCGGGTATTCATGGCTTTTTCTTTCATGATGTTTGCTTCAGATAGGGATTAGTATCGTTCTATTGATGGATGAATTTTTTACCTTGATGGATATACAGACCCTTGGTGGGTTGTGATACTCGGCGGCCGGAGAGGTCGTAATAAGTGGGGGCTGTGGAGTTGGTGTCCGCAACGTTGACGATCGCTGTAGTGCCGTTGGGATTGGCAAAATGGAATTCACGGGTAAGGGTGATGCCTCCTTCTGTTGCCTTCACTTCTACAACAAACAGTTTGGGTGCGGATGCGGAAGGTGTCACGGTCAGTCGGCTGTTGGTGATGGTGGCGGTGACACCATCCTGCGGATGGACCACCTGATAGGTGGGTGACCGGTAACCGGCGAAATAGGGGGATAAGTCGACTTCCATCATACCGTCAGCCTGGAAATGGGGGGCGGCAATCCAGTTGAGATAGTCTTCCAGATCTGTATAGCCGTCACCGTCGGGGTCGGCATTGTTGTTGGGAGTCTGGGGATCAGCGCCGGTAAGGGCTTCAAACCAGTTGGGGATACCGTCTTGGTCGGTGTCCCAGTCGGCTTCGCGTGTCGCTGTGCTGATGTTGAGACCGTCAAACCCTTCTGAATCCATCTCCCTGTCGATGAGGCCTTTCTTCTTGGTGTAATGCCCTGTGGTGGAGGTGGTGCCGCTGAGTGTCTCGCTGATGATCCGCTCGTCGTGGTTGCTGATCAGGGGCATGTTGCAGCCAACATCGGAAAGCACGTTCTTCAATGACGCCTCAGCACTCTCTATCGTGGCATACGAGGGGAAAAATGGCGTTTTCGACCATGGCTCCCAGGTCAGCTGCTGTCCGCCGGAGAGGTCGTAAGTGTAGGTGGTTCCTTCTTTGTCATAGGTGAGTTTGCCATTGAGTTCCTCGCGGATATTACCGCTCACATAAGCACTTTGCGTACCCTTGCCGGTGCCTTCAAACTGATGACGCAGCAGATAGTTTTGTGTGGTGGCGGGACCTTTCTTGTAATAATTGTTCACGAAGTTCAGTTCATGGGTGCCGCCATCACTGGCCCTGCCGCCCCAGTTATAAACCACGTTGTTGAAAATATCATGATGCCCATCATAATTACCGCCGCCATCCAGACCGCCGGAGATACTCCAGTTGCGGCCTTCATTGTGGGCCAACAAGTTGTGATGGAATGAGCCCACTGTGCCCTCGGCTTGTCCGGCACCGATGGTGGCGGCATAGCCATGTGACACTAAGCTCCCTTCTTCTGCATAATGGCTATGGCCGCAGTAGTTGAGGGCTTCAGAGATCATCGTCCGTTGCAGGGTCAGGTTTTTGGCGTTGCGGCTGGAGAATCCTTCGTCGATGGTCCATGCGATGGAGCAGTGGTCGATGATGGTATGGTTGCAGCCGGCGGCACCGATGCCGTCGGAAGTGTGGGGATTAGGACTCTTGCCGTCCCAGTCGTCACCACCACCCAGATATAGACGGATAAACCTTGCGATACTCTCATTGCTGATGCCTATGGCGCAACCTCTGAATAGGATGCCTGCGCCCGGGGCTGTCTGACCAGCAATGGTGATGTAAGGGTCGGAGATAGACAGACGGGACTGCAGTGTGATGATGCCGCCCACATCGAAGACAATGGTGCGGGGACCGTTCAGATGGGTTACTCCATAACGGAAAGTGCCTGGCTGCGGACTGAGGGCGTCATCATCAAGAGAGGTCACATGGTAGACGATGCCGTCGCGGCCGCCGGTGGCAAAGCGTCCATAGCCCTCTGCCCCGGGAAAGGCAAGGTGGCGGGGACGGAAATACCAGCACTCGCCTTGGTGGATGTGGCCGTCGCCATCTTCCTCGTCCACACGCCAATAGTAAGTCGTGTGGTTGTTGAGTCCTTGCAGAGGATGGGTGATAGCGGTGGTGACGGACACTTCACTGAGGCTTTCTTCTGAATGGCCCACATAGACATGGTGTTTCACCGCACTCGACGACGGAAGCCAGCGGAGGGTGATGGTGCCGTCGTCGGCATCGGCATGAAGGTCGCCTTTGGCAGGATAGGGATCAAGGGCTACCTTGGTGTTGTCGGCTTCGTTGAATACCAACGCGTTGATGCTGACGGTGGTCGAACCGTAGGTCTTGCCGGCCTCGGGGGTGGTGACATACGACACCACGATGGTCTCACCCTCATTTACCTGAAACTCCACGTATGACTTCCCGCTGGTTGAGGCGGTGGTCTGACGGTTGGTCTGCTCCACGCCTTCCAACTGCTTCTCGCCATTCACATAGACATCAATTTTCGGGGTATCGAATCCGTCGATGTTGTTGTGGAAGGCTTGCAGTGAATGCCTGCCTGCTGATAGACCGCTGATGGTCACATCCAACTTCACGGCGCCTGATGTGATGTTGCCATGATCATTCTTATAGGCAATGACAGCGTCTCCAACAAGTTTGGCACCATTGGTGACACCTTGTTTCCAGTAGTTCGACATCACGGTCTCACCTGCGTAATCCTTGTCGCAGGAGAGAGTAATGGTCACACCACCAAAAGTTTTCGTGGCAGTCTCGGTCTCGTCGACGACCCATGGCTCATAACCATCCTCAAGGCCTTCGCTCTCAGGACGGCCACCTTTATTGAAATCAATCTTTTGGGCCATCATGGTCAGGCAACACACAAGCAGCCATGTCAGGGAAATAGTTCTTCTCATTTTTAGTAGATAGTCTTTTTGGATGAAGTTCAATCTTAGGAATGATTCCTTTAAATGACTGAAATGATGTAAAAAAGTACTCATTTCGATGTCTGCTTTATGTCGTTCTTCAGATATCAGGACGCATAGCATGTTCTTTTCCTTTCTTGTCTTTAGGGCTCAATCTATGAAAGTGACCCTATGCCATCCTGAAATGACATCATCAAACGGATGATTTGAATATTTGCAAAAAAGTGACAAAAAGAGGATATGTTTGTTAATAATGATGGCCTAAAAATTTAAAAAACAGAAGATTATTTGGAAGTAAATAAAAAAAAGACTATATTTGAAACGAATTAAGCTCATTATTTTAAAAACACAAAAATCGCGAAATAGAAAATGAAAAAAACAGATTTACTTAGATTTTTGTCCTCTGTACTGTTGTTGTTTCTCTTATCGGTGGTATCACAGGCGGCCACTATCACCTATAAATTGACAACACATGTCGATGGACGTACATTGACAGCGTCGGCTTCGGTGACTGCAGGCACATCCCTATTGCAAAAAATGCCTCAGTCTTTGTGGCGTGCTTATTGCACTTATAAATTCTATACAGATCAGACATGTTCGCAGGAAATCGTCAATGCACCGAGTTCCAACTCCACTGTATATGTCGATTATGTATTCGACCCTCCCTTCATTCTTTCTGATGGAAAGGACGAACCTGTATGGCAATTCTTGCGCACTTATAATGAAAATGGTCAACATACGTACACGATTTATTATAAACAAAGTGCGGAAAATGAAGTGGTAAATAAGCAAACAATCAAGGCTTGGGAGTATTCGACTTATACCCCTCGTCCGACAGTTGGAACCAACAATGCTATGAGTAAGCAGTATCATGACGAATGGGCATTCTATGGTGATGCTTACTCTTTCCATATCATGTTGCATGATTACGATATCACAAATCGCTATTTGGTTTGGGCCGATAATTATACGAATAGTAATTTTCTTACAAACCCCGACGCCGAGCATGCATTAATTCTGGGAGCCAAGAAAGATATTGGCTGGCAATTGTATGTGAATACAGCATCAAACAACCATTTATCTGGAGGTACGATGGCGATGGGTATACCAAATAATTCTGCAACTTATATGGCCAGTTTGGAAAATCTTAATTCTTGTGTGGAATCTCAGAAATTGGATGAAGACCATCAATTTAATAGTCATCAAGAGTTGGTGGCTTCAAGTAATAATTCTATCGACAAAAAAACACTTTGGTGGTATGCTTTTTTTGCTTCACCTGCCAACATGAGTCCCAACATCACAGACATCTGGCATATCACCTATAAAATTCTGATGGAATATCAGAATAATGAGCAGCGGGGTGATGATATCATCAAGCAAAAGCCACAGTCTACGGCGATAGCCCCCAGTCTCGATGCGACTTATAAATTGGAGGGTTATGAATATGCTTATTTTAAGGATCCAGATTTGACGGTAGAATATACAGCAGGTGAAACAATTCCTACTGGCTGCAATACCGTTGTCTATGTGAGAGAGAGGTTGATCACTTATATCAGCAATCACTGGATCACGGTGGTCTGCCCGGTGGATAAGCCTTTGTCCGATTTCGGTACGGCAAGCGATGGTACTTCTCCCGCAGTCAGGGCATTGGAGTACTCTTCCTTGAATGCGACTGATAAAGGCAACAATGTTTATGATGTGGTTCTCAATTTCACACCTGTCAATCAGTTGGATGCCCATAAACCTTACCTCTTCAAGGTGGATGAGATGAACGCCAGTTACGTGAATTGGTTTGCTGAGGCCGCAGAATCAGCCACTTATAACGAAAATGATCTGCTTCCTGTCACTCTAACAGATGCTTCTGAACCGGGAGTGTCGGTGACCATGGTGGGAACCTATGATGGGGTAACACTTCAACCGCAGGCAAGCAGCGAGGCACCCATCTATTTCTACTTCGGGTATAATCCCAAGTATGATCCCACCAATGAGGATGCCTATGTTGGTGAAGAGGCTGCTGCTGGTAAGACAGCCTACAACTTTTATCTCGTGAAAAAAGATGTCAGTATCTCGCCGTTTGTCTGCTATTTCTATGCTGCAGGGGCAAGTGGTCTTGGCAACTTCTCCATGGTGTATGAGGCTGATGGTATCAGCGAGGTTATCGAAGGTGTGGACAATATGGTGGGAATGGCCCCTATGCAAGGTGTCTATACGCTCAGTGGACAGATGATGAGTAAGGAGAAGGCTACAAGTGGTCTGCCTGCCGGCATCTATGTGGTTAATGGAAAGAAAATGGTCATCAAATAAAAAAACAAGGTAACAATGAAAAAGAAAACATATCAGCAACCTATTGTTGACATCTACAC
>JAEEGI010004330.1_pt1 | contig 33289 bp, 26 predicted proteins | sample 8958751 | NCBI WGS metagenome assembly JAEEGI01 (sample SAMN16246545, study PRJNA631951) | gut metagenome | biome: gut microbiome; feature: rumen; material: KS-attached | host: Bos | place: Iran: Karaj | collected 2018-10
CCGCTCGGACATGCGGGGCGTGGGGATACCCTCGTCGGTCAGATAGTTTGCGATACGCTTATAACCCCAGCCGTCAACGTATAACTCAAAAATCTTGCGGACGACCTCGGCCTCGGTGGGCACTACTTCAAATTCCTGCCGGGCGTTGACCTTGTAGCCGTAGGGCGCGGCGGTGATCCACTTGCCGTCCTTCTGCCGCCGCTTGACCACGGCGCGCACTTTCTTTGAAGCATCTGTGACCGGCATCTCGTTGATCAGAAACTGGAACTGGATCTTCAGCCAGTCGTCATCGTTGGGAAAGTCGATCCCGTCTCCGATGGAGATGATGCGCACCCCGGCATCGCGCAGATCCTCCAGCTCCACCAGGCCGCGACTGTTGCGGCGGGAGAAACGGGAGAAATCCTTGACCACCAGAATGTCGTATGTGTGATTGAGCAGTCCCTTGCGCAGCTTTTGATACCCTTCGCGCTGCTCAAAGGTGTACCCGGAGCGGTCGCGGTCTTCAAAAAAGGTCAGGCTGCTGCCGGGGAATTTTTCTTTGACGAAGTCCTCGATGATCGCCTTCTGGTTTTCGATCGAGGTGTTGTCCCGATCCAGTTCTTCATCGACGGAGATCCGGCAGTATCCCGCAATATCGAAGGTTTCTATCACAATAATAACCAGCTTTCTATTTTACTTGTTGATAGTATTGTAACATGTTTTTTGGAGATTGCAAGAGAAAATTTCTAAAAACGGGAAATGGCGCCCGTTTTTATAGCGCCATTTCCCGCTTGGCCGCCCGCTGTTTTTGCTCAACGGCCTGCTTCTCCTTCTCCATTTCCAACTCCCGGATCCGTGTTTTGTTGTAGAGCAGAAGATCCCGGATTGATTCCTTCATGTTTCCGTTCCCGGAATGAAAGACCGCCACCAGATACTTCTTGGCCTTATACTCCTTGTAGAGCGGCTTCAGGGAGTCCAGCAGCGCCTGGTCCTGGCTCTCCGCACGGGTGAGCCAGATGTTCACACGTTTTTCCTTGTCGTTGACTTCAATTTCCATTTGCCCACCTCACTTTTTATTCTTCCAAATCTTTCCGGCATCTATGCACGGTTTTTCAAATTGTGCTTGTATTAGGCTTAGTGGATACGAACACCTACCGCCTGTGAGCGTCCCTTTACGGCGCTTTTTGTCCCGCCTCACTTGCTGGGCGCCAGCCCAGCGGCGTTCGTTGGGCGCAAAAATCGCTCGTAAATTGCCAGCTCACAGGTGCTTGGGCAGTTACCGCGGAGCAGATAGGGGCTGAGGCGAGGCGCAGACCGCAGGGAATACTTTCGTATTTCCAAGGGCTGGAACGAAGCATTAGCCCCTATCTGCCCGCGAAAACCGGCAGGGGTTCGTACCCACTAAGCCTACCTTAACGCTCTTGTTCATGGTTTCTCTCTCTTCTCGGTTTCAGATAGCTTTCCAAGGTGCCCTGGATGCCGCGCAGCTTGAGCATTTCGTCGCGGGCCACTTTCACTTGGGGCGCTTCCTTTTCCAAGCTCGCTTTTAATTCGGCGACTTCTTCCCGCCATGCAGCCACCGTGGCATCTGTCACCTTTTTGCCGGGGCTGAACTCATTGAGAACTCTCCGCGCCCGTTCGAACAGGATCAGTTCGGAGTCGTGTTCTGCCCGGTATTTCTCCTTTGCCTTTTTGAATTGATGCTCATTCAGAGCTTGCTTGACCGGAAGATACTTTTTGTAAATCGCAGCCTGCTTGATCGCTTCGTTCAGTTTTTTGACCCGAGCCTCGTTGTTTTTCACACGCTCTGTCAGCTCATCGTAGAATTTGCTGGTCTCTGTAACTTTGGCATCGAGCTCGTCCGCATTGGTGATCCCCATCTCCTGCAGATCGATCAGAGCTTGCGAAGCCTCCTGAACGTGGCGGAGAGATTTGCTGCGGGACGGAAGATTGTTCAATTGCTCCTGCACGACCCAGGCGAGGGAGGGCTCTTCCGGCGTGGGCAGTTGATTCAGTTCTTCACGCGCAGTGTCCAGCCACTCCCGAAGCTTTTTGAGCTTGCGTTCCGTCTCGCGGATCACGGCATTGAGCTGACGAACAAAGCGATTGTAGTCACCGATCTCAGTGTGGATGCCGCGCTTTTCCATCGCATGTACTGCGGGACCTTCGTGGATCTGTGCGAGCATTTCCACGCCCTGCCGCTCATAGGAGCGATTGTCCAGGTGTATGTCCAGGCCCTTTTCCGCAAACTTTTCGTTGCAGAGCCTTGCCCAACTCTCGCGCAATTCTTCCAGCGCGCCGCGCTTGTCGAGGCCGTTGCAGCTGCGGCTTTCGGTTTTGTATCTCCCGCGTTTTTCATCCCAGATGCGATCACCGTTTTCATCCAGAACGAAAACCTGTTCCTGCTTTTTGCCGAAAAGTCCGTTCGGCTCGATGGCCCGCATGGGGATCAGAACGTGCATGTGCGGATTGGGCGTGCCGCCCGCCTCGCGCTCGGGATCGTGCACCGCATAATCGCAGATCAATCCTTTCGAGACGAAATTCTCCTGCAGGAATCGCATGGCCAGCTCCATGTTTTCTTCAAACGTGAATTCATTCTGGAAAGAAAACTCGTCGCTGTAGGCCAGCTGCGCGTCGCGCCGTCGCTCGTTTTTCTCCACAGCATTCCATAAGGTTTGGCGATCTGCGTATTTGGGCGGCGCGTGTGCGGGAAGAAGAATTCCGCTGCACACAACGCCGCGCTTTCGTGTGTAGTCGCTGGTTTCGCCGTAGCGTTCACTGTAGAGTTTTTCGCCGGCGCGGTAGGCGGCCGATGCCATTACGCATGCTCCTTTGGCACGGGAAATCACATCGCGGTGATAATGATAGAGGGCGATCAGGGATCACCTTCTTCCAAAAGAAAGTCGAGCGCGTCGTTTACCTCCGGCATGTCGAGCAGGAAGCCGATCGTGTCGTAGATTTTCGGAATGCTCAGCTGCTTCATTTTCGGCACGCGGCTTTCGAAGGCCGCGCCGTATTGGATTAGCCGGTGAGTGCGTGCACGGTCGCATTTCTTTCGCAGGTATCTTTCTTTTTGTCGATCCCGTTCCAGATTGTTCGTCAGGATCTCAAGTTCGTTTTCCCGCTTTTTGATCTGATCGCGTTTTTCATCCAGCTGGTCGCTGAGCCATTCTTGATATTTCTTTTCTGTCATTCGTGTATCCTCCTAAATAATTTTTGATGAGTTAATGCCCTCACTGTACGAGGCAGTGGGAAAGGCGTTTTTACAACCTGCCGGGGAATTTTTTTAGCAAACGAACAATAGTCCCTTCACTATACGAGGCAGTGAGAACGGCGATTTTATGACATGGAGAAGAAATTTTTTGAAAAATCTCCTCACTACCCTATTCCATAATTTTTTCGTTTTTAGCAAACCTTGCTGCAAAAAAGTTCCCTCACGTCACTATTCCACAATTTTTTCGGATTTGTCCCACTTCTTCAGAAAAGATTTTTGGCTTTTTCGAAAAAGAAAGCCGGGCAGTGTCAGCAGAACGTGGATATCCTGTGACGCCGCCCGGCTTGTCCGGTGCTTGCATGAAAAGAGCTTGCGCTGTTCATTTTTTCGTTTGTTTTTTACGGGATAGCTGCCAACGGCAGCGAAAGGGCAGCGCCCTTTCCGGAACAAAGTTCCGCAGTTTTTTCAAAAAAAGTATTTGAAAAAACTGTGAATGACGCACGTATCACCGGAGTGATACATAAGTGCGCCCTTAGATTCCTAAGGGATTTTTTGAAAAGAAAAGTGAACGCGTCTTGATCATTTTTCCTTGGAACAAGAGTAAAAACATGATAAAATATCATTAGAAAATCGAGCAAAGAGAAGTTGATTATGTGCCTGAATTTGACAGTTGGCCGCTACAATTAGGTGAATACTTTGGGCAGGGAGATCTAAAACGCGCCGAAAAATGTGCTGCCTGGCAAATGGCCATCGGACTCCAAATGGTGGACGGACTGAGACCGTCTTCGTACTTGTTGGAGACCGCAAGGGAGCATATCGAAGGCCATATAGATCTTGCTGAAGCGCGGGAGCGTATTCAAAACTACTACAAAGAGCAGAAAAACCTGGGTGCGGTTGATGTCGGCACGATGGAGGCTGACTTCGTTTCCGTTCACATCACCGAGCTGCTGGGAGAGAAATCTTTTCAGTTTTCCCCCATGGAACTGCAAAACATTCACCGCCGTCTGTTCAATGGCGTGTTTGACCACGCTGGACAATTCCGTACCTACAACATCACCAAAAATGAATGGGTCCTCGGCGGTGATACGGTCGTGTATTCGTCTTGGGAGAGCATCCGCGACACGCTGGAGTATGATTTTTCGCAGGAAAAACAGTTTTCTTACGACGCACTTTCTGTTCCCGAATTGATCAAGCACATGACAAAGTTTGCGTCAGGGATCTGGCAGAACCATCCCTTTTGCGAGGGAAACACGCGTGCGACCGCGGTCTTTATCGTGAAATATTTGAAGACCTTCGGCTTCTCGGTGAACAACGATGTGTTTGCCGCCAACTCCTGGTATTTTCGCAACGCGCTTGTTCGCGCCAACTACAACAATCTGCAAAAAGGCATTCACGCCACGAGCGAGTATCTCGAAATGTTTTTTGAAAACCTGCTCCTCGGCGCACGGCATGAATTAAAGAATCGATATCTCCACGTGGAGTATAAGAGCGAAGTCCCGGTTCAAAGTGCCAGCGCTGAAATTTCAAAGTGCCAAAATGGCACTTTGGATTGCACTTTGGAAGAGCTGGCCGTGCTGAAGGCAGTGAGAGCAAATCCTGCGGTCACGCAAAAGGAGCTTGCTGTTGCTGTCGGCAAATCCGAGCGGACCATTAAGCGCAGAATGACAGATCTTCAAGAGAAAGGTTATCTCCGCCGTGCCAACGGAAAACGCAGCGGCTATTGGGAAATGCTGGTCAATCTTTCATAATCGAGGAAGGGAAAAGCAAATGGACTCGATCATTCACAATCGGATACGCTGCAAAAAATGCGGAGATGTTATCGAAAGTTTTACCGTCCACGATTTCAAATGGTGCTCCTGCGGCTCGGTGGCCGTGGACGGAGGAAAGGATTACCTGCGCCGCTGTGGAAACCGTGAGGACTATGAGGACTTGTCGGAAGTCCGGCATGCCGACGAATGAAATCAAAACAAAAAAATGAGTTTGGCTTTTGAAACAAATAAGCCAAACTCACTTTTCTTTTATAGGAAAGTTATTAATAGGCAGACTTGAACTGCATTTTTCCAAAGAGAACGGTTATTACAACTTGGTTCGTTCTAAAAATGAGAAGTTGTATCGCTACAGCGATATAGTTTAAAACAAGGCTTGGGATAAGCATGACCTGTTTTATAAAAGTGTTCAATTATTATACCCGATCGGGGTTGTTGTCGCTGCAAGTAGACGTTATTATACTTGTTCTGGCAGAATTCTCAAAAAAGGCTCTTCCATAAACTGCCCCGAACGGGTATAATAGATACACTATGAATATTATTGCTGATTTTGTAAAAATGGAACGGAAAAAGGCTGGCCTGACGCAGGAAGAGTTTGCTGAACGCTCAGGACTCGGCCTTCGTTTCGTGCGCGATCTTGAGCAAGGAAAGAAGACCGTCCGCATGGACAAGGTCAATCAGGCCCTTGCTGTTTTTGGCATGGAAGCAGTGCCAGGAAAAACGAGCAACGATATTGAATGATGGCGTTATATAGAAACAAAAAAGACCGGTATATTAGTGGGCACCACCGACACCGATCAACGCAATTATTTTTATGACGTAGGAGCCTTAGTCCGTACTTTTTGCGGCTGCAAGTTGAACTTAATACCAAATAGGGGTTAATTTGCCGGAAGATCAAAAGCACCTCTATTGACTGTCGCCCAAGGAGGCAACCAGATGAATACATTTTATAACAAGCTTGTTCGCGATCGGATTCCAGAGATAATCGAATCATCTGGCAGAACCTGCACAACTGAGATCTTATCCGATGATAACTATACTCGCATGCTCGAAGAAAAATTAGACGAGGAGTTAGCGGAGTACCATCAAGATCAAAACATTGAGGAACTTGCAGACCTGCTGGAAGTGATTAGGGCTTTAGCAGTCGCTCAGGGCTGCTCACTTGAGAAACTAGAGAGAATTCGTGCAGAAAAAGCTGAAAAACGCGGCGGATTCGAAAAGAAGATTCTTCTTAAAGAAGTTCGAGGATGATTATTCCGTTTTAGAAAAAGATTGTGAGATGGAAGAAATGAGTACATTCCTTTTTCAAAAAGAAGTAGATCAGTCCCTTCTGAAATCTGGATTGACAATTCCAATTAATATGCAAGGAAAGGTTCAAGAGGCTGTCGGTGTCCAGTTGTCGAGGGGGCAGAGAACGGGTATCAGAATCCTTCTCAATGGCCAGGCATATGATGCTGTTCTCACAAACGTTAACTTCAGCGAGGCATATTCTGGGCGAGTTGTTTTTCAGATCCGGTATTCTGAGGGGAGCCCTCTTTGCCGAAAACTGAAAGAGCTTTTCTCAAATATTGACTTTTCAGGACCGAATCCTCCAAAGAAATATATAGAAGTGTTCACCGCCTCAGAAAGAATGCTTGAATTAAAAGTGAAAGACGATGTAAAGGAATCATTTTTCAAGTATTTAGGGCCGGTTGACTCATTGGCTGGATACCAGCGGTCTTATAAGCTCGTGTTTTATAAAGTCTTTTTTGCGCGTATGCAGGCAAAACTGGAAACAACCTGCGAAGCCATCTCATCTGATTTCCAGCAGTATTATATTCAGCGGAAGAAGTCTGGATTAGTCCCCGACATTGATACAGATGCTGTAATTGCAAACATAGAAAACAGCACAGTGCAACAGGTTTATAACCTTATTCTTCGCAACCCATTTAATGCTATAAGCAGTCATGGTTTTATGGTGAAGGAAAACGGTGAAAAAGAACGTTTTGCTTTACAGCCCGAACTAAAGAATCAACTATCAGAAACAGATGTTGAGACCATTATTCATATAGTTGATCAAAAATTGGAGAAATACTATTCAAGTTTAGATTCGACTGGGAGTGGAGACGGAAGTATGAGAGAGGTCATAGAGAGAATACTAAACGATTATATCCCGGCGAAAAAAGAGACTTTTGCTGGGCATCCTCTTGGCGCGTATTTCCGAAATGATATTCCTAGAAAGCTGTACGACACAGGGCTCGTGGATTCGAGTGATTATTTGATTACCGGAAGCGTCGGCCAAGGGAACTGGGCTATGGTTCCATGGGTCTGCATTTTTGACCGCAGTGTTACTGCGTCTGCGACTAAGGGCGTGTACATCGTTTATCTTCTTGCAAAGGATGGCAATTCCTTATACTTAACGTTTAATCAAGGCTGCACAGAGATTCGGAGTACTCACACAAAGCGAGAAACGATTAGAATCATGCGCAACAAAGCGGCAGAGATCGTCTCCAAAATTGACCCCCACGGTTTTCGCACCGATGAGGAGATTAATCTAGGCGAAGGCTTAACTGAGCTTGGCGAGCTATATCAAAAAGGAACCATCTTCTATAAGGAATACAGGAAAGATGCGATTCCAAATGAAGACGAACTCCAGAGCGATCTAGCAAAAATGATGGAAATCTATCGTGATTATGTAGGAAAGGAAACTGCTGCTGATCATAAGGCATGGCTTCTTTCGTGGAACCCCAACAACTGGAATTGGGAAGACTATAAAGATGCTGTTTCTACGACACAAAGTGGAAACACCTACGTTTCTATTTGGTCATGTGCCAATACTCATGTGTCTCCTGGAGACCGTGTTTTTCTTACAGTTCTAGGAAGCGGAAATAAAAACGGTATTATTGCTTCTGGAACTGCACTGAGTGGAAGCTTTGAAGCGGACCACTGGGATCCGATAAAGATTGAGCAAGGTATTAAAGCAAAAAGAATAAATGTCAGCTTTGACTTTATTGTTGATTATCAGAAACAAGAGATCCTAAAGCAGTCTTTGTTGACTGCAAAGTTTCCAGAGCAACAGTGGAGCCCTCAAGGCTCTGGCATAGAGATCAAAAAGCAGTATTATGACCCGCTAGAAGCGGAATGGGAAAAGATAAAAATATCGTTAGGGAAAACCGGAGGTGAGGAAGAGTTGACGATCAAGGAGACAATAAACAGGATAAAGAATTACATCGAAGCAAAAGGCTTCAGTTATGCGGACGGCTTGATTGAAAACTTCTATCTCAGCCTGAAATCAAAGCCGTTTGTTATCCTGGCTGGAACCAGCGGAACCGGCAAAACGCGACTTGTACGCCTTTTTGCTGAAGCTGTTGGAGCAAACACGAATAACGGACGCTATAAGATGGTTTCTGTGCGGCCGGATTGGTCGGATTCCTCTGATCTATTTGGGCATGTTGATCTGAATGGCAAGTTTATTCCTGGTGCCATCATTGACTTCGTAAAGCGTGCCGAATTGGACAGCGCCCATCCTTATTTCCTCTGCCTGGATGAAATGAACCTGGCAAGGGTTGAATATTATCTTAGCGATTTCCTGTCTGTGATTGAAACGCGTGATTATCAGGCTGGACATATCATATCGGAACCATTGGTTTCTGGTACATATTACGGCAGTGACAGCTCAGCTGCAGGCAAATATGGAACAGTGCCGTTTCCTGAAAACCTTTATGTAGTCGGAACTGTAAATATGGACGAGACAACATTTCCATTCAGCCGCAAGGTTTTGGATCGTGCTAACACCATAGAATTTTCTTTTGTGGACCTGATGCCCCCGACAGAATGGGCGCCCACTACTCCGGCACCACTTAACCTCGGCAACAGCTTTTTGAAAACGGAATTCCTTCTGCTTGCACAGTGCGCAGATCAACAGGAATCAGTAAACGCCTATTGTGTTGAACTGCAAAAACTCAACCGAATTCTTCAGCAAGCCAATGCCCACGTAGGCTATCGTGTTCGCGACGAGGTTACATTTTACCTGCTAAACAACAAGACTGCGGATCTGCTGCCTGAAAACCAGGCGATGGATAATGAGATTATTCAGAAAATCCTCCCTCGCATTCAGGGAAGCTCCGCTTCCATCAAAAATATGCTATGCGAGCTCTTCAAGGTTTGCGCTGGTGATTATGAAGGGCAGAACACAGAAAGTGATCTCAGCGCCAAGATGATGAAAGTGGCACAGAAACCAGATTGCAAGTATCCAAAGTCCGCACGGAAGATAGCATTTATGGTAAGGAGATTTGAAGAGGATGGATTTACTTCCTACTGGCTCTGATGAGTTGGTATATATCCAGACGGATAAAGTAAATCTGACAATTAAAGGCCCGGCGGCCCACCCCAGTTTTCAAGGCATTGAATACCGAGAAGGTGACTCAGAATTCAAGGTCTCGTGCAGCGAAGAATTCGATTTATCTTTGAAAGGATGCGCCGAAGCCGGAGCAAATATGGTTGTCGGCGATGTTTATTCCGGGATATATACAATTCTTCCGCTGTTTTTTGAACAGCAGCGATATGAGATAATAATTGAGGCTACCGGTGAAAACGATATTGCATTCTGGCACGATAACCTGAACATACGTAACAAGGTTAGTCGTGTTGGTCGCAATAGCAGAATTCTATCCGGTGTTATCAACTTTGGAAACGAAATCGGCTTATCCGACCTAGTTGTTCAGGTGGATGGGTCAAATTATCTGCGCCTTACAATCGAAGTGTTTCCTACCAAGATCGGATATAAAGACGACTATAAGGCTATTGTCGAAGATGTAACCAGGGAAGTGTACAGCATCGTGTTTGACTTCCTGAAGAAGACTTATCTCGGTTATCAGCAGAGTGATCGTGTAAGCAGTAGCCCCGTCGAGTTTTTTGCCGTGATACGTCATATATTTGCGGACTTTATGAAGGCTGCAGATATGATTCTGGCACAGCCGCATCATCTTCTGGAAACATCGCACGAAGTGCTGCCAAGCCACAAGATAAAGCGAATTGATAACCGGAGCTTGCGCTGGGTTGAAAAGCATCCAGATCAAGCAAAGATTTCCGCCAAAGGAGTACTTATTGCCAAAACGCTTGCTGTAAAGAAACAGATTACATATGACACAAAAGAGAACCGGCTGACAAAATACATTCTCCAGACAACTGCAAAAAAGCTTGAAAGATTTAAAGCCAATTATCTTAATTTGCAGCGCTCAGAGGATAAAACAGTAATAGCCCAGATCGATGATATGATCCGCAACCTCAACCGCAGGAGTAATGCATCTTTTTTGGCAAATGTTGGATCCCATGAGTCATCTGCAGGGATGTCTTTGGTTTTCTCAATGGCTCCGGGTTATCGAGATCTGTACAAGTATTATCTGATGCTGCTAAGAGGGCTTTCGATCACTGGTGATGTGTTCCATATCTCCATAAAAGATCTGGCTATCCTGTACGAGTACTGGTGCTTCATCAAGCTTAACAGCATGATGAAAGATCGGTACGAGCTGGTATCTCAAGATATCGTAAAAGTTCAGGGGAATGGCCTGTACGTATCCCTGGTAAAAGGGAGCAGATCGCGCGTCAAATACCGCAACCCGGTCAACAGGGAGATTATTACGCTCTCCTATAATCCAAAGGAAACAGAACTTCCCACAGGGACACAGCGCCCAGACAATGTCCTCAGCCTCTGCAAAAAGGGCGCAAACACAGAGTATGAGTACGTGTTTGACGCCAAGTATAGAATTAACCCGGCGTTACCTGGGACAGATTACTACGCAACCATCTCTCATAAACCCGGCCCAGAAGTCGGTGATATTAATACTATGCACCGGTATCGCGATGCAATCGTTTATCAGAACGGGGCATCTCCATTTGAGCGCACAATGTTTGGCGCGTATGTGCTCTTCCCATATTCGAACGAGGAAGAATACCGGCATCACCGTTTTTATGAGAGTATCAACAAAGTCAATATCGGCGGACTCCCGTTTTTGCCTTCAGCAATGGGAATGGTGTCCCAAATGCTGGACGAGCTTATTTCTGATTCCCCTGAATCTGCATTTGAGCGTGCAACGCTACCACGCGGTATAGAAGACAAGCTTCAGAAAGTTGACTGGGATACCAGGGATGTCCTGATCGGAGACCTCAGATCGTCGGCGCAACTGGCCGCTTGCCTTGAACACAAATTCTATCACATCCCTGTCAGCCAGGTGAAAGAAGAAAATCTCCCGATTCGATACGTTGCACTGTATCAATCAAACAGGTTGTTTGGTGCAGAATCCGGAATCCGGTATTACGGGGAGGTTAAGAGTTGCACACGGGTCAAACGCAGAGATATCCGCTTTCTTCCAAGAGAATCCAATGAATGGTACTACTATCTGGAAGTTAAGGAATGGAAAACACTGTCCAAACCCATTGCGATCAAAGAGCGTGGCATGGGGAGACAGTTTACCAACATGTTCCTTCTAGAGCATAGCGCCGAGGCACCGGAACTTGGAATCCGCAGTGAAGCAGAATATCGTCTTTTCTCTGAACTCAAGCGCGCACTTAACAGTACGGAGATCAATGATGATGGATCGGACATTGGCTTCGTGTTTGGCGATGCAACGATTGTCTTCGGAGACGGAAAGATCCATGTTTACCGAGATAAGAAGATTATTTCGGAATATGAGATCCAAGACTTCAGTAGAGCGCCGAATGCAGTGTTTAAAGGTTTGCAAAAAGAGCTTACAAAGTTGAGAAAAACGCATAATACTCTATAGTGTTTTAGCCCCACACTAAAACGATAATGCCATCAATGATTGACAATTCTGATGATAGGGTTAGAACACCGCGTCGGAGATCCCCTCTCCTCACAGACCAGCAGCTTATTCATCATGTGGAATGTAGTGGCCATGTGGTGCTGTTTGCCTGAGGGTTCAAAACTGACCGGATCATCAAAGATGTGAAGGCATATACCTATCCCGGCATGGCGAACTGTATGAAGTACAATGGCGAGAAGCCTATGAATATCATCTGGCGACTGGAAGCACCAATACCAGCGAAGTATTTGAAGTAGACAAACATATTAGTGGTTGGATAATAGATCAAGACGTTTTTCTATCCGATAAATATGAGGATAGATCGATCCCAGACATGAGCCAGCAAATAGCGGAAGACACAAGCACGAGATAAAGGAGCTGCGAAATGAAAATTCTTTTTCTCCAACTGAGTGATATGCATTGTAGTGCAAAAGACAAGCTCAACTCGAAGAAAATAGATATGGTGATACCCGCGATCAAAACACTTGGTAGAATAGATGGCGCTATTCTTGTTTTTTCAGGAGATCTTGCAGATAAAGCATCGAAAAAGGAGTTTTCTGTAGGACGAGGACTCTTAGGAAAGCTATTATCTGACTTAGGAGAATCATTAAACTGCGGATTCATTACGACTGCAATCGTTCCTGGCAACCATGACATGTTGTTGCCTGAAGGCTGCCGCGACGCTTCTCAAATTGAAGCATGGGATAAAGAGGAACACTTGCCCGAAGAGATACAGAGGCTAAGTAGTTTCTTTAGTTACTCCACAACAAAGGATTGCTTTGTTACTGATACAATATGTGATGTAAAGAATGTCCAAATATGTGGAACGAACATTCAGTTATGCCTGCTCAACTCTGCGCCGTTTTCTACGCGGGAACCTGAAGATAAACAATTCCATTATTTCCCTTCTCGTGTGTCTGAACTAATCAAGCGTCAACCCAATGTCGATCTCAAGATTACCATTATGCACCATCATTATGAGTGGTGCGAATGGGATACAAAAGAAATGCTAAAGAGCGCAATCTCATCGGATGATATTACATTTTTTGGACATGACCATAATCCCGAAGTGCTATCAACAAAATATACAGATGGGAAAGAACACAACATTATAATGGGAGGCAGATTTGCATTAAGTACAACTGAAGATGCTGCATTTAATGCAGTTATTTATGATACAGAAACAAAAACCATAAACGTTTATGAGTATAGATGGGCGAAGGACGACGAGGTTTTTTACGCGAAGGGCCCTGGAGTATTGCATCTTAAAGCAGACAGATTCGCGCCATCCGAAGAGTACATACATAGATTGCTTTCAGACACACAAAGTATAAGTGAACTGTATACAGACTATTATGTCTTTCCTGAGCTTACCGCTGAGGGAGAAACGTTTACTGCAGAAGAAAAGCAAACTGATATTAGCGCTGAAGATATTTTCTGCGCACTGAAAAAAAGCAGGGCTATTCGTATAACTGGTAATTCAAATTCCGGAAAAACGGCTCTATTAAGATATCTATATTCAAGGTCGGTAGATTTTCGCTTTTTACCACTCCTAATCGAAAAGCGAGACTATAAGGATAGTAGAATTAATAAGATGTTACGGGATTTGTTTGAGGATCAGTATCGACCCAGATCTGAGCACGCATATGAGGCTTTTGAGCAAACGGGGCTTGAACGGACAGTTGTCTTCGTTGACGATCTAGATTTGATCGCGAATAGAAAGGCACGTGAAAACCTCATCGATACGATAATCAGTTCAGGAAAGTACATAATTTATACAACAAAAGATAAAAACCAGGATCTGGAGGATATTGTAAAAGATAAGCTACAGAGCAAGGAAATAAGTACCATTAGCATTTCTCCGATTTACAAGGTTACACGAGATAAACTTATTGAAAACGTTGGCAAGCTAATGGGAAAGGACGCCGATTCGATAGAATCGATCAAAATTGCTTTTGATTACATGGTGCAAAGTCAGACAAATCTTTTTGATTTTACCCCAAGTAATACACTTCAATTTATTAAGTATTTTTTGAATGGTGAAGCAAAGGAAAAAAGAGTTCCTCAAACCATCTCTATGGTGTTTGAGACGAATATTCGAACTGCTATAATAAATGCAAGTGGCAAAGATGCTATTGCCAATATCTATCTATTAGCGCTTGAGTACATTGCTGACAAAATGTATTTTGGGATGCGTGCAGAGAGAATAAGCATTGCTGAGTATAGTGCAATGATTACCGACTATAATACTAAGAAAAAAGCATCCATCAATGAAAGATCATTTTTGGATACTTGTATTGCTGCGCATATTTTGTCACAAGGATTAGACACATTTGACGTACAATTCTATGACAAAAATACATATGCTTATTTTGTCGCAAAATCAATAAGTAGAGAGTTTGAAAAAGACCACTCGAAAATCGAAAAACTAACGCATGTTATGAATCATATATGCTTCGGTATAAATGATACTATAATAATGTTTCTTTCTTTCATTCGAAGCAATACACAGATTGCTATAATGGTTGCGAGTGAAGCGGATCAATTGCTGAAAGAATCTCCAGAGTGGAATTTTGATGAGAAAAACCTGCCTTTTTTGCATTCTCACACAAGCTTTTCCCACACCGCACCTTCGCAAAAGGACCGGCAAGAAAATAGTAAACGACTTCAGATAGTTGAAAAAGATCGCCATGAAATGATCAAATTCAGAGGTATTTTTGATTTCGACGAAAACGATGTAAATAAACCTCGATATGTGGCAATCCGAGCCTTCAAATTCTTGCAACTTATTGGACGAGCTTTTGTAGATCAGTATGGAGCATTAGAAGCAGATGACATTGAAACAATACTTAATACCGTATATAGAGTCGCCCAAAAGGTAGTTTTTGCTACACTGAAACCATACCAAGATCACTTTGATGAGATAGTTGCAAACATCTCCGCTTTCATTTCAGAAAAAAAGCCGGAAGATCACATTAGCGACGAAAAAATAAGAAAACTATTGGGTCAAGCAGGCACTATACTGGCGCTAAATATTTTGAATGATATTTCATATAATATTTCAAATGAAAGCACTATTACCGTTTTGCGAGAAGGCCCAAAAGAAACATCTAATCATAAGATTATGGAATTGATGATGGAGGAAAACGCCGGCAATACTTCGGAGTTTATTACAAGGGCTATTACGCTGCACAAAGAAATAGGAGAAAAGCCATATGCTCGAGTTTTGATTTCTCAAATTGCCAGAAAGCACATAATTTATAATGGCAATATCGATCACAGGAGTATTGACCGACTTATATCGGAAAGAATTCTATCAAAAGACAGCAAAGGTGTAATCCTCTTGGAAAGAGGATCCAAAGACAATCAATAGTGTTTGAATCTCCCACATGCACTGAACTCTAGTGCTCGTGGGAGATTGTCTTATACTCTATTAGTCTTGACATTATCCTATGAACATGCTATTATCTAAATGGGACGAATGTCACAGTTAGATCGTTGGGGTATGTATATGCGAACTAAGAGTAAAGAAACTGAAAATACAATAATATCGTTTGTTGATAAGTTTTTTGATGACGTATGTCGTTCACCTTCGTTACGGGAAATTGAGCGAGGGACTAATATTTCAAGGCAAACGGTACAGAGATATTTGAAAGCATTAGGTTGCGCCAAAATCATTCAATATGATGGGAAAACTATAATTACTGAACACATCAAAGAAAAAACTGCAGCAAGTATCCTACATCTTCCTGTCATTGGGCCAATCGCGTGCGGTAGCTTTTCTCTCGAGGAACAGCAAACCGAAGGTTTTTTAGATTTTCCTGCTTCACTTTTAGGATCAGGAAAGTATTTCGTGTTAAAAGCTTATGGTGAATCCATGACTAATGCTGGGATTGATGAGTCAGATTTAGTTGTCGTCCGCTCACAAAGTTCTGCGAATATCGGAGATATTGTAGTTGCAATTGATGACAATAACAGAAATACACTAAAGAGGTTAATGCATAATGGAGTGCGGTATTATCTCCATCCGGAGAATGAAAAATATAAGGATATTTACCCTAATGAGCTCCGAATCCAAGGTGTTGCAGTGAAAATAATCAAAGATGTTATGCGTTAACGGGATACTATATGCAGAGTTATGATTTGATAAACGGATCAAATTAAGGTTGAAATAGGACTTTTGCATTATAAGAGCGAAAACTTGTGTTTTTCCTGCTGGTCTTATTTCGACAATGCACTTATCACTTATTTGATAATATAGCAGCCGAAGGGGGAATTGCATGGAATTTCTTGTTAAAGATACTGATATCCACTTTTCGGAAGTTGAGGCGGATTTTGTTGTTCATGTTGCGAATGATACATGTCTTTCTATACATGATCTTATTCTTTTATCAGTGCTATCCTTTTGCGATGATGAAGATAGGTGTATTGCAATAAGAAAAGATTTGAACAGTGGAAGAAACGATTTGCCCGATGGGCAAAAGACAAGGCCTTATTATGTGCCATAGAAAGAACGATAATCCCTTCCGGTAATAGCCGAAAGGGATTATCGTTCTTTCTGGAATGTCAGTTTTTAAGTGTTTTTTGCACGATATAGCTTTTCGCTGGAAATTAATTGAAGGTAACTTCGCCTATCCTCATAACAGCTCATCTCGGCCGAGTAGCCAGTCAACAGAAACCTTCAAAATATCAGCGAGGGCGTTTAGCTCAATATCCGAAACCGGTCTCTTCTGGCCCTCCAGTAATGACAGCGCAGGTGTGCTGATCTCAATCCCAGCAGTCTGGAGCTTGGCAAGCAGCTCGTTTTGCTTCATGCCCAACGCAAGCCGTGCCTCTGTAACGCGCGCCCCGACGATATTTCGATCACCGCGCGGAAGTTTTCTCGTCTTCATAGAATCACCCCTATGCACACAAAGTATATGTGCATAGGGGCTTGCTGTATTTGGTATTACCAAATATAATATATTAAATTTGGCAACTCCAAATATGAGGGGGGGGACAGAGATATGACCAAAACCTGTGCCATCATTGGCAGCTCGCCGATGTGTTTTCCGTGGGGATTTGACGAGGAAGACGAGGGCTGCGCGGCGCTGAAGCTGATTCTGATGAATCGGATCTCCAAGCTGAGAGGGGAGGGCTGCACCCGTTTTGCTGTCAGCATGGACTGCGGCGTAGGGTTATATGCCGCGGAGATCATCTTGGGGCTGAAAGAATCAGACAGCGAACTCAAAACAGTCTGCTATGTCCCATACGAGGAGCAGGCAACCAAGTGGACGCCGGAGCTGCGCAACCGCTATTTCAATGCCCTAGCTAAATGCACGGAGGTCGTGAATGTGGCCTTCGAGAAAGCCGTAGGCTGCGAGTTCAAAGCTCACCTGGAGGCCATGAAAGAAGCCGATACGCTGATTTCCGTTTGATCCACGCTGCGAACGGGATGCTGCGGCCACAGCCGTCGCGGAAGTGCTGAACAAACAGATTCTTTTACTTGCTCCCAAGACTATCCATCTTTTCTAATTCGAAGTTATACCCTATTATACCCTATTGCCTTTTGGGGTATAATAGGGTATAATCATTTCAGAACATCCAGGGGGTGACATATGAACACCAACGAATTGAAAGAACAGATGGCCAGCATAGACGAGGAGATAAATGCCCTGCCCCGCGGCTCGATCTCTACGAAGATAGTCAATGGCCACATGTACTATTACCAGCGCTGGTACGAGGGAAAAACAAAGAAGGAACGGTTTATTCCTGAAGAAGAATTGGAGCAACTCCGCGCGCAAATCGAACAGCGAAAAGAACTGCAGACACAGCGAAAAGAACTAAAAAAACTGTTACCAACGGCGCAAAAAATGACGCTGAAAGAGGATAATACCGAGTATATCACGATAGTCCGGCGCGGCTCGGCGCTCAGAGCTTTTATGACCCCTGCGCTGAAATACCAAAAGCGTGAGTGCTTTTCGCATCTGAAGGACTATGTATTTGGCCTACAGCAGGATAAGGTATTCGTGATATACGGCCTTCGCCGCACCGGGAAAACGACGATGATCCGTCAGATCCTCGCAGATATGGATGAGGAAATGCTGAATCAGACCGCATTCATCCAGATCACGGCGAAAAACACGCTGGCTGAGGTCAACAAAGATCTGCGTGCGCTGGAAAAGAACGGCTGCCGCTATGTGTTCCTGGATGAAGTCACGCTGATGGAGGACTTCATCGACGGCGCGGCGGTGTTCTCGGATGTGTTTGCGGCCAGCGGCATGAAGATCGTGCTCTCCGGTACCGATTCCCTTGGTTTCCTCTTCACCGAGGATGAACAACTCTATGACCGCTGCATCATGCTGCACACGACGTTTATTCCCTATCGGGAGTTTGAGCAGGTGCTGGGCATCAAAGGCATCGACGAGTATATCCGCTATGGCGGCACCATGAGCATGAGCGGCGTGAACTACAACGAAGATTCGCCCTTTGCCAGCAGCGAGACTGCTAGCGAATACGTGGACACCGCGATCGCTCACAACATTCAGCACTCTCTGCGCTGCTACCAGCAGGCCGGACATTTCCGCAAACTGCAGGAACTCTATGAGAAGAACGAGTTAACCAGCGCCATCAACAGAGTTGTAGAAGATCAGACTCACCGCTTCACCGTGGAGGTATTGACACGGGATTTCAAATCCAACGACCTTGCCCTATCTGCACGAAATCTGCGCCGTGACCGGGAACAGCCCAACGATATCCTTGACCGCGTGGACACGCAGAGCGTGACGCAGCGGCTTATGGAGTTGTTGGAGATCCGGAATCGGGCAGAACAGACCGTTGAGCTGGAAACGGCACACGCGGCGGAGATCCAAGAATATTTGACGCTGCTGGATCTGACGCAAAACGTGGATATCGTCACCATGCCTGGCGGTGAGAAGCTGCCGCGCACCGTGATTGCCCAGCCGGGCCTTCGCTACGCGCAGGCCAAGGCACTGATCGAGAGTCTGCTGTTTGATCCGGCGTTCAGTGATCTCTCCATCGCTGAGCGAAACAGAGTTCAGGAGCGGATTCTCAATGAAATCATGGGTCGCATGATGGAAGACGCCGTGCTGCTGGAGACGAAGCTGGCCAAGCCCAAAAAGCAGGTCTTTGTGCTGCAGTTTGCCGTCGGCGAGTTTGACATGGTCGTGTTTGACTCGGCGACCAGCAGCTGCAAGATTTATGAAATCAAGCACAGCGCGGAGATCGTTCCCGAACAGACACGGCATCTGACCGATGAAGAGAAGTGCAAACTGACCGAGCACCGCTTCGGCTCAATCACGGGCAAGTATGTGATCTATCGCGGCCCTGCCAAGACAGTCGACGAGGTGCAGTATTTGAATGTGGAAGAGTATCTGTGTAAACAAGGGTGCAGTGGAGAAAGAGAATGAATCAGCTGCGATTAGCTTGGCGCTTTGTGGGATAAGACAGATTAAGTTCAGGAGAAAAACAAATGAACAATGAACAGAGACAAGTGTTTTGGGATACGCTCATATCTCTCGATGGAAAGGACTTTGAGGTTGATCGCAAAAGACTTCATGGGACTATCATGTTTCCTAAGTATCTTTATAGATACCGGCCGGCAAGTCTGAAGGCGATTGAAGCGCTCCGAACAAACCGACTGTATTTTTCTACTGCCAACTACTATGATGACCCGTTTGACACGTTCATCAATATTGATCTACAAGACCTGAAAAGAGTATTTGATGAATTGAGCCAAAACTACGAGGAAGAGAAGATCTTTGAAGCAGGAAAAGCATTTTTTACAAAGATTGCACCAGGTGCTTTTTCTGATGAAATGATCAAAAAGATGATCCACGCATTTAGCGGTGTATTGTCTAATTCAAGTTTCCGCTTTGAGGTGCTTCAGTTCTTTAGAAACATCCGGAACGAAGTAAAAAAAGACATATGGTCAGTATGCTTTTCTGAAAACGGCTTCAATGAGGCTTTATGGCTGAAATACGCACAACAACACAAAGGGTTTGCGGTTCAATATGACTTGGAAAGACCCGAGTTGTTGCTGTGCGGAACCGAAGAAAAGTGCAAAGAATGTGGCGTGCTGAAGTGGGGAACACCCCTTTACCCGGTCTATTATTCGGATCAACAGTATAATGGAACAAAGTACGGCCAATTCATTTCATACTGCTTGTTGCTGTCAAAATTGCAATCCGCTATTCCAATGCAAAGCAACAATATGATCACAAATTTAATTGCTGCATATGGAAATATGAATTGGGAGAAGGAACGGATTACACTGATAAAAAAACAGTGTCATCAGTACGATGAGGAATGGCGAATAATCCTGAATTGTGCAATGAAGGGACCTGTCATGCGAGAGTGGATTCCGTCCGGAGTTATCTTGGGACTCAATATGGATGAGGCGGAAAGAAATCTGACAATTGCAGCGGCGAAGGAAGCAGGCGTGGCCAATATCTACCAATCGTTTGTTGATGACAAGGGACTATTGAATGCATTTAGACTGTAGGTTGTGTTAAACCCAAGAGTTACTGGCAAAAGAAAAGTGGAGCGGATGGCTGAAACAGTAAAACAGGAAACAATAGCGTGATTCCACAAGTTTTCAGCGGAGCGGGATTGGGCGCAGGTTTAAACACGCCCCAAAACCTACATCGACTTCACGACGCAGATTATCCAGCACGAGATCGACCACTGCAACGGAGTGCTGATTTGAAGTATAATAAGCACAAACAATAATAGAAAACAGAAGTATGATCATAGATGTTGTCCATTTATTTCTTCTTCGGACTGTGCTAGACGATAACCGGCTATGCAGCAGGGAAGCGGCTTGCGCGAGAGGAGGTAGCTGCATAAATGAAAGACAAACTGCTGCTTGAATGGGATTATGAACTGAATCCGGGAATTGATCCGCTGACCGCTGCCGATCAATCTAATAAGAAATATTACTGGAAGTGCCCGAAAGGACACCCTTCTTATCTTATGCCTATGAACAAGCGCTTTATCGGGCATGGGTGTCCAGTTTGCTCCAACCATAAGATCATCAAAGGAATTAACGACCTTACTACAACAAATCCCGAACTGATGAACGAGTGGCTGTGGGAAGAAAATGAAAAAGCCGGTCTTGATCCTACAAAGCTCAGTTATGGTTCGAGTCAAAAAGCTTGGTGGAAATGCAAAAAGTGCGGAAATACATGGGAAGCATTTATTTCAAACAGGACCAGGATCCACAGCGGTTGTCCTTACTGCGCAAATCTGAGAGTTAAAAAAGGCTTCAACGACCTTGCCACACTTCGACCGGATCTTGCCAAGGAGTGGTATCAAGAAAAAAATGGCGATCTTACCCCTGATGCAGTCGTTGAATATTACGCTAAAAAAGTATGGTGGAAGTGTGGTACCTGTGGAAATGTTTGGGAAGCGACTCCAAACGCGAGAAAGCGGAGAGGCTGCCCCTATTGCTGCAACCAGGTAAAAATAGCAGGCTTTAATGATTTTGAATCACAGTATCCCGAACTTGTAAAAGAATGGGACTATAAGCAGAATAAAAAGCTCCCCTCCCAATATGCAGCAGGATCTGATTCAAAAGTTTGGTGGAAATGTGAGAAAGGACACAGTTGGAAAGCGTCGATCAACTCCAGAGTAAAGGGTAACGGCTGCCCATATTGTGGAAATAAAAAGGTCCTCATCGGATACAACGATTTGTTCACCACAAATCTGGAGCTTAAAGATGAATGGGATTTCGGAAAAAACACCGATATATCCCCGACTGCCGTAACTTTCGGATCAAATAAGAAAGCATGGTGGATCTGCAAGGAATGCGGTCGATCCTGGCAAGCGATCATCAGCAGCCGAGCAAAAGGCGGCGGCTGCCCAGATTGCGCAAGAGAAGCGAGTACTATAGGACGTCTTAAAACAATGGCTTTGAGAAATCCCTTGTTCGAGCAATTTCCCGAACTTCTGAAAGAATGGGATTTTGAAAAGAATGCCGACATAGATATTTCGCTTCTACCTGCTTCATCAAACAGATATGCATGGTGGAAATGCGAAAAAGGTCACTCATTCAAGCAAAGGATCACCACACGGACAGGGCAAAAAGCAGGATGTCCATATTGTCATGGGCAGAAAGTCCTTACAGGGATCAACGATCTGCAGACGCTCAATCCTGGTCTGGCCGCAGAATGGGATTATGAGAAAAATAATCCATTGACACCTTCAGATGTGTTTTCACACGCATCAAAAAAGGTCTGGTGGAAATGCCCCGTTTGCGGAAACTTATGGGAGGCTAAGATTCATAACCGGGCATACGGTCGGGGCTGTCCTGTCTGCAATGAAAAGGGGACTTCATTTATTGAGCAGGCACTATTCTATTACATAAGGCAAGCTTTCCCGGATGCTGAGAACAGATACGATTATGAGGGAACAGAGCTTGACATATACATTCCTTCAACAAAAACTGCTGTCGAATATGATGGATCGTATTATCATTCAATGGGTGGAGCAGAGGATCGAGAAAGCAGAAAAGATCAGTTTTGCAAGAAAAACGGCATTAGGCTTATAAGATTGAGAGAAAAGCCGCTTGAGCCGACAAAGGAAGCCATCAGTATTTCCTGTAACTGTTCCACATGGGCTCTGTTGGAATCAACCTGCCGAGAACTATTAAATGAACTTGGTAACAATAAAGAGATTCATATCTCCATAAGAAATGATTATCCGGACATCGTTGAATCTGAGAGGTCTCTTCTGAAAAAAAGTGCGTTCGGATTACAGTATCCGAAACTTCTAGATGAATGGGATTATGAAAAGAACAAGCCGTTGTTACCAGATTACTTTTCTCGGGGCTCGAATCAGAAGGTTTGGTGGAAATGCAAGAATGGTCACTCATGGCAGGCACAGATATCAAATCGTTGCAATGGCACAGGGTGCCCTAGATGCAAGATGAAACCCGTGGTCATGCTTGATCCGGAAACCCTTGAAGAAATAAAGTGTTATGAGTCTACAATTCCGGCCAGCAAGGAATTGGGTATCACCTCAAGCAACATTTTAGCTGTCTGCAAAGGCCATAGAAAACTTGCAGGCGGCTATAAATGGAAGTTTGCAGAGGAATAATGGCGTTATCCCGCTATATCGATTCGACAATAGGAGGCATTGACTGTGGCAAATTCAACAGAACGTATTGGTATTCACCATTGTGCAGAAATAGCAGAAAGAAATAATTGGCTCTTTAGAGAGCAGCCAGTTAACGATATAGGGATTGACGCCCATATTGAACTGATTGAAAGGAGTGGCAAACCGAAAAAATTGCTTGCCGTGCAAATCAAGTCTGGCGAGAGTTGGTTCAAAGAGAAAAAAGAAAACTATTATATATTTCGCGATATCAATGAAAGGCAATATTATTATTGGACAATGAACTCTTTGCCGTGCATTGTTGTTTTGTATAATCCTGCTGACGAAATGTGCATTTGGCAAAAGTTAACGGTTGAAACTATTGAGAGAACAAAAAATGGAGAAGGCAGAGGCTATTTCGTGAAAATCCCAATATCACAAATCTTTATAGATGGAGAATCAAATAAGAGCCTTTGTTCCTTCTCAAACTTGCCCGAGCACGTTACAAACTACAATTTTTTATTGTCTCAAAAAAAGTTCATGGAAATCATTCGTGATGGCGGTACAGTTAAGTTACACTCATTAGAATGGGTTAACAAGAGTAGCGGGAGAGGTGATACGGAGCTAATTGTAGATGATGGAAATAGTATCCAAAATTATTCTTATCCATATTGGTTTCCTTTTACGCCCTATACAAAGGTGTTTCCGCATCTTTTCCCTTGGGCGAGTTTTAGAGCTGATGAAGAATTTCACTTTGAAAATGATGAGCATCTATGGCGTGAGCTCAATTGTTTCTATGATCGGGAGGAACATGAATGGATAGTTGTAGGAGATTCATTTGATGAATTTCGCAAGAAGTTAGATCCTATGCGGAGTATTGATTGCTCAGGTGAAGTCGCTGAGTATATGATGAATCTAGACTTAAATGAGTTGGGCAAATCTTTTTTGTTCGTTGACAATTACGTGTCACAAAATCAGCCTTATGCAGATACGAGACCTGTAGGAGAAAAAAATGAAGAGGATTAAGCTAAATAAGTTTTTACAAGGTGAAACGATAGAGGGGATGCTTTCAATTGACGGCTATGACCTAAATCCAACTGAAAAATACATTTTTAATCTTGAAAAAGAAATGGAGTTTCAAGCATCAATAATGATGTCATTTCAAATTATGGGGCCGCCTCCTGCTATCAAGAATTACCATGCATGGTTATTCGAAAATGGGTTTAGTGTTGATGTGCCGAATCCTACGAATGAGACTGTGTCTGGTTATTACGGAGTAAAACCGCTTTGGAAAACCGATTACTCGCAAGGAATTGTAATGAAAAATGAAAGTGACAATGACTACTATATCGTTATGGAATGTAGTGACAAGAATAGAGGATACAAACACACAATGATAGTTCTCACCCTAGGTGGGTGTCTATAACATAATTGAAGTTCCGAGAGTCTTAGTAACTTATCGAAGACCTCATATCCATAGTGTAATATTGTTTGTCGTGAATACGTTGAGGGCGGCAGTCGGTGTCTGCCGCCCTCTTGATCTCAATGATAGATTAACTCGTCCAATACAACCTCCTCCGCTCTTGCCCGGATGTTGTTCATCTTCGCGACCCACTCCATTTGATCGGCTGCTTTGAACGATTCAGTCACTCCTTCGCGCCGGGCAAGTTGATTCGTAATCAGCTCAACACGTTCGGTGCAAGTGCGGTCGATCTCGGCCAGGTGCGCGTCCAGCTTGCCGGTCAGTAGAAGACTGGAATACCATCCGCGCTTGTGCTCTTTCAGATAACTCTTTCGCAAGAGCCCGTATTTACCGATGGGCGAATTTGCGTCTTCGAGGCAGAGATCGGGGAACAGATAGTCCCCGTTTCGGGTATAAGTCAGATCCATCATCAAGACTCCTTTTTAAGTCAAAAAATTTTTATTCCCTCTTCGCGGGGGAGGGGAACGAACCGAAAAAATGAATATATGCAAAAGAATTTCGGAACTTTTTTGGGACTTTCATAAATCCGTTTTCGGAGCGATTTTACCCCTATTTTTACCCCCAACACATTGAATCTAAAAAAATACTGTGGTCAGACCGGTTTGGAAAAGTTCTAAAAATACGTATTTTTTACCTAAAATGCTGCTGAAAAGTATCGAAAAGTTCCTAAATTGTATTCGAAGCCTTCTTTCCCTGCCATTCCATTAGATCCCGAAATCGTTGTGCTACAACAGTTTCGGGGTTTTTGTTTCCCTAATTTAGGCAGAGAGAAGAGTTAACATAACACAGGCCATTAACTCTGATTTATCCTAATTTGCTCTCATTTAATAATCAAAAAGCATTGACAAAAGGTCTGATCTGGCCGCGTGTTCCCTGCCCAACGAAATATTGAGCTATTAGTGAAAAAAATAAGATATTGAAAATTGTAGTCAGGCTACAGATAATAAACATATAAACTGACAAATATCAAGTCTTTCGTTAATGGCTCGTTTAGCAGAAACGACCAACTGAGAGGCTGTTTTTAAAGCAATTAAATACTATCACTTCTCAAAAGGATTTCAAAAGGACAAGTAACAAAAAAGATTCCGGACAGTGTTTTCAAAAAATAGGAGAAGGCGATCATTATGCTTAGTGGGAGATCTACCCCTCTGCGCGTGGGGATAATAGGCGCAGGAATGATTGCGCAAGACGGGCATATACAGGCATACAAGCAGTTCCCGGAAAAAGTCTCTGTTGTTGCTATTTGCAATCGGTCGGTGGAAAGGGCAGCAACAGTTGCCGAAAAATACGGAATTCCATACTGCTATGCAAGCGTCGACGAGATGCTTTCTTCCTGTCGGCTTGATCTTGTCAGTATATGCACTTCAAACTGCACGCACATTGATTACCTAAACAAAGCGTTGGATGCGGGGGTGAATGTGCTTTGCGAAAAGCCTGTTTCCCTGAGCTATTCAGACGCGGTAAAAGCGTATGACAAGGCAAAAAGATTGGGCTTGATGCTTGAGGCGTGCCAGACTCTCCGTTATAACGCCGAGTACATGGCCGTCAGGGAGCGAGTAACCTCCGGAGCAATGGGTGAAATTACTCATGGCAGCTGTAATTGTGTCAGACGCCGGGGCGTCCCTATGCGCGGAGCATTTCTAAGCTCTTTTCAGAACGGCGGCGGAGCAATGGCGGATATCGGCGTGCATTTTATCGATGCTTTGCTGTGGATGATGGGCTCTCCCAAAGTCCTTTCTGTAACTGGCATGAAGTCGGCAAATATCATACATAAAGAAAGAAATATTACCTATTCGCTCCGTGAGAGCGGAGCATACGGAAACGCCTCGCTTTCTGCTTCAGTTGATCCGGATCTGTGCGATGTAGAAGAATTCGCTGCCGGTTTCATTCGTCTGGAAGGCAATTTGTCAGCTCAATTCAAGATCGCCTGGGCGGCAAATCAGCTCCCCTCCAGAGAGATTTGCATTCTAGGCGATGCCATGGGGGCGACCCTTCCTGATCTAAGGCTTTTCGGGACTGACGGCAGAAACTTAACAGACTTCAAGCCAGTTATTCCGTCTTTGGAGGAATTCAAGAATCTCCCTTTCCCAGGGCATTGTCATTTGATCCGCAATGCCGTCGACCATCTGCAAAACGGAACGCCGCTCATGGTAAAACCGGAGGAGACTTTGCAGGTGACAGCCGTTCTGGAAGCATTTTATAGATCCTGCGAGGAAAACAGGGAGATTTTTGTCTCGACTCTGTAGCTTACAGAACCGTATAGATCTTTAGTAGGAAAAAGCAAGATGCAGCCAAGGCATCTGTTTTTAAATTTGTCCGGAAAAACAAAAAAGTATTGGAGGGAAAAGAAATGGTTCAATGCATAGCAATCATGGTGGTATTTCTTGGATTGGTTCTGTTGATGATGACCCAAAAAATACCCACACCAATCGCACTAATCATTATGGCAATTCTGATCTGCATTATTGCAGGAGTACCTGCAATCGGCAAAGATGCAGATGGTAACGATGTTGGATGGCTGTCAACGGTGATTGAGTCTGGCGTCACATTGATGGCTTCCGCCATGCTTGCTCTTATTTTCGGCTCATGGATGGGCCGCTTAATGAAGACCAGCGGCGTCACGGAAACTATCATTAAAAAGAGCGCGGAGCTAGGCGGAGATAAACCCATTGTTGTCACTCTGATCATGGCCGGCGTCGTAGCCATTCTGTTCACGTCACTGCACGGGTTGGGTTCTTACATCATTATCGGCTCCATTGTTCTTCCAATCCTTATGGCAGTTGGTGTTCCAGCAGCCACGGCAGGCTGTGTCTTCTTGATTGCTACTGCCGTCGGTATGACCCAGAACCTTACTGAGCTGACTACCTTTACCGGTATTTTCTCGCAGGACATGGCCACGGTTCGCGGTTTCAGCCTTTATCTGACAGTAGCGTCCATTATCGCCCTGATCCTTTATATCGTTATTCAGTTTAAGAGACATGGCATTCAGTTTGCTTTCTCGGCTCCGGTGGAAGAATCCGCCGAAGAAGAGGAAGAATCCGGTTACAAAGTGAAAGGCGTTCGGCTGGGGATCGCCTGTCTGACCCCCATTCTGGTTGTTCTGCTTTCCTGGGTCGCGAAGTTTGGTGCTGTTACCAGTTTTCTTTGTGGTATTGTGTTCCTGGCTATCTTCACCAGCAAGAACTGGAGCCATGCCATGTCTACCCTGCTCCGCACCCTCTATGACGGCATCAAGGACGCCGCGCCCGCACTGGCCCTGTTCATCGCATTGGGCATCATTGTGAAGGCGGTGAGACATTCCTATGTGGCCGCCCTGCTGCAGCCGGCTCTGCTTGCGGTGTTCCCCAAGACAGCAATTGCCTTCATCCTGTTCTTCACGCTTCTTGCTCCTCTTTGCCTGTACAGAGGTCCTCTGAACCTGTTCGGTATGGGCACCGGCATTGCTGCGCTGGTAATCGCCGCAGGCGTCAATCCCCTTATCGTAATGGGCGGCTTCCTCTCTGTCGCGAGAATTCAGTGCGCTGCAGAGCCGTCCAACAGCCACAATATGTGGACGGCAAACTTCTGCAACACTGACGTCAATACGCTGCTTAAATCCATGCTCCCGTACCAGTGGGCGCTTTGCCTTATCGGAACAATTATTACGGTACTTCTTTACTTCTAAGCAATTGACCGAATGGCAGCTCCGCGTCATGCAGAGTTGCCATTCGTGTCTATATGAGCCCATATGTTTTTATTCGCAGAATATATCCAGGGATAAACAGATCGATAGCAGAAAGCCCACAACCAGATAAGGGCAAAATTGTGGGCGCAGCAAGGGCCGCGTGCAGCGGATGAAGCAAACGGGTATCCTGCCCGGTCAAAGCCTCAGAAGAGCTTGAACTGCTCGAGCGAGGCCATTCGAAACCGACAGCGTATCGTTTTTTTTCGGTGTGGGCGGCCCCACATTTTGCACTTCAAAAACGCCTCTCAAGCATGCAAACAAGAGAACGGAAAAAAATGCGGTTTCCGTTTAGTTTCCATTTATGCCGTTGCCGCGCCGGCATGGTGATTAGCATGAAAGTACGAATTGGAATAGATGTGGGCGGAACATTTACCGACGCCGTAGCTATCAACAACGAAACATATGAGATATGTGGGACGGTAAAAATTCCCACTACGCATGAAGCTGCCCGCGGCGTGGCAGAGGGAATTATCATCGCGCTGCATCGCATTATGGAGGAGAATAATATCTGCCCCGAGGATGTGATGTTCATTGCGCACGGCACCACCCAGTCTACCAATGCGCTTCTGGAGGGAGATGTCGTCGATGTGGGCGTCCTGACACTCGGAAGCGGGATCCAGGGGATCAAAAGCAAAAGTGATACCTCGATTCCTCCAATCGAGCTGGCGCCCAACAAGATGCTCAACAGCAGCAATGCGTATATAGACGTCTCCAAACCGGATTGGGAAGCACAGATTGAAAATGCGGTAAGAAACCTGAGGGAAAAAGGATGCGGCAGTTTTGTAGCGGCAGAGGCGTTTAGCGTTGACGATCCCGCGAACGAAACGCGCAGCGTTGAGCTTTGCGGCGAATATGGCGTACCGGCGACCGCCACGAACGACGTGTCAAAGCTATATGGCTTGAAGATCCGTACCCGCACGGCTGTGGTCAACGCTTCAATCATGCCGAAAATGCTGGAGACAGCACAAATGACCGAACTGGCGGTGAAGAACGCAGATATTCGAAGCCAGTTGATGATCATGCGCTGTGACGGTGGCGTTATGACCATGAATGAAGTCCGCAAACGCCCGATCTTGACAATCCTCTCCGGACCTGCGGCGGGCGTCGCCGGAGCCCTCATGTATGAAAAGCTCACAGATGGCTTCTTTCTCGAGGTCGGCGGAACGTCCACAGACATTTCCTGCGTCAGAGACGGCAAGGTGATGATTCGCTACGCTGAGATAGGCGGTCACAAAACATATTTGAACAGTTTGGATATTCACACTGTCGGTATAGGCGGTGGCAGCATGATTGCCATCGACAACAAAGGACATATTACAGGTACAGGGCCTCGTTCGGCGCATATTGCCAATATGGCATATGAGGCGTATGCTGACGCTGCCGATATCGTTGAACCGCGCCTTTCTTTCATTAAGCCAAAGGCTACCGACAGCAACTATGCATATATCGAATGCCAGGGTGGACGAAAATTTGCCCTGACGCTTTCTGGCGCAGCGCTCGTAGCGGGATATATTCCGGAGGGGGACTATGCCTATGCGCCCCCGGAGGCCGCAAGGTTGGCTTGGGGCCCCATTGCCGAAGCGATGCATATTACGGTCGAAGAGGCAGCGCGGATGGCATTGCGCTTTGCCGGCGAAAAAGTGCAGGAAGCCGTGAAAGCAATGGCCGTCTCCTACAAGTTGGATCTGAGTCAAAGCATCTTAGTCGGAGGCGGAGGCGGCGCCTCTACGATTGTTCCCTTTACAGCAGAACAGATGAAAATGCCGACGAAGCTCGCCTGCAACGCGCCGATTATTTCCACCATCGGCGTTGCTCTGGCGATGGTGCGTGAAACCGTTGAGCGAACCGTAGCGGAGCCAACAGAGCAGGATATCGCGTCAATCCGTCACGAAGCAATGGTGAAACTGCTTGAAAACGGAGCAGACCCATCAACAGTCGAGATTACTATTGAAATGGATCCGCAGAAGAACCTGCTGCGGGCAATAGCTGTAGGAACAACGGAGATCCGCACTAAAACTTTGGGAAAGAAATTGAGTGATCAAGAGCTGAAAAAAATCGCTGCGGAAAGCATGCAGATCTCGGAATCGGAGACGGTGATATCCGCGGACATCGGTTCCTTCAAGGCAATCAGCTCGGTTGTCACCCAAAAAAGATTCTTCGGCCTTATAAAAAGCACGGAAAAACCTCTCCGGCTCATAGATGATGAAGGTGTCATCCGTCTGAAAAAAAGAAACGCAAGCGTCACGGCAGCAAAAGTGTCCTCCGTTCGTTCGACTATACTTAAGGATTTTGAGAACATGACCGCTTATAACGACGGAGGCGCATCTATCCCGGGTATCTATGTCGTAGTCGGCCGTAAGGTTCTCGATTTGTCAGGCGTCATGGAGAAAAAGCAGGTGCTCTCCCTGACAGAGATCGAACTGAAGAATTATTCCAGCGAGGAACCGGTAATTGTGATATCTGTTCTGCGAAGTCAGCTGTAAAGGAGAACACTATGAGGAACGGATCTTTCCCTTTCCCGGATAAAGACCTTGCGCTGAGAGAACTCGAGGCCGACCCGGCCTCTGGGCTCCTCAGCGCGGAAGAAAAGGCCGAGTTAGCCGAAAAAGCATGGGAATACGGTTGCTCCACGGCCAGGAGCCTTCTGGATGGCACGGAAGCAGGAAGCATCAGGAACCTCCTGGTTGACCGAAATGTGCAAGTGCTGACTAAAGAGCAGGACTATGTATACGGCGGGAGAAGGTATTTTTCCATCTACGAGACTGGGCGAAACAGGATCACCCTCTACGCGGGCTCCCTCAGGCTCTGGGCAAAAGAAAACGAAATTTCTTACAGCGAAGCGACGGACATGATTCTTTGCCACGAATTCTTTCACTATCTTGAGGCCAACGAGATTGGATATGCAAGCAAGCTGGTTTCGCTCCCAATCCTTAAGATCGGCAGATTCTCTTTCGGGACAAAGGGCATACGCGCACTGTCAGAAATAGGCGCGCACGCCTTCGCCCGCACTTTTTTTGAGATCACACACCCGGAAATGGTATGAAAGGAGGAAGCAGAGAGATGCGCATAGGAAATGGAACCTGGTGCTGGCTGAAAACGCCGGACACCATACCTGAAGACGGAGAACTCTTCAGAATCGCCGACAGGATGCGGCAGATAGGCTTTGAGGCGATAGATTTTGTTGGCATGGAACCGTCACTTGACGTATTCTACAGCGAAAGCCTGTGCAAGGAGCTTGGAAATTACGCGAGGTCGATAGGCCTCTCGCCGACGGCGATGGTCTATCATAACAGCCCCAAGTGGTCAGACCCAGATCCGGAGGTGCGGAAATACCTGCAAGAGCATTTCTTGAAGGCTGTCCAGGTCGCTGAATGGCTGGGCTGCGAGATGATCACCACCCTGGCGCAGCGTCCCTACGGGGCGACCCCTTGGCGTCTAAACCCCCGCGCCGCCGCACAGAAGGAAGCTTTTCATCTGCCGGACGACTATGATTACAAGGCTGATTGGGCGCGGCTTTGCGATAGCTATCGCTGGGCAAACTGCACGGCAAAAGAAAATGGCTTACGCTTTGCCATTGAGCCTCATATTTTCAGCATGGTCAGCACGCCCCACGCCATGCTTCAGATGCTGGAAGATGTGAACGACGCCAATTTCGGTTATCAGCTAGACACGAACCACCTGATTGCCCAGCGTATCGATCCAGAATGGACCATACACATGCTGGGGGGCTCAACCATTTTCAATGTCCATTGTAAAGACCACGATATGTACAGCCGGGGGAATATCCCCTGCGGCGCAGGCATTGCGGACTTTACGGAGATTATCCGCGCCCTTCGCGCCGTAGGCTACGACGGAAACCTTACGGTCGAGCTTGAGTTTACCGACAACCCGGCCAGATATAACAGGCAGGCATACGAACACCTAGTCAAGTGCCTTGCGGGAGAGTACTGACGGGAGACATGCGGATTTTTGATATTGAGAGGTCTTCCACCGCAGACGGGCCAGGGATACGGACGGTGGTATTTTTCAAGGGCTGCAACATGCGCTGCCGCTGGTGTCACAACGCAGAGGGTATTCTGGGGAAAACCCAGTTGCTTTGGAATGAAAACAAGTGTATTTCCTGCGGGCATTGTGTGGGGAAATGCAGCGCTGGCGCTCATTCCTTGATAAACGGTTATCATCTCTTCGATGAAAAGAAATGTAGGGAGTGCCTGAAATGCACGCAGGTGTGCTTCACCGGTGCACTGTCCGCAGTCGGCAGAGATATGTCTGCCAGTGAGATATTTGAGATCCTGCTGCAGGACAGATTGATTTATGCAAAATCAGGAGGCGGTGTAACGCTCAGCGGCGGAGAGGTAATGCTTCAAGCTGCTTCAGCCGCCGAACTTCTTGAAATGTGCAAAAAGGTTGGGATATCTACTGCCATTGAAACCAACTTAAGCCTTCCGTGGGAGTTATACGAAGAAGTGTTGCCCTTTGTGGACATATGCTATGCAGACATAAAACACACAGATAAAGCCCTTCATAAGAACTGGACCGGCATTTCAAATGAAATGATCCTTGTTAACCTTGAAAAGCTGAAGGCAGAGGGGATTCCGTTCGTAATTCGTACCCCCATTATTCCCGGATTCAACGATAGCGCGGAAGTGGTAAGCTCAATCGCCACTTTGCTTAGCGGCACGGAAGCTCTGAAGTATTACGAACTCCTCTCTTATAATCCGCTTGGGCGCTCAAAAGGAACTCTCGTCGGGGCTGCGGAAAGCACAGCTTTTGAGATACCTGCCAGAGAAAAAATGAGAAGCCTGGCCTTAAGCGCTGCAAGATATGCCAAATGCGTTTACTTAGATGGTAAAGAGGTGAGCCCTGATCATGCAAGCATACAATAAAGACCTGAACATTCTGGTACCAGCCTGTGAGGATTACAGCTACGCAGGGCGGATTAATGCCATAAGGGAGCAGAAGAGCCTGCAGACAAAATGGAAAAGAGAACATGTGTCCAACATGGACGAGGACGACTACGGCTACGTGCCGCCTCCCGAGGGATTCTCTTTTGTTCCGGAATTCAACGATCTTGCAAGCCAAACCTTTTACGGTGTAGAGCTGTGGTGTAAAAATTTTTGCGATTTGCTGAAGGTGCATCCAGTGTATATTGACTGCAACGATGCCCTGTGCGGCAGATGGATGTTCATTCTTCAGCGTTTTCGCCCCTTCTCAAGCGCAATATCCAAA
>JAEEGI010004331.1_pt1 | contig 33289 bp, 38 predicted proteins | sample 8958751 | NCBI WGS metagenome assembly JAEEGI01 (sample SAMN16246545, study PRJNA631951) | gut metagenome | biome: gut microbiome; feature: rumen; material: KS-attached | host: Bos | place: Iran: Karaj | collected 2018-10
TGCTGTCCATGTCAAGCTGCAGCCTTTCATCAGCAGGCAGCTCCTCGGGATGGGACAGATAATAGTCATAGAGACCCTTTATAAGGCTGCCGATCTTGTTCTGCTCCTCGTTTTCCTTTACCAGCGGGTTGAAGTATACGGCTTCGAACATGAAGTCCCTCAGCTTGTTCATGTACTGACCCATGACCGCAGACTGGACTATCTCTCTCTGGCCGTCGCTGCAGCGGACTATGTCCATGACCAGGTTGTTTATGCGTTCCCCGTGGCTGTGTCCCAGCACATCCAGGCAGTCCTTTGGCAGCACGCTCTGGGAGATGATGCCTGCTCTGATAGCATCATCTATGTCGTGGTTAATATAGGCGATGCGGTCCGAGATCCGCACCACAGCGCCCTCCATCGTATATGGCTTGTTGGGTCCTGAATGGTTCACGATCCCGTCCCTTACCTCCATGCTCAGGTTCATGGGCTTGCCGTTTCTTCTCTTTTCCAGCTCGTCCACCACCCTGAGGCTCTGCAGATTGTGGGAAAAGCCGCCGGGATGGATCTCGTTCAGGAAGCGCTCTCCTGCATGGCCAAAGGGCGTGTGACCCAGGTCGTGCCCCATGGCGATGGCCTCCGTAAGATCTTCGTTCAGGTTCAGGGCACGGGAAATGGTCCTTGCTATCTGAGACACCTCCAGGGTGTGGGTCAGCCGCGTGGAAAAATGGTCACCCTCCGGGGCCATGAAGACCTGCGTCTTGTGCATGAGCCGGCGGAAGGCCTTGCAGTGTATGATGCGGTCCCTGTCCCGCTGATATATGGTCCTGAAATCGTCAGGCTCCTCTTCTATGAGCCTTCCCTCGCTCTCCGCCGCCTTTGCAGCATAAGGCGACAGCAGCTCCAGCTCTCTTCTTTCCAGTTCTTCTCTGAGTACCATATCGGTCCGCCCTGTTATTTATTCTTTTTGAACTCGTAGAAATCGTTCATGTCAAGATTGTCATAAACCACCTCTACAGGGTCGTAGCCCGCCTTTTCAAGCTCGTCAGCTATGGCCTCAGCCACCTTAGCCTGCATTTGGGGTGTACGCTTTTTCCATGAGATCCAGACCATTGCTGAATGTTCATCCACTTCCCCTCCGCGGATAAATATGGCCCCGCTGTATTCTGCCACGATATAGTCCACCGGGACTTCAATAATTGCTGCGACCCTTTCGCTGATGGGCTTAGCAAGCTTTACATAGTTTTCTTTGGAAACGTTTTTAAAAATGAGTTGAGGCATTTTTTACTCCTTGAAACAATTAAATACCTACGCGTCTGTGGACCCGAAGCCGCCGTGCCTTTCGCCGTCTGCAGCGTCGCTTTCCGTTATCCCGAAGGGAACGAAGATGCCCTGGGCGAAGGCCTTTCCCGCTGGGATCTCCAGGGTCTTTTCCGTATTGCTGTCATTGGTTATCTGGATAAGTATGTGACCCTGATTGTCCGCATAATAATAGTCGGAGTCTATGACCCCCACCGTATTGTCCAGCTGCAGTCTGTACTTAAAGCCCAGCCCGGACTTGGGCATAATAAGCAGCACCCAGCCCTCGGCTATTCTGCAGCGAAGGCCTGTGGCTATCCTTACGCTCTTCCCCGGGGTCAGAACTATATCCACCGGAGTTTTTATGTCATAACCTGCGGAACCCGCCGTCGCCCTCACGGGCAGCTCCGGCGTAAAATCCAGCCCTTCGACTATCTCAAATTCAGCAATTCTCTGCATTATAAGCTCCTTTATCATAAAGATTCTGTTAATGCAAAAAGCGGGCACTTTTTGTACCCGCTTATTTTATCACATTATCTATTTTCTGTAAAACACTAATGTGCTGCTCAAGGAGCTGTAAGTCAGCTTACTGCGCCTTGATGATGGGGGTGTTCTCCAGACCCTTTCTGGAAAGGTTCACGCGGCCCTGATCGTCGATCTCGACGCACTTTACAGTGACGGTGTCGCCGACAGCCAGAACATCCTCCACCTTCTCAACTCTCTCCTTGGAGATCTTGGAAATGTGGAGCAGACCGTCCTTGCCGGGAAGAACTTCCACGAAGGCTCCGAACTGCATCAGCCTTACGACCTTGCCGGTGTAGACCTTCCCAACCTCGACATCTGCAGTGACAAGCTCGATCTCAGCCTTGGCAGCCTCAGCTGCAGCAAGATCGGGAGCTGCGATGTATACCAGACCAGTATCGTCGATGTCGATCTTGGCGCCGGTCTTCTCGATGATGCTGTTGATGGTCTTGCCGCCGGTACCGATGACCAGTCTGATCTTATCGGTGGGAACGGTCATGGAGATGATCCTGGGAGCGTACTTGGAGAGCTCGGGCTTGGGCTCGGGCAGCACATCAAGCATCTGCTTCATGATGTACATTCTGCCTTCCTTTGCCTGCTTCAGAGCGTCCTCAAGGATCTGTCTGGAAAGACCGTGGACCTTGATATCCATCTGGATGGCGGTAACGCCTTCAGAGGTGCCTGCCACCTTGAAGTCCATGTCGCCCAGGAAGTCCTCCATGCCCTGGATATCGGACAGGATGGCCATCTTGGAGCTGCCGTCCTCCTCAACTCTTTCGATGAGGCCCATGGCGATACCCGCAACGGGGCTCTTGATGGGAACGCCTGCATCCATAAGAGCAAGGGTGGAGCCGCATACGGAAGCCTGGGAGGTGGAGCCGTTGGAGCTCAGTACCTCAGAGACCACTCTGATGGCATAGGGGAAGTCCTCAACGCTGGGGAGCACGGGGACCAGAGCTCTCTCTGCAAGAGCGCCGTGGCCGATCTCTCTGCGTCCGGGTCCTCTTAAGGGCTTAGCCTCTCCGGTGCTGTAGCCGGGGAAGTTGTACTGGTGCATGTATCTCTTTTCGGTGTTCTCGTCAAGACCGTCCAGGGACTGTGCATCGCCGATGGTGCCCAGTGTGCATACGGAGAGGACCTGTGTCTGGCCTCTCTTGAAGAGTCCGCTGCCGTGGGTTCTGGGAAGAACGCCGTTGCCAACCCAGATGGGTCTGATCTCGTCCAGCTTTCTGTTGTCAGGACGGATGCCCTCGTCCAGGATCATTGCGCGGACCTGTTCCTTTGTGATGTTGTAAAGGATGCTGTCGATATCCTTGCCAAACTCGGGATACACCTCTGCGAAGTGCTCCTTGGTCTCCTTCTCAACTGCGTCCATATTATCCAGGCGCTGGAGCTTGTCGGAGTTCAGGATGGCATCGCGCATCTTGGGAGTTGCATATTCGCGTACAGCTGCATCCACCTCAGCATCGGGCTTCCAGAAATCCAGCTGCAGCTTGGGCTTGCCTACCTCGGCCACGATCTCCTCGATGAAGAGGCAGATCTTCTTGATCTCCTCGTGGGCGAACATGATGGCATCCAGCATCTCCATCTCGGGAACTTCCTTTGCACCGGCTTCCACCATCATGATGGCTTCCTTGGTGCCTGCAACGTACATGCTGATGTCGGAGGCAGCTCTCTGCTCCAGTGTGGGGTTGATCACCAGTCTGCCGTCAACTCTTCCGACGATGACAGAGCCTGTGGGACCGTCCCAGGGAATATCAGAAATAGCCAGAGCCACGGAGGAGCCGATCATTGCGCAGAATTCGGGAGCGCAGTCGGGATCGATGCTCAGAGTTGTGGCGGTGACCTCTACATCGTTGTAGAAGCCCTTCGGAAACAGGGGGCGCAGGGGTCTGTCCATAAGTCTGCTCTTGAGAGTGGCGCTCTCGGTGGGTCTGCCCTCTCTCTTGATGAAGCCGCCGGGGATCTTGCCTACGGCGTACATCTTTTCCTCGTAGTCGCAGGACAGGGGGAAGAAGTCGATGCCTTCTCTCGGGGTCTTGGACATGCAGGCGGTGCAGTTAACGACGGTGTCGCCGTACTTTACCCATACCTGACCATTGGCCTGCTCGCAGACCTTGCCGATCTCCAGTTCCAGGAGTCTGCCGCCTACAGCGGCTCTGAATGTTTTGTAGCCTAATTCGTCAAATGTCATTTTTTTTCTTTCCTCATACACTAACATTACGATTTTCATCGTAGAAAATAAACAACGCGGGACCTTGGGCCCCGCGAAAATACCTTTTTATTATCTTCTCAGACCGAGACGAGCGATGATGCTTCTGTAGCGTTCGATATCCTTGGCTCTCAGATAAGCGAGAAGATTTCTTCTGTGTCCTACCATCTTCAGCAGGCCTCTTCTGGAGTGATTGTCGTTCTTGTTGTTCTTCAGATGCTCGGTGAGCTCGTTGATCCTGTAGGTAAGAATGGCAACCTGGACCTCGGGGGAACCGGTGTCGCCTTCGTGAGTAGCATACTCTTTAATGATTTCCTGTTTCTTTTCGGTTGTAAGCATTTTAATTTCTCCTTTTTCTTAAATACGCTTCCCGCTCAGGCTGCCGTCGGAGTGATCGGCGGTCCGGGCCGGAAGTAAATCGACTGTGGTATAATAGCACAGAGCCCTACGTTTGTAAAGCGGAAAAATGCTGAAAATCAAGGTTTTTTCAAGATCTTCAGGACAGCTTCACATTGCTGTCTTTTTTGAACTCCGGTGTCCTCTGTCTGCCGGCGCGGTCGCTGTCTATTTTGCTGAAAAGCTCCTTAAGGGCTTCAGTGGCCTGTCTGGCAACGCCCTCGTTCATGACCAGAGTTTCAACCTCCTCCGTGAGCTTTCCGCCCTTGCCATCGGGATGGGAAACCACGAAAGTGATGAAGCATTCACTGCCTGTCATATTGATCTGAAATCCATTAACATATTTCATTTACTGTCAACCTCCTTTATTTTTAAGGAATAATTAAGCTATCATCCTTAAAGCTGCGACCGGTAAATTTTATGTATGAGGCCTCATCGCCTTCGGCGATAAAGTGCCTCAGCTCCGTGCTTGATGCGGTGACCCCGTCGATCCTGTACTCTCTGCTGACGGATATGGAAAAGCCGTATTTCCTGCCCAGCGCCCTCAGCTCCTTCGGACTGCCAGAGGCCTTGTAGCCGAAGCTGTAATTGAAGCCGCAGAAGGCATGGACCATATCCATATTGTCCACGATCAACTCCTTTACGAAGCGCTCCGGGCTCATTTCCATTATATCACGGGTAAAGGTCGGCGCGATGAGTATATCTATACCAAGCTGTTCCAGAATCTCAGCCTTACGTTCCTCGGAAAGGATACGTCTGACAGTTCCCTCGCCCTTTATCACATCCAGCGGATGGTTTGAAAAGCTGAAGACCGCAGCCCTGCAGCCCTTTTCCTCAGCAAGCTTCGCGCAGCGCTTTATGAGCCTCTGGTGGCCCTTGTGAAGGCCGTCGAAGCTGCCGAGAGCAACGCAGAGGGGCCCAAGCTCCTTTAAATTTTCAAGTTTATTGATTATTATCATTAAAACCGGTTATCCGATGACCTTTTCAGGTATAAATACTGTTCTGTCTCCCTGAAGGGACACTCTGGCAGTGCCTATAAAGCTGTGCTGGCCGTAAACGGCACAGATATCCCCTTCAGAATACATATCTGAAGCATTTCTGTAGAAGGAAAGACCGTTCATGAAGGCCTTAGTGCGCTCTTCAGAAGGCGTATCTGCTCTTTTCAGGCTTTTAACCGCCAGCTCCATGGGCAGAAGATGCATTTCCACCGCTTCAGGACCCGCAGAAAGCTCCTCTAATGTTACTGCGTCGGCCAGATCCAAGCCTCCGCTGGCGGTCCTCAGAAGAAAGCTCATGACTGCGCCTGTCCCAAGCCTTTCCCCAAGATCCGCACAGATGGTCCGAACATAGGTGCCCCTGCTGCAGGCCAGAGAAAAGCACAGCTCTCCCCTTTCCTCGGAGTAGCTCACAAGCCTTATGCTTCTTATGGTGACCCGTCTCGGCTCCAGACTGAATTCAGCCCCGGCCCTTGCCAGGTCGTAGGCCCTTTTTCCATTCACCTTAAGGGCCGAATACTTTGGCGGAAGCTGAAGGATATCTCCTTCAAAGGCCTTTAGCGCATCCCTTACAGCCGCCTCTGAGGGCATCGCGGCTCCTGTGCTCCTGACCTCGCCCCAGATATCCTGGGTGTCGCTCTCAAAGCCGAAGCGGCATTTGCAGAAATACTTCTTTCCTGCGCTCTCCATATACTCGATGAGCCTGGTGGCCTTACCGAGAGCTATGGGAAGTACTCCCGCAGCGTTCGGATCCAGGGTACCGCCATGACCTGTCTTTTTCTCCCCGCTGAAGCGGCGCAGATTCATGACGCAGTCGTTTGAGCTCATAGCAGCCGGTTTGAGAAGATTTATAAGGCCGTTCATATATTTTCCCGCAAAGAGGCAGAAAACGCGTCTAAGACCCCTCTGAGAGCCTCACAGGCCCCTTCCAGAGGCAGATCTATCTGTCCTCCGGCAGCTCTTAAGTGGCCGCCGCCTGCAAACTGCACCGCAATGCTCCTGACATCTGCATATTCCTTTGCCCGAAGGCTCAGCTTAAAGCTTCCCGGTTTTCTCTCCTTAAGGAGAGCCGCCACCTCCACGCCCTCTATGGAGCGCATCACATTGATGGCGTTCTCACAGTATTCGGGAAGGGCCTCAAGTGCCTCAAGATCTGCCAGAGTTATATAGGACATTGCTATCCTTCCCTCTGCCAGAAATTCAGCCCGCTCAAGAGCCAGGGCATCCACCTTCAGCTGGGCAAGGGGCTTGTTGTCAAAAACCTCAGTGGCGATTTTTGAGTATTCCGCCCCCAGCTCCACCAGCTCCGCCGCAGCATGAAAGCTCTCGGCGCCGGTGCTGTCGTACTTGAAGCCGCCGGTGTCAGTCAGGATGGCAGTGTAAAGAGCATTGGCTATGTCCCTGTCCATCAGCCCCGGATCCATGGTCTTTATAAGATCGAAGACCAGCAGTCCAGCCGACGATGCAGTGGGCTCCACAAGGCAGGGCTCGCAGAAGCCTCCGCTGGGCATGTGATGGTCTATCACAAGCATGGCGGGTGCCTTTCGGAAGATATCCACCCTCTTCTCCAGCCTGTCCCAGCTTCCCAGGTCCACAGCTATGCTCAGGTCCTGATCGTAGGGTACCTGGCTGCAGAATACGCCAAGATCCAGAAAGCTCAGGTAATCCGGCATTTTGTCCTCAAGAAGCACCCAGGCCTCCCTGCCCATTTTCCGCAGAACAAGACAAAGAGCCGCAGCAGATCCTGCAGCGTCTCCGTCCATGTTTGTGTGTGTAAATATCAGTACTCGGCGGGAGCCCTTAATCATGTCAATGATGGGCCCCCAGTTTCTGTTGCTCATCTAGAAATCGTCCTCTTCGGCTTCCTCTTCCACCGGCTTTATGTCCAGGCTGTCGAGGATGGCGTCCATTTTCTGTCCGTACTCGAAGGAAGAATCGAATCTGAATATGAGCTCAGGCACGTAACGCACCTTCATATTCTTGCCTATCTCGCTGCGGATGAAGCCGCTGCTGCGCTCGAAGGCCTTCAGTATCTCCTTCTTTTCCTCTTCCCCGTATTCCTCACCGGGCCTGTAGGAGAGAGCCGTAATGTAAAGGGTGGCATAGCTGCCGTCGCCGGAGACCTCGCAGTCGGAGACTGCGATCATCCCCTTAAAGCGGGGGTCCTTGAGCTTTCCGAAGAGCAGCAGCTCGCCTACTATCTTTTTGATCTCCTCAGCCATGCGCTGAGGCCTGTGACTTCTTCCCATTAATCCCTCTTAACTTCCTGCATCTCGTAGGCTTCGAAGATATCGCCATCCTTGATGTCGTTGAATTTTTCGAGACCGATGCCGCATTCGTAGCCCTGGTTGACCTCGCGGGCGTCATCCTTGAAGCGCTTCAGAGAAGCGATCTCGCCCTCGTGGATAACTATGCCGTCGCGGACCACGCGGATCTTGGCGCTTCTGGTGATCTTGCCCTCGGTAACGTAGGCGCCCGCGATGGTGCCCACATTGGAGATCTTGTAGGTGGTGCGTACTTCGACCTTGCCCAGGATGACCTCCTTGAACTCGGGATCCAGCATGCCCTTCATAGCAGCCTCGATATCGTCTATGATCTCGTAGATTATGCGGTAGGTACGAATCTCCACGCCCTGCTGGTCCGCCATAGCCTGAACTGCTGTGGAGGGACGCACGTTGAAGCCGATGATTACGGCGTTGGAGGTGCCTGCCAGCACAACGTCGGACTCGTTGATGGTGCCGACGCCGCTGTGGATGATGCGTACGCGTACGTTTTCGTTATGCAGCTTTTCCAGCGACTGCTCCAGAGCGCCTACGGAGCCCTGAACGTCTGCCTTTACGATGAGGTTCAGCTCCTTTATGTCGCCCTCGGAGATCTGGCTGAAGAGCTTCTCCAGAGAAACAGCGCTGGACTTGGCCATGATGTCCTCTCTGAGTTTTTCCTTTCTCTTTTCGGAGATCTCGCGGGCAGTGCGCTCGTCCTTCACCATGTAGAACTCGTCGCCTGCTTCCGGAACGTCTGTAAGACCTGTGATCTCCACTGCCCTTGCAGGGCCTGCCTTCTTGATCTGCTCGCCCTTGGGGTTGGTCATTACGCGGACACGGCCTGCGGCAGTACCTGCCACGATGGCTGCGCCTGCCTGCAGAGTGCCGTTCATTATAAGCAGTGTTGCAACAGGACCTCTGGTCTTGTCCAGTCTTGCTTCGATAACGGTACCGCTGGCCAGTCTGTTGGGATTGGCCTTAAGATCCAGTACCTCTGCCTGCAGCAGTATCATCTCCAGCAGCTCCTGAATGCCCATACCGGTCTTGGCGGACACGGGAACGGAGATGACGTCGCCGCCCCAGTCCTCAACCAGTATTCCGTTCTGGGAGAGGTCGGTCTTTACTCTGTCCGGATTGGCGCCGGGCTTATCCATCTTGTTGATGGCAACGATGATGGGAACGCCCGCAGCCTTGGCGTGGCTGATGGATTCTATGGTCTGAGGCATTACGGAGTCGTCGGCTGCAACCACCAGCACGGCGATATCTGTAACGTGAGCGCCTCTTGCACGCATGGCGGTGAAGGCCTCGTGGCCCGGGGTGTCCAGGAACACGATGTGCTGACCGTTGACTTCGATCTCAGATGCACCGATGTGCTGGGTGATGCCGCCGGCCTCGCCTGCGGTGACGTTGGTGCTTCTGATGGCATCCAGCAGGGAGGTCTTGCCGTGGTCTACATGGCCCATAACGGTGACGATGGGAGCTCTGGGCTTAAGATCGGACTCTCTGTCCTCGCTCTTGTCGATGCCCTCCTCCTCTTCGATCTCCTCAGCCTTGTTGACCATAACGCTTACGCCAAGCTCCATGCCCAGCAGCACTGCGGTCTCTTCGTCCAGGTTCTGGTTGATGTTTGCCATGATACCCATCTTCATCAAGGCCATGATGGCCTCTGAGGTGGATTTTTCTATCTGTTCGCAGAAGCCTGCAACAGTGATGGGAACATTGATGACGTAGCTGCCGGTCTGGGCTGCTTCCATCATGAGCTCCTCCTCGGCTGTGGGACCAAGGTCCACTCTTTCCTTGTACTTGCTGTGTTTCTTCTTTATGGTCCTGGAAAGATCGGTGGAACTCTCCTCAATCATGTAATCTCTCTTATCCTTATCCTTTTCCTTGCCCTTCTTTCCGAAGTCCTTCTTGCCGCCCTTACCGCTGCGGTCTGCCGCAGGCTGGCTTGCCCCGAAGGCCGCGCCTCTTGCGGGGGCTCCAGAGCTCTGCTGGCCGGGCTGAGGCTTTCTTCCTGTGAATTCCTTGGGCTTTCTTTCAGCGGGCTTATTGCCGTCTGGCTTTCCCTGAGCGTTGGCGTTCCTGCCCTGGGGCTTTCCGTCTCTGCTCTCCTTCTTCTGGGTGTTCTTCTTGGGCTGAACAGGCTTTCTCTCCTGAACGGGCTCATCCGCTGCGCGCCTGATGATCTTTACACCAATGCCGGGGGTGTAATTCACAGGCTCTGCTGGCTTTTCCTCAGGCTTATTCTGTTCAGCTTCGGGCTTCTTTTCCTCAGCGGGCTTCGCAGCCTCTTCCTTTGCTTCCTTCTTTTCGGGAGCGGGCTTTTCGGCGGACTTCTTCTCCTTTGCGGGAGCAGCCTCCTCCTTCTTTTCAGCCTCTGCAGGCTTTGCTTCCTCTGCCTTTTCTTCGGGCTTTGCAGCCTCTTCCTTCTTTTCAGCCTCGGGAGCTGCCTTGCTGATTATCTTCAGCTTCTGGCCGGTCTCAAACTCAAAGGGCTGGGGCTCTGCCTTTACTTCAGTCTCAGGAGCCTGAGCAGCTTCCTTTTCGGGAGCGGTCTCCACCTCTGCCTCGGGAGCAGTCCTTACTGCAGGCTCTGCAGCCTTTGCTGCCTCCTGGATATCCTCAGCAGGAACTGCAGCCTCCTCGGGCTTAGTCTCGTCCTTCTGATTCTTGGCTACTTCGCTCTTCTTAAGGGGAACAGCGCCCTGGGGCACTACTCTCTTGGGCATTGGCTTGCCAAAGGGGCTTGCAGGAGCTGCTGCAGCTGATGCAGCGGAGGACTTGGGCATGGGCTTTGCCGCAGGGGGAACTGCAGCCCCTGTCCTTGTCTGGGGCTGTGCAGGCTTGCTCTGGGCAGGAGAAGCGCTCTTCTTTGCCGCAGCCTGTGCCTTCTTTGCTCTCTGCTTCTGGGCCTCGATGATCGCTATGTCAACAGCCTTTATCTCTACCTTGGAAGCGTTGGCGTCCTTCCCGCTGTCCTTGCGGGGCTGAGCCTTAACGAATTTTGTTTCTGTTTTCTTAGTGGTATCCGGCATTATATCACCTCCGAATTATTGTTATCGTCTCTGTATTTTTCGATCTGGGGCTTGAGCTCTTCCAGCTCTTCGCGGCTTACGTTTGCCTTCAGGCTTCTGGCGAATCCGTTCTTTTTGAAGGCAAGCTCAGCGCATTCGGGGTCCATGCATATATATGTCCCCCTGCCTCCGGCCTTGCCTGTGGGATCCACAGTCAGCTTTCCGTCTATATACGCAATGCGCAGAAGCTCCCTTTTGGGCTTGCTTTCGCCGCAGCCGACGCATTTGCGCATGGGCACTTTTCTTTCAGTCATTAAGCCTGCAGCGCCTCCAGTATGGTCTCGATCATCGCCGCGTTGGTAGCCTTGGGATCCAGCTCAATGCCGTTTGCTTCGGCAAATTCGATGAGCTCGGCCTTCTTCATGCGCTTGATGGCAGCAATGCTTATGTATTCTACGTCTTCAGTCTCGGGTGCTTCGGCAGCCTCGGCTTCGGTCGCCTCAGCCGGCTCGCTCTCCACATACTCGATGATGGGATCGTCGGTATCGATGTCAGGATGTCCTTCGGGGAAGTACTGGCTGTGGCTCTTGATGTCGATCTTCCAGCTGCAGAGTCTTGCTGCCAGTCTTACGTTCTGACCGTCCTTGCCTATGGCCAGAGACAGCTGATAGTCGGGGACCACCACGGTTGAGGTCTTCTCCGCCATGTTCACCAGAACCATCTCCACCTTTGCGGGGGACAGGGCTGCGCATACCAGCTTGCCCGGGTCCTCGCTCCAGTTGATGATGTCGATCTTTTCTCCGCCCAGCTCATCCACAACAGCCTGTACTCTGGCGCCTCTGGTACCAACGCAGCTTCCAACGGGATCCACGTTCTCGTCATAGGTGCAGACAGCGATCTTGCTTCTGGAGCCGGCCTCTCTGGAGATGCTCTTGATCTCCACGGTACCCTCCTGGATCTCGGGGACCTCCAGCTCAAAGAGCCTCTTTACAAGTCCGGGGTGAGTCCTGGAAAGGAACACCTGGGGACCCTTGTTGGTCTTCTTAACGTCCATGACGTAAAGCTTGATGCGGTCGTTGACCCTGTATCTTTCTCCGCGGATCTGCTCGTTCTGGGAGAGAATGCCCTCGGCTCTTCCGATGTTTACGAACACTGTGCCGTTGCTTACTCTCTGGATGATGCCTGTCACCAGTTCGCCCTGGCGGCCAACATAATCGTTGTAGATCATGCCGCGCTCAGCCTCTCTGATGCGCTGTACCACCACCTGCTTGGCGGTCTGTGCTGCAATGCGTCCGAAATCCTTGGGAGTTACCTGATATTCGATTACATCGCCGACCTCGTATTCGGGGTCGATCTCCTGAGCCTCCTCCAGGGAAGCCTGGGAAAAGGGATCCTCAACCTCTTCCACAACATCACGTCTCATGTATACATTAATGTCTCCGGTGGTGCGGTCGATGTCCACTCTCACGTTCTGGGCGTTGCCATAGTTCTTTCTATAGGCGACCACCAGAGCTGACTCGATGGCTTCGATCAGCATATCCTTTGACATGCGCTTTTCTCTTTCAAGAGCATCTATTGCTTCAAGAAATTCCAGATTCATTTTTCTTAATCTCCTCCTTGAACCGGCTGCGGCCTCTGCCGCCCTGCCGTTACTTAAAATACCACTTTCAGATTTACCTTTGCAGCCTTTTCCAGCGGCAGGCTGAATTCCTCTTCCTTTTCATCTGCGATGGTGATGATGCCATCCTTAAGACCGATGAGCTTTCCCTCAAGAAGCTTTTTTCCGTTCTCGGCCTTGTAGAGCTTTATCTCCACCAGCTCGCCTGCGAAGCGGTCAAAATCCTTCTGGCTTACCAGCTGGCGGTCCAGACCGGGTGAGCTTACTATAAGATAGTATTCCTGCTTGATGGGGTCCTCCTCATCCAGCTTTGCGCTCAGGTAACGGCTTACGGTCTCGCAGTCATCGCTGCTCATGTAGCCGTAGCCACCCTCCTCCAGCTTGTCCACATATACGTTCAGATACCAGCTTCCGCCTTCCTTTACGTATTCGCACCTGGAGAGCTCGTAGCCGGCTTTGGGGCCGTACTCTGCCATCCAGTCGCTGATAAGATCGGTTATCTTTTTCTTAGCCATTTTTTATCTTGCTTTTTCCGACGGGTCCTGCAGGGTGGATCCCCGGACCTGCCTGTTACCATAAATAAAGAGTGGACCTCTCCGTCCACTCCAGAAATAACTTATCGTGTTGTTTATAGCACAGAAATGCCTTAAAGTCAAGGATTATCTGTAATTTAGCCTTTTAGCGATGTTTTCTGATGATCAGGTATGTCAGGATCGCAGATATTATAACCACTATGCCGAGTATCATGATCATTTCAGGCTGACTGTTGGTAAGAACAGCGTCTCCCGGCTCCGGTCCCGGCGCGGGTATGGGAGGATGAGGGTCTTCACCCGGCTTTGGCAGCGGAGCTATATCCGCAAAGGCAGTGGCTGCGCTGACTGCCAGAAGCGCAAGGCTTATCAGTATTTTTCTTATTGCTTTCATCTTGTTTTCTCCATTTTTGTATGCTGCAGCGGTTCATGCTACAGCAGCTTTACGGCCTCCAGCAGAACGCCAAGACTGTAGGTGATGACATTCGCGAGAAAGACCTTCAGCAGCAGATGGCTACCCTCTTCGAATGCATAGCGGTAGATCAGGTATTCAGTCAATACCACAATGGCTTCGGGGATGAATATCCATGGCCTGTAGTACATCCACTGAACGTAGCTCAGAAAAATGTTCAGGCTCAGATTCGTCACCACATTGCTGAGAGCTATGACGCTCTGCTTATACCGCCCTCTGTAGCCCAGAAGCCAGAAAAAGGCGCATTCCACAGCTACGGTTATAAGGCAGGCCTTGAAGTAAACCATGGGCTTTTAGAACTTGCCGCTCTTGCTGCTGCCGCCATCGTTCAGCTTTTTGGGCTTGGCCTTGGTCTTTGCCTTTTCGCCTTCCTCATCAGGGGAAGAGGCGCCCTTCTTTTTTCTGAATTTTGTTATGACAAAGGCAACCACTGCAGCGGCGCCGCCTGCGATCCAGCCAAGGAAGCGCTTTGCCGGAGGATCGGGGATGGGTGCCGCATCAGCGAAAATCAGCTGGGTGGAAGCCAGCAGCATAATAAGTGTTATAAAGGTGGTTCTGTATTTTTTCATGACTGCCTCCTTATTGATCCTTCTCATCGGCCTTTTCAGGCTTTTCAAAAGCATTCCTGTTTTTTCTGATGTATCTGTAGAGCAGGATCCCCACAACTACGATTACAGCTATATACCCATATCTTATGAACAACATTAACAATATAGCGCCTGGGCCAAAGGCCACATCAGCAAAGGCGGCCTGAGTCGAAAGAAGCAGCAGCGCCAGCGTTATGAGCATCATCCTGAGCTTTTTCATTTATGCCCTCCTGCAGACAGATCTCTTATCTGCTCTTTTTCTTTTTGATCATTATCCTGAGAAGAAGGACAGACGCGATTACGGCTAAGCCCAAGGCAAGCCAGGGCCAGAAGGAATGCACCACATCCTCCTCGACTATCTCAACCTCATCTGCGAATACCGTCTGAACGGACAGCAGCAGCGCATAAATGATCATTGGTATTGTATGCTTTTTCATCGATCCTGCCTCCTTCTGTCTGAGTATATTATAGCAAAAAGACTGAAGGCGAAGCAAATTATTATAAGGAACTTCTGGGCCGGCCCGGTGAGCTTTATCAGCTGGCCTGCTATGGTTCCCGGCCAGAGGGCCGAGGCCGCAAGGCCGAAGGCAAGACCAGGCTCCTCGGGCATTATCATGAAGAGCAGCCACAGGGTGACGGGCATGCTGAGGTTGAGCAGCATCTGCCCGGCCAGTGACGCAGCCATGTTCCACGCAAAGAAGGCCGTACATACAGTTGCAAGGCTTACAGTAACAGCAGACATGCGGACGGCTCCGAAACGGTCGCAGACAAAGCCTCCCAGGGATTTCCCCAGGAAGACGAAAAGCGTCATTATAAAGGCATGAACCGCCCCGCTCTTCCAGGTGAATTCCACGGCGCAGCCGCCTATGGCTCTGACCGCAACAGCAGCCGTAAGAAGGGCCACTGTGAGCATCTCAGAGTCCGGCCTTTCAGAGGCTTTTTGTACGATAACACCACTGTCTGTCTCCGGCTCCTTCGATATCTTCTGGTAGAGCATGACGCAGCAGACCGCAGCCGCAGCGAGGGCTCCCGCAAGAAGGACGCCGTATTTGGGAAAGCAGGTCCCCAGGGTGACGCCGAAGGCTCCCGGGGCGACGAAAACACCAAGAGGCGCAGCCTTACCCCTGCTCTTTCTTAAGGTCACCACGCCTCCGCAGACGTGGAAGAAACTGTTTCCTATGCCTATAATGCATGCCTTAAGGAGAGGCCCCGCAGGCAGCCAGAAGCCGAAGGCAACGACAAGCATACTCACAGCCTCCAGCCTTCCGTGGAAGCAGATGTTATCTCTGGGAGAATACCTGCCCCTGCACCAGCTGTCAAGCAGAAGGCCAAACACGCACTGGGTGGTGAAGGCCATGGTGTTGTAGAGCAGTATTGCAGCAGTCAGCTCCTGCACCGGTATATCCTGATGAAACAGAGCCGAAACGCAGACTCCGTCCACCAGGAAGTGGGATATGGCATTGAGCAGCGCAAGTGTATTCATGGTGTTATGGCCCTGCTACGCCTCTTCAGAAGCATCTTCGGATGAATTGAATGCAGCCAGTCCCAGCACCATAATCAGTGTTGTAATTATTATCAGTAATCTTCTGAGCCCTTTCATATTTCCCTCCTATACCATGCTCTTTATGAGCTTATCCAGCTCGGAGACGATCTCTGCCTCCGGAACCTTTTTGATTATCTCGCCCTTGCGGATAAGAAGTCCTACTCCCTTGCCGCAGGCAACGCCCACATCGGCGCTGCTTGCCTCTCCGGGCCCGTTGACCTCGCAGCCCATTACGGCAACCCGCAGGAAGCGTCCTTCCCTTTCCAGCCTTTCGGCGGTCTCCTTCAGACCCTCCTCCACCCTGGCAGCGATCTCAGGCAGATTCACCCTGGTGCGGCCGCAGGTGGGACAGGATACGAAATCGATCCCAGTCCTTCTGATGCCTGTGGCAGCCAGCAGCTTCTTGGCAAGCACCACCTCATGAACAGGATCGCCTGTCAGGGAGATGCGCATGGTATCGCCTATGCCCTCAAGAAGCAGAGCGCCCAGCGCGGCACAGGACTTGATCTCACCCATCTCGCCGCTTCCGGATTCGGTCAGACCTATGTGAAGAGGCCTGTCGGAAATAGCCGAATAGGCCTTGTAGGAATCGTAGTTCATCTGCACATCGGAGGACTTGAGAGCCACCACGATGTCATCGAAGCCAAAGCTCTCGGCGTAGGCAACGGCCTTTACAGCGCTTTCGCAGAGCCCCTGGGCGGTCACTCCGCCGTATTTTTTTACCAGCTCCTTCTCCAGTGAGCCTCCGTTAACGCCAATTCTGATAGGAATGTGCGCAGCCCTGGCCTTATCCAGCACAGCAGCCACCTTATCATCCGAGCCTATGTTGCCCGGGTTGATGCGTACCTTGTCAGCGCCGGCGTCTATGGCAGCGATGGCAAGTCTGTAATCGAAATGAATGTCCGCAACCATGGGCATTTTGCACTCTTTGCGGATCTGGGCAAAGCCCGCTATCCCGTCCATATCCCGCACCGCCAGTCTTATTATCTGGCATCCAGCCTGCTCCAGCCGCTCTATCTGCGCCAGGGTAGCCGCAGGATCCGCGGTATCAGTATTGCACATGGACTGTATGCTGATGGGGGCGCCTCCGCCCACGGGGATATTCCCCACCATCACCTGTCTGGTCAGTTTTCTCATGTTCGTCTCCTATCTGAAAAGTCCTATGGTGTCCTTGAACACCAGCAGTACCATGAGGATTATAAGTATAAGCATGCCTATTCCGTTGATCAGCCCTTCGATCTTGGGAGTGATCCTGTCTCCGGTCAGCTTGTTGAGTATAGTCAGCAGAATGCGGCCGCCGTCCAGCGCAGGGAAAGGCAGCAGGTTGACAAAGCCCAGGTTGACACTTAAGACTGCCATCATGTAGACCACGTTTACCAGGCCGTACTGAGCCTGCTCGGTGACCGCTCCTGCGATGCCCACGATGCCGCTTACCTGATCCAGGGGCACCATGCCCGTAAAGAGCTGCTTGAGGCTCTCCCAGAGTATGACCACTATGTAGCCTGTAGCCGCAAAGGCAGCTCTTAAGGAGATCAAGGCGCCGTGGCCCTGGGAACCGTAAACTATCCAGAGCAGCCCAAGGCAGCAGATAAGGTTCATAAAGGGTCCTGCAAAAAGAATGGCTATTTTATTGAAGAAGGACTGCGCTCCGAAGGATCCTGAAGGGTCCAGCTCTTCAGGTGGCTCAAGAAGAGGCCTCCCCAGCATGGTCCTGGGTTTGAAGATTGGCTCATCATCTTCTTCCTCATCCTCGTCGTCGAAGTCCGGGTCCTCGCCCTGCATCCTGCAAAAGCCTCCCATGGGGATGAGTCTGAAGGAATAAATGGTGCTCTCCTCGTTCTTTCTGTACTGGTAAATGGCCGGGCCCATGCCCAGGGCAAATTCAAGCACTCTGACACCGAGAAGCTTGGCAACGATGAAGTGGCCGAACTCGTGGCAGAGTATTATGAAAGCGAAAAGCAGCAGCGCTATTAATATTATCAAACCTGTATTCATAATATATTTTATGTTAATTATTGTCTGTATTGTCATGACATTGGGGACGGTTCTCTTTGTCATACTTTTGGGATGCTTTACGGTCATATGACTCGCGTAGCTTCTTCAGTGTCTGTCAATATATTCTATAGCAAGTCTTCTTGCTTCTTTTTCCATTTCGGGTATCTCTTCGATGGCTTTCAGCGCATCGAAGGTCCAGCTATCCAGAACGGATTCTACAGTATCCGCTATCTGAGTAAAGCCTATGCGGTCAGAAAGAAATGCCGCCACAGCCTCCTCGTTGGCTGCATTGAGGGCCAGGCAGCTGCTGCCGCCCTCTTCAATAGCCCTGTAGGCAAGCCCCAGGCACCTGAAAACATCAGGATCCGGCTTTTCGAAGTGTAAAGTACCGATTCTGAACAGATCAAGGCTCTCAGAAGCATTGGCAAGCCTCTTTGGCCAACACAGCGCATAGGCTATGGGAAGCTTCATGTCCGGAGTACCCATCTGTCCTATAACAGCGCCGTCCTCAAACTCCACCGCCGAGTGCAGCACGCTCTCAGGGTGTACATAGACCTCTATTTTGGAAGCAGGCATGTCAAAAAGCCAGCTGGCCTCCATTATTTCCAGCCCCTTATTCATCATGGTGGCGGAATCTATGGTTATCTTTGCCCCCATGGACCAGTTTGGGTGCTTTAAGGCCTGAGCCTTGGTAACGCCCTTCAGATCCTGGTAGGACCTGCCTCTGAAGGGCCCGCCGCTGGCTGTAAGAAGGATCTTCCGGACCTTGTTACCCGCAGCACCCTGTATGGACTGGAAGATAGCAGAATGCTCGCTGTCCACGGGAAGAAAGTTTATGCCCTCCTCCCTTACAGCGGCCATTATAAGCCCGCCGGCAGCCACAAGGGTCTCCTTGTTGGCAAAGGCGATGTCCTTGCCTGCGCGTATGGCTCTGTAGGTGGGCTCTATGCCCATCATGCCAAGCAGGGAATTCACGATCATCTCAGAGCTCCCATAGGAAGCCGCGACGCATATGGCTTCAGGGCCGAAGCCAAACTGCACCTCAGGGAATTCCGCTGCCAGCTGAACTGCATCGGACATCTCTGCGCAGACCGCAAATTCCGGATGAAATTCCCTTATCTGCTGTCTTAAAAGCTCTGTATTGTGTCCTGCGGTAAGAGCTTCGATCCTGAACTGCTCAGGATGCCTCCTGACCAGCTCCAGGGTCTGGGTCCCGATTGAACCGGTGGACCCGAGAATGCTTATAGTCTTCATGTTTCTAACGCAGGCCGATTATGACCTTGCCGAAGTAATAGATGAACGGCGCCGTAAAGATGACCGAATCGAAGCGGTCCATTATGCCGCCGTGGCCCGGTATCAGATTGCCGTAATCCTTGATACCCATCTTGCGCTTAAAGGAGGAAGCGGTAAGGTCCCCCATCTGGGCGATAAAGGAAGCAATAACGCCCAGAACTATGCAGTGAAGCACGTGCTCCTTATAGAAAATCAGAGCAAATCCCCCTGAAAGAAGCGCGCTCCCCAGAGTTCCGCAAACTGCGCCCTCGATGGTCTTTTTGGGGCTCAGCTCCGGGCTCAGCTTGTGCTTTCCAAGGAAATAGCCTCCGAAATAAGCCATTATGTCTGTACCGAAGGCGGTTATGAATATGAGCCAGACCAGAGGACTGTGCCCTCCGTCCAGCCTTTCAGTCAGATAAATGTGACTGGTGAAAAAGCCTATGTAAAGCGCCGCCAGGCCGCCTATCACACCGGAATAGATGTTGTGATCGGGGGCGAAGACGTTGTTGGTCAGGCTTATGAACATGGTGAACACCAGCCAGAACATCATAAGGGTCTCAAAATGGCTGCCATGGTACCCCAGGTTCTCCAGCAGCACCAGTATATAGAGCACTGCCATTGAGCTGTAGCCCACCTTTCTTGCGGATTCAAGCCCCATGGCCTTAAAGCCGTTGTAGAATTCGTGCATCCCGACGGCTGAAATGGCAAGGCAAAGCCCCCACAGGGGTATGCCGCCAAGCACCAGAAATATGGCGAAGGGCACCATCATAATGCCTGAGATTATGCGGGTCTTCATGCCTTTATTCCTCCGAAGCGCCTGTCTCTTGACTGGTACTCTGCAATTGCCTTGTCGTATTCCTCTGGGCTGAAATCGGGCCAGTATACAGGGGTGACCACCAGCTCTGAATAGGCTGACTGCCAGGTCAGGAAATTGGAGAGCCGCTGCTCTCCTCCTGTCCTTATTATAAGCTCCGGATCCGGCATTCCTGCGGTATAGAGCCTGTCTGAGATCATATCCTCCGAGGCATCCTCCGCACTTACCCTTCCCGAAGCGATATCCTCCGCCAAAAGCCTTGCGGCTCTTAATATCTCCGCCCTGCCGCCGTAGTTCAGGGCTATGTTGAACTGAAGCCCGGTATTTGCCGCAGTGGTATCGATGGCATACTGAATGGCGTCCTTCGAATCCGCAGGCAGTCTGCTCCAATCTCCGATCACATTGACCTTAACATTGTTTGCTGAAAGCTCTCTGATCTCGCTCTTAACGTAGATGACCACAAGCTTGAATATCCCTGAGACTTCGTCCTCCGGCCGCTTCCAGTTCTCCGTGGAGAAGGCGTAGACCGTAAGATACTGCACGCCAAGCTCGCTGGAATGGCGTACTATCTCCCTGAGGGATTCCATTCCGGCCTTATGGCCCTGCACCCTGGCCATGCCTCTTTCCTTTGCCCAGCGGCCGTTTCCATCCATTATGATGGCCACATGCCTGGGTATCCTGTTAAGATCAATATTGCTCATAAATCAATCCTTTATCAGTTGACGGCATCCATCAACGCAGCCCACTGCTTCCGGGTATCCTGCATGCCGTAAGCTCCATAGCGCCTTCGGAATACACAACCCTTACAATGCGAAAATCGCCCTCTTCCATCGGCTTAGGCTGGCCTTTGTAAAAGGGCGCGATCAGATCCACACGATACACTATGCCCCGGCTTTTGAGAAGCTCCTCCGCCTCCCCAAGCTCAAGGCCCAGATACTCGTCTGTATTCATTACATTTCCATCAGTTCTTTTTCTTTTGCTGCCACCATCTCATCGATGTCCTTGATGCACTTGTCGGTGGCCTTCTGCATCTGATCAAGCTCGTCCTTCAGATCATCCTCTGTCAGCTCGCCTGCCTTCTCGGCCTTCTTAAGAGACTCGTTTACGTCTCTTCTGATGTTGCGGACGGAAACCTTGGACTCCTCTCCCATCTTCTTGATGGTCTTGGTAAGATCCTTACGTCTCTCCTCGGTGAGGGGCGGAATGACCAGTCTGATGTTCTTGCCGTCATTGGAAGGATTGATACCGATGTCGGATACCTGTATGGCCTTCTCGATATCCTTCATGCTCTTGGGATCAAAGGGGCTGATGACCAGGGATCTGGGATCAGGCACGGTGATGTTTGCGATGTTCTTGATGGGGGTCTGAGCGCCGTAATAGTCGATGCTGATCTGATCCAGCAGCGCGGGATTTGCTCTTCCGGCTCTTACAGTGTTAAGATCCTGCTTGAGCACACTCAGAGTCTTGCTCATTTTATCCTGATATTCTTCTCTTGTTATCATATATGCTCCTTTCCGGATGTGTTTTCAGTATAACTGAAGCTTTTGTCCTATTCGATGATGGTCCCTATGGGTTCGCCGCAGACTGCTCTGTAGATGGCGTTCTCCTCTGCGATGCCGAACACATGGATGGTGATATTGTTGTCTCTGCAAAGGGAGGCAGCTGTGGAATCCATTACCTTAAGATCCTTCTCCAGAACCTCCGTGTGAGTGAGATGGCTGAACTTTTTGGCATTGGGATTTTTTTCGGGGTCAGAATCGTAGACTGCATCCACCTTCTTGGCGAGAAGTATTACGTCAGCGTCCATTTCCGCCGCTCTTAAGGCAGCAGTGGTATCAGTGCTGAAGAAGGGACTTCCGATGCCCGCGGAGAAGATGACCACCTTACCTCTGTTCAGCAGAGAAAGAGCTCTTCTTCTGATGTAGGGCTCTGCTATCTCCCTCATCTCTATAGCTGTCTGCATACGGGTGTCCACGCCGATGCGTTCAATGGCATCCTGCAGTGCCAGACCGTTGATGCAGGTGGCCAGCATACCCATGTAGTCAGCGGTGGCACGGTCCATGTTCTCTGAGGTGCGGCCTCTCCAGAAGTTGCCGCCGCCTACTACGATAGCGACCTGTACGCCCATGTCTACCAGCTGCTTTATCTCCTGCACCACCTTGTTTACAGTGGCATCGTCGATGCCAACGTGCTTCTCTCCTGCCAGGGCTTCGCCGCTTATTTTGAGTACTACTCTTTTGTACTTTGTTTCCATATATTCCTCCCGGCAATAATCTGCCAAATGAAAGTATAACACAACAATATTGTTATTGGTATAATTTTAATCTGCAAAATAGCCCCGTAATATATGATTTCACGAACAATTCACATAAAAAGCCCTGCCATAAGGCAGGGCTTTGAGCTCATATATGCTCCCCCGGCTTAAGCCTGGAGATGACTATCATAAGAATGCCTGATGAAAAGCAGATACCGGCGCTTTCCTCCTCCCAGACATTGCTGGCTCCCAGAGGAAAACGATTGCTGAGGCTGTAGCCACGGCCGCTGAATTTGCAGCCTTCGATGGAAAGACCTTCAACTGCATCGCTCAGAGCGAAAAGGCTCAGGGACCAGCCATCCATCCTTGGAATGCTGTATTCGCCTGGGCAAAGGACCAGAATCTCGGTATCCCGTCCAAGTATTCTTGCCAGGCCTCCCTCTGAAACTATAAAGGCACCCGTCTGCATATTTGCTATGCTGTGATCCATTCTGCCGCCAAGGGCGCAGCAGATGCTTATGTCCCTACAACCCTTTTCAAGGGCTACCCTTGCGGCCTTCATGGTATCCGTATCGTCCTTCCTTGTGGGAAGCTCAATGATGGGTATGTCGGTCACAGGCTCAGGCGCCGAGTCAAAATCCCCCACTATGATGTCCGGGACTATGCCAAGCCTTTCGGCATATTCATAGCCCCTGTCGCAGGCGATTACCAGAGGCTTTTCCGCCCCCTCAGCGAAGTATTCACTTGTAAGACTATCCGGCAGAGGACTGAATTCTCCGCCGGATATTATCAGACATTTTTTCATTATTTACTTGAAGAATCTAGGAGCAGCCTTGTAAAGAGCAATGATTCCTGCAATAGTCAGAACGGTCTCGGGAAGCATGTAGGAACCGTTATAGGTCAATGAATAGATGACTGCGCCGATGCCGCTTTCTGTGATGGAGCCCCATACGATAAAGCCGGAAAGGAAGCTGCAGAGGAAGCGGATAAAGCAGGCGCAGAAGGTTCCGATAGCATAGCCCTTGAGGCTGTTTCCGCCCATTCTGTCCTTGAACCAGCCGGCAAGTCCCAGGCCAGTGAAGGCAAGAACGTAGTCCAGAAGGATCTCCAGGAGCATGGCAAAGGCGGTGCCTGCAGGTGTAGGCCAGAGTCCGCCAAGAGCCATCTGAAGCAGAGAATTGGCGAAGCCTGCAAGAAGGCCCCATCTGGTGCCGTGTCTGAAGGAGATCAGGATGAAGGGAACCATGGAAAGCACGGTTACGGAGCCGCCGTTCGGAAGCTCAAAAAGCTTCAACTGAGCTAAAACTGTTCCAAGAGCGATGAGCAGTGCGCACTCCACAAGGATCTGGGTTTTTGAATAGGTTTTTGTGTTCATAAAAAATACCTCCTATCATGTGAAACAGAGGCATTAAACGAATTATATTCTATACTTCCTACGCCGGCATTATCCGGATCAGGTTCAAGAGTATGATCTCAGCCTTTCGGCACCTCTGTATTTGACATATGAATTTTAGCATAACTCTTAAAAATGTCAATATAACATCATGAACGGTTTTCACTTTTACAAGGACTTCGCAGATGATTCTTTTAGCATCATTTTGTAAGCATAAGCGAAGCAGCAAGTGCTTCGATAGACCATGGGCTAGCGCTTGATTGAACAGCGGCTGACTCCGGAGGCCGATGTGAGATCAAAGAGCGAGGTCTTGAGAGGCACTTGCTGTTCGCATGAAAACATGGCATTAAAAACCGTTCCCACTGTCATATGCGATTATCAGTATCCCCTTTACGAACAATAAAAACGGCCGGGATGACCCGACCGTCTTTAAAGAAATAATGGCTTTAAACTACTTAATGTAACCGCCTTCGCGGAGTACATCGGAAGCAGCATCAAGCTTGGAAGCGTTGACCATTACAACGGGACCTGTGCAGCCCATACCGGATTCGGCATAGATGCCCTTTGCCCAAAGAGAAGTAACTGCATCTTCGATGTCCATAACTTCTACGCCGTGGATGTCAGCATCGCAGACTTCCTTGGCAGGAGCTTCGATCTTGGCAGCGCCTGCAGCTGCAGGAGCCTTGGCATTGGAAGCCTTGATATCTTCGATGATCTGAGCAAGACCTGCCTTGTTGGCTGCTGCGTATTCCTTTGCAGCGATCTTGGTCCAGCCTGCGTTGACCAGCTCAGCAGCATATGCGCATGCGTTAGCGATAACAGGAGCGCCGGATGCTCTGGAGATGATCAGTACCAGCTGGCTGTAGCCTTCACCGATGCCGGGGCCGTAGCCAAAGCCGGTGGATTCGAAGCTGCCGCCTGTGGTGAATGCGGAGAACATCTTCATCATCAGGTTACCGGTCAGGGAATCGATGACCATGATGTCTGCGCTGCCCTTAAGCAGGTCGTTGCCTCTCATGACTGCGCCGCCATCCGCTCTGGAGCTTTCAGCGAAGTTGATCTTGTAGCCGCCCTCGGACAGCTTGTTCAGAGCGATCTCAGCCTGACGTGCGCCGTCAACATTGGCGATACCAACGGTGGGCTTATCATTGCCGCAGGCCTTTGCAGCGATTATGCCTGCAACAGTATTCAGAACCATTGCGGCAACTCTGTCAGTGGAGCTGGTGCCTGTGGTGTTGGCCAGGAACATTTCCTTGCCCTCAGCGGGAGTAACTACTCTGCCGACGGTGGAAACGCCGATGGGGAACGGATAGTGAGAAGCTACTGCTGCGTCGATCTCGCCGGCCTTCAGCATCTCTTCCATCTTGGAGAGGCAGTCCTCGCCGTCGATGATGACTGCCTTAACGCCCTTCTTTGCAGCAAGAGCTACAGCCTTCTCCAGGTTCTCTCTGCCCAGCTCGGTGCCGGAGGCAGCGATGCCGATTACGGGCTGCTTGCCGGAGCCTGCAGCTGCAACAGGTGCATCGTCCTTGCCGGTGTTCTTCTGGATCAGGAAGGAAACGCCGTCGAACAGATTGGTCATACGGCCAAGGAACAGGGAGCCCTTGCCGATGATCATGGCGTTCTTGGTCTTGCCTTCCAGGATGCTCTCTCTTGCGTAGCCGATGTAGGGAACGCCGGAGGGAATGTGACCCTGAGTGGGTGCATAGCCCTTAAGACCGTGCTCAGCTACGAAGCTGGCGATCTCGGTTCTCTGCAGCTGACCAAGCTTAACGCCCAGAGCTGCGATCATCTTGTAGTTTGCTTCAGGAACGTCACCTGCGCCTGCGGGCTTGGTGATGTCCGGATTCTGCATTTCGGGGGAGTACTTGTCAACGTCCTTGATGGTCATGCCATTGGCAGCCAGAGGATCGGTAACAAGAGACTGGATAACGTTCTGGGGAGCAGCGCCGGTGCCAACGGTGTGGCGTCCGAGTACATCCAGATTGATCTCGGGGTTGATGCCGTCGTTCTCGGATACCAGGATAGCAAATCCGCCGAGGCAGTCTTCCAGAATGGGCAGGCCCTTCTTTACGTGGTCCTTGCCGTTCATGCCCAGCTTAGCTGTGCAGCCGCCGCCGACAACGATAACATTCTTGTAAGCGCCGGACTTGACCAGTGCAGCTGCTTCTACCATGGCGTGAGCCGGACCTGCGCAGAAACCTCTTGCGTCGGAACCGGTAGCATTCTTCAGGCCTGCGATCTCAGCTTCAGACTTAGCGAAGTTGCCGCCGCCTCTCTGGTTCATGTCGCCGCAAGCTTCTTCACAGCAGTCGATAACGTAATCAACTTCGGAAGCGTCAATGCCGGCATTCTTTACCAGGTGCAGAATGGAGAGCACACCGGAAGCCTTGGCTACAAGGTTCTCGAACATAACGTGAGCGGAAAGGTTTGCGTCCACGTCATGGGCTCTCTTAACATATCCTACGAGCTTGCCGTCAAGTGTAATGGCTTCAGCATGCTCTTCATTTACATAATGGTTTATATCGTCCTGATCTACGCCTTCCTTCAGAAGTCCAAGGATTGCGGGGGTCATCAGGGGGTGTGCCTCCAGAGCGGGTCTGGTTGCAGCTACGAAATCCTTGTCCAGACGGACCAGGTCGAATGCGTCGCAGATCTGCAGCATCAGGATGAATTCTGCCTCGGGCATGATCTCACCGAACTTGCCGTATCTCTTGCCTTCTACCTGCTTGCCCTCTTCGTACCAGGGATCTCCCATGGCAGTCAGATCTTCGATGGACAGGTTTCCGATATAGGTCTGGTTAGGTGCATAGGAAAGAGCCTGCTCATAGCTTCTCATATGAGAAGGCATTTCCTTCAGGTATTCGGAGTCGGGGTTAACTACCTTTTCAGTAGTCTGAGTGGTGCCGTGATCCATAACCATTCCGGGTACGTGTACCAGGATATATCCGGCTCCCTTGATTACACTGTTGCTCATAATTTAATTATTTTCCTTTCGTGATAATTGCTTCACGTTAAGCACAGTCAAGGGGAGCGAGCCAAAGGATCGCCCCCCTCACACTTAGCAATTAAACTTCTGCTGCCTGTTCACGGATAGCGTTCATTTCGTTGCAGATATCATCAACGTCCAGAACCATTTCCATCATACCACACTGTTCGTCATAAACCGCAGGATCGAATTCTTCCTTAACTGCAGGCTCAACAACATGGTATACTGCGAGTCCCAACGAGACTCCTGCTAAAGGACCGGCAAAGGTCGGATCGCCCAGAGTTACAGTCTCTGCAGCAAGGCTTGCAGCCTCACCCTCAGCAGCACCCAGGATAACTACGACATTATCCTTACCGTACTCTTCTGTAAACTCAAGAACTCTCTTCTGATTCTCCAGGTCCATAGCACCAGCAGCCGTTCAGACGAAGCACTCAGTGGAGCTGAATACTACATCAGCACCAGCGCTTTCTGCGCATGCCTTAATTGCATCGCCTGGAATGCCATCGCGGTCGCCGATGATAATCGCTTTTTTACCTTGTAAAATAGCCATTTACATTCCTCCTTGTTATAGTTTGCTAAGTTTTTATTCACAATGCTAACGCACTGAGAACCGGTTTTAGATGTACTTCTCCACCATGGCTCTGATGTTTTCCATGGTGCACTGCTCTTCACCGCGGCACTCGTCGATCTTTTCGCCGTCCTTGTAGATGTACATGGTGGGCAGACCGAGAACCTTCTGTCCGATGGCAAGTCTTCTTGCCTTGGTGGTGTTCAGGGAGCAGAACTTCATTGTTCCCTTGGGTTCAAGCTCTTCTGCCATCTCGTGGATGTGGGGCATAAGAGCTGCGCAGGGAATGCAGCCGTCTCCGTAGAAGTCTACGAATACATAGCCTTCAGCCTGAAGTACTTCTGCTTCAAATGTTGTCTTATCAACGTCAATCATGGCTTTAATTTCTCCTTCTTCTTAATATTTTAAAATTTTCAGAACCGATTTATATAATCCGGACTATGCCAGATCATCAACATAGTTGCCTGCCTGTACAGCGGCGATAGCGCCGTCTGCAGCAGCGGTCACGACCTGACGGAGGCTCTTCACACGGCAGTCACCGGCAGCGAATACGCCGGGGATATTAGTATGCATGTTCTCATCAGCAATGATGTATCCTCTCTCGTCCATTGCCACCTTGCCCTCCAGGAACTTGGTTGCGGGAACGAAGCCGATGAATACGAAGATGCCGAAAATGCCGTCCTCTTCGTCAGCATAATATTCTCTTGTTTCCTTGGTCTTGTTGTCGATGAGGGTCATCTTGTTTACAAGACCGTCGCCTTCGATATTAACGATGCTGGTGTTCCACCAGATGTCCAGCTTGGGATTTGCGAAAGCCTTGTCCTGAATGGACTTTGCAGCTCTGAATACGTCCCTTCTGACGATCATGGTTACCTTTCTTGCGAACTTGGTCAGGTACAGAGCCTCTTCAACTGCGGAATCGCCGCCGCCTACTACGAATACTTCGAAGTCTTCATAGAATGCAGCATCGCAGGTTGCGCAGTAGGAAACGCCCTTGCCTGTGAATTCAGCTTCGCCCGGGCAGCCGATGTGCTGGGGGGAAGCGCCGGGAGCCAGGATGACGGCCTTTGCCTGATATTCACCCTTCTTGCCCTTGATGGTCTTGATGGGTCCTTCGAGCTCCAGATCTACTACGGTGTCGTATACTCTCTCGCATCCGAACTTGGCAGCCTGAGCGCTCATTCTCTCGATAAGAGAGGGACCGGATTCCTCGGCAAGGCTGCCAGGATAGTTTTCGATCTCAGCGGTGATAACGATCTGTCCGCCGTCCTTTTCCTTCTCGATGATCAGGGTGTCCATCTTTGCTCTTCCGGAATAGAGACCGGCGGCAAGACCTGCAGGGCCAGCTCCGATGATGATTACGTCATAAACTTTTGCCATTATTTCTTCCTCGTTATTTTCTTTAGAATTATCCGATCCGACTGGGATCTTCACACTCCCAGCCCAAGGTCATATTATACCTTGGGCTGTGAGAATTGTGTGATGTTTTGACGAACTTTTTAAAAGTCTGAATTGTCTGTAAAGTTTAGTCAAAAATGGTCTGTCCGTCGACCTCGGTCTGGAGAGCCTTAAGAGCCTTCTCGACCAGGCCTCTTCTGATAGCCTTTTCCTCTTCGGGAGTCCTTGCAGGATTGCCAAGAGGATGCGGGATTGCGATAGTAGGAACGATTCTGTTAGCGCCTACTGTCATGGAGATAGGAGTTACTGTGCACATATGTACTACAGGGATTCCGGCTCTCTCGATTTCCTTTACCATTGTTGCGCCGCAACGTGTGCAGGTTCCTCAGGTACTGGTCATGATAACAGCGTCAACTCCGTTTGCCTTCAGTTCCTGAGCGTACTCAGCAGCGAACTTCTTGGCGTTCTTTACGGCAGTGCCGTTACCAACTGTGGTGTAGAAGTAGTCATAGAGCTTGCCGATCTTGCCTTCCTTCTCGAACTCTCTCATAACGTCAACAGGCAGTACTCTGTCTGCGTCAGCATTTGCATAAGAGGGATCGTAGCCGCCGTGAGCGGTCTGCCAGTGCTCAGCATCCAGATCGTTAACGCCCGCAATGCTGTACTTTCCATAGTGGGAAGCGGAGGAGGACTCGATGTGATCGGGGTTGCCCTTGGGTACGATACCGCCGGATGTGCAGAGAGCGATGGTAGCGTGAGCCAGATCCTTAACTGCGGGATTGGGTGCTACTCTGTCGAACTCGGGCATCGGGAACTCGGTCTCGAACTCTTCGCCGGCCAGCTTCTTGATAAGCATGTCAACGGCTCTCTTAGCGCCTCTCTCATTCTCGAAGAGGTTCTTTCTGATACCGGTGGGGATGTAGCCTTCCTGCTTAGCAGAACCGAGCTCTTCACCCTTCAGCATCTTGATAGCAACAGGTGCCATCTTGGCAACTGCGTCTCTCATACCTGCAGCGCTGTTCTTGGTCTCCATGATGATGGTCTTAGACTTGTACATGTCAGCGCCGGGGTTCTCGATGTACATACCGGTGAGGGTGGGCACACCAAGCTTTTCCTTGACTTCTGCAGCAACCTGACCGCAGGCTACGCCGTAACGGCCGGCATTGAAAGCGGGTCCGCAGATTACCAGATCGGGGTTCTCTTCCTTGATGAGAGCCAGAACTCTGGTGATAGCGTCTTCGTTATTCTCTGCAAAATAGGAGTCTCCGCAGTAAACGGTTGCGACGATCTCAGCGCCGGCAGCCTTCAGAGCTGCATTAAGAGCCATACCGGGGCCCTTTACGCCTGCGATCTTTGCGGGCTCTGTGGTAGCGAATTCCTCGCCGCCGATACCAGCATAGAACTGGTTAATATAATGAACAACTTTATAAGCCACTTTTAACCCTCCTATTATCTGGCACTCAGGCAGTTATAGCCCTGTTCGTTGGTAGCGGATGTGATGACCTGAAGCTCAGCGATGATGCTTCCGTCGGGCTGCAGTGAGCCGGACCAGCCGCCTGCGATGATGTCAACGTAGTCGAGAGTTCCGATTACCTTGTCCATCTTGGGCAGGTGGATGACAACGTTTGCATTGCCGCCGGTAACTACTGCGTTAGCAGCAACATCAGCGTCTGCCAGAGACTGGGAAGAACCATCCTGGCCTGCATATTCATCGGTGATGATGACGGTCTTTACGCCCTCAGCTTCGATCTTCTTGCAGTTCATGATAAGGTCGGTATCGGGGTTGCCGAAGCCTTCCTGGGATACGATAGCTCCGTCCAGGTTCAGGAACTTGCAGAGCTTGGCGGACCAGTCGGAAGACCTCATCTTGTCTGCCAGGTAAACGTTCTCATTGGTGATGATAACGCCTACGAAGTTCAGCTTCTTGCCGTGCTGAGCGAAGAGCTCCTCAACAACGGGGTTGTTCTCGTGGATGTATGTGGGGTTCTTGTCGCAGGCGGATACGCAGTTACCGGAAACGATAGCACCATCGAAGAGCTCGGTGGGGTTGATCATTGTGGTCAGGGACTGCTTAGCGTCTACGCCGTATACATAGGTATCGTGGAGAAGACCCTGGGACTGCAGCATCAGAACATATGCTACTCTGGGCAGATCGGGATACTTCTTGTAGCCTTCAAGAACGCCTTCGTGCTCGTAAACCTTTACTTCGTCAGGAGTAAGGTTTCTTGCAAGCTCGCCCAGATAGGTTGCGACCTTAAGGCCTGCAACTCTCAGGGAGTGCTCGTAGTCGTGAGCTTCCAGGTTGTCGATAGGATTGATAACAAGAACAACATTGTTGGTCTTGGAGAACGGTGTGTACTTAGCGCCCTCACCGCTCATGTCGATGATTCCCTCCTGGAAACCTACGACCTTTCCTGCTGTAACAACAGCTGCACCCTTCAGAACGTTGGTCTTGCCTTCGCCTACGGTGTCAACCTTGTGCATCCAGCCGGGGAATACTCCGCCGCGGCCTTCAACCTTAACACGGGGCTCGATAACGTCCTTAACGGGAGTAATTCTTACTGATTCGCCGGGTCTTGCGAGATCCACATCGCAGCTTACCAGGTTTTCGTCTTCAAGTACGAGCTTCTGGATCTCCTCTTTGTTTACATAAAGAGTACCATCCTTGACTTCGGACTTGGCGCCAAACTGGACATCCTTAATGTAGATGTAACCCAATTCGAGTTTCATAGCTTGACATTCCTCCTTTTTCGTCAATTTTGTGCCTTAGTGGTCCAAGGCACTGCTAATTAAACTTAGATCTATAAGTCTGAAATCTGCCAGCATCCTTTCAGGAGTGTTTACTCCCCTGTCCGGTCTTGTAACTGCAGCAAACTTATCAAAGGTTTCGATGCTCCTTTCTATGAGCATCAGGCTGTCCATGTCCATAGGACCTTCCATAACAGCCAAAGCAACGCTTCTGTAGGGGGTCTCATTGGGTTTAAGGCTGCCCATCAGAGGATGGGTAAGAAGCTTTGAACCGCTGTGTATCAGGTCTCTGGCGGCCACCAGAACGTCCCGATAGCTTCCCTCTATAAAGCGCAGAGTTATTCCATGCTTATCTGTAAATGCATCCCGTACATCGGGATTGTTTGTTATTAAAAGCATATTCGCAAAAAAAGAGCGGGAAAAGGAGCCTTTCCCTGCTCTGTTCATAACCTGAGAGTTTCTTTCGAGAGAAATTGCCCCGTCGGTGCGTTTTGCTTTCCAGAGTATCGTCCGGATACGGTCCCGGTACCTGAGAGATTCATCTGTTTTTTAAGGCTTCAAACAGATTTATTCCTTCGGTGCGAACCAAATCGCTCTCCCGCATCCATCATTCGATATTTCTATAAATTCGCTAAGATTTTAACATACTTTGATAAAAGCCGTCAATCTAAATAAACTTATTTAGTTATAAATAAATTTACATAGGTATAATCAGAAGGCTATCCGCTTGTCATCCACCAGCTTTGTGATGCGCCTTGCGTCGCACCAGCCAAGGATCAGAAGAGCGAATTTCCTCGAGGTCCCAATGGCATCCCTGAACTCTGCGATCGTAAAGGATCCATTCCTTTCCAGAAGACTGCGGACCAGCTCCACTGCCCTGTTCAGGGCTTCGGCATCGATCAGGTTGGTCTGTGACAGACGAACAAGCTCACCTGCGGAAAGAAGGCCCATGAGAAGCTGTCTGGCCTCTGTCTTGTCCTTAAAGGATGCCAGGACAGCGTCAGTTTCCGGCGCCTCCAGGCCAGCCTCCTTATATGCCCTCTTTATCTGGTCAAGCACTGACCGCTGGGCCTTAGTATATTTGACCTCGAACTCCGAGGCTCTTGCGGAATTTTCTCCTATGACTATATTCCCGAGGCCTGCAATGAGCTGCAGCACAGCGTCGGCATTCCTTGGATCTGCTATCTTCATAGCAGAAACAAAGCGGCTTCTGAACTCCTCCTTGGCCATTCCGGGAGTAAGCGGATTCTTTGAATGGAACTCTCTCAGTATCTTAAGAGCCGTCTCTTCCGAAAGCTTAACATAATCTAAACTGATGTAAACCTTGTCGCTAAGCTTAAATGCCTTGGACTGAGCCTCAAGGTGCTGAAGCTTTGCAAGAGCATCCTCGGGGCTTGTTCCCAGCTGCTTGGCCAGGGCCTCATAGTTCATGAAGGACCTGCTGTTGTCCTTCAGAGCCTGCTCCAGCACAGCGGTGTCGTCACCGGATTCCCTTACTCTTAAGGCTTCGATCACCTTTTCATCCAGTCTCTTATGTCTGGGAGCATCAGCATCCAGCACCTTGCCGCCGCCTATGGTCTCCACGGGAGAGAAGAATCTGACAACGAAAAGATCATCCTGCTTCAGGGCTTCATCTCCATCGGGGAAATATATCTGGGCATAGCAGTCCTCCCCTGCCGTAAGGATATCCTTATCCAGCAGTGTTATCTTGCAGAGGGTCTCGCGGGCTCCATAGTAAAAGTGCAGTGTATCGCCGCTGCTGATGCTGCGCTTTGAATCGCTCAGCATGGAAAGCTTTACATCCAGGCGCCTGGAAGGAGTGATGCTGCCGGGCGCCGCCAGCACGTCGCCCCTGTTTATGTCCTCTTTTTTGATGCCTGTAAGGTTGACGGCTGTGCGCTGGCCTGCGAACGCCGCATCCACCATCTGGTTGTGGACCTGAACATTGCGGACCCTGGCGCTGATACCCTCGGGATATATGATCACCTCCTGGCCTGTCCTTATGGTGCCCTGCATAAGGGTCCCTGTAATGACAGTACCAAAGCCAGAGATAGTAAATACTCTGTCCATGGGAATGCGCAGAAGAGATGGATTATTGTTCTTGGGCTCCACCTGCTTTATCATGTCAAAAAGCATGGTCTTGAGCTCTTCTATACCCTGACCGGTCTCTGAGGAGACGGCGATGGCCGGGGCGTTTTCCAGGAAGCAGCCCCTGCAGGCCTCGCGGATATCCCCTTCTATCATTTCGATCCAGTCCGGCTCCACCAGATCTGCCTTGGTTATGACTATAATACCCCGCTTTATGTTAAGGAGTCGCATAATATCAAGATGTTCCACTGTCTGAGGCATGACGCCCTCGTCAGCAGCCACCACTAAAAGAACCACATCTATGCCGCCTATGCCTGCCAGCATGTTTTTTATGAACTT
>JAEEGI010004333.1_pt1 | contig 33283 bp, 25 predicted proteins | sample 8958751 | NCBI WGS metagenome assembly JAEEGI01 (sample SAMN16246545, study PRJNA631951) | gut metagenome | biome: gut microbiome; feature: rumen; material: KS-attached | host: Bos | place: Iran: Karaj | collected 2018-10
TCCAGGCCATCGCCACCGATATCCTCTTCGGACAGCTCCGTCTGGTCATCGCCACGATGGACATCGAGGAGATCAACGCCGACCGCGACAAGTTCCTCGCCGCCGTCAGCCAGAACGTCGAGGCCGAGCTCCGCAAGATCGGTCTGAAACTCATCAACGTCAACGTCACCGATATCCGCGACGAATCCGGCTATATCGAGGCTCTCGGTAAGGAAGCCGCCGCCAAGGCCATCAACGACGCGAAGAAGAGCGTGGCCGAGCAGAACCGCTTCGGTGAGATCGGTAAGGCCGAGGCCGATAGGGACAAGGACATCCGTATTGCCGAGACCAGTCGAGACACCCGTATCTATACCGCAGAGGCCAACGCCAAGGCCGTCGAGGGTGAGAACAACTCCAAGATAGCCATCGCCAACTCCGATGCGACCCGCCGCGAGAAGCAGGCCGAGGCCGAGCGCCTCGCCGTCGCAGCAGAGAAGGTCCAGGCCGCAAAGGCACTCGAGGAGGCATACAAGAGCGAGCGCGACGCTGAAATCGCCCGCGCCGCACGTGAAAAGGCCACCCAGGAGGCCAACATCGTCGTTGCAGCACAGATCGAGAAGGAGAAGATGATCATCGAGGCCGAAGCGCAGGCCGAGCGGCTCCGCCGCGAGGCTCAAGGCCAGGCCGACGCCATCTTCGCCAAGATGGACGCCCAGGCCCGCGGTGCCCTGGAGATCCTCTCCAAGCAGGCCGCCGGTTTCGGCAAGCTCGTAGAGGCAGCCGGCGGAGACGCCAAGGATGCCATCACGATGCTCATCTCCGACAAGCTGCCTGAACTGGTCAAGACCCAGGTCGAGGCCGTCAAGGGTATCAAGATCGACAAGGTCACCGTCTGGGACGGTGCCGGCAACAAGGACGGAGGCAAGACCGCCACTGCCAATTTCATCTCCGGGATGATGCAGTCGGTCCCCCCGCTCGACGAAATATTCAAGATGGCGGGAATGAGCCTTCCTTCCTACCTCAAAGGCAAGGAGGAAGCCAAGCCCGAAGAGCAAAAGGAGGTAGCTGAATAATGGCTATTATCGTAAACGTGGACGTAATGCTCGCCCGTAGGAAAATGTCCTCCGGCGAACTCGCCGAAAAGGTGGGCATTTCGGCCGCCAACCTTTCCATCCTGAAGACAGGCAAGGCCAAGGCCATACGCTTCACTACGCTGAACGCGTTGTGCAACGCCTTGGATTGTCAGCCAGGGGACCTGCTGGAGTACGCTCCTGATCCCCCTGAGACTACTTAGTGCCGTACCAGGACTGCATCACATAAAAGGCCTTCTTCCGTTCACCTTTCTCGGAGAGAAGGCCTTTTCTGTTGTAGTCGTCCTGGATACCGCCGAGCATGCGCTTGGGGCTCCGGAAGTCCTTGAGTATCCAGGGCGAAGTGCCGGCAAGACCCGGCATCCGGTCGAGCATCTCGATATTCTTGCGATAGAGATATTCCTGATTCTCCTCGGTGAAGCGCTGGTCCACGTCACCGTGGCGACCGTACAACGCTCCTCCGCCGAACTCGGTGACAATGACCGGTTTCTTAATGTCGAAGGTCCAGGTCACCTCGTCGCACTTCTCGGGCGTACCGTCGTACCAGCCGACATACTGGTTGAAGCTGATCAGGTCGGCGATCTCAGTGAGAGGATCGTTCACGGTCAGCATCCTCCGCGGCCTCTCGACCTTCTCCATGGCCGCGCTCACAAGGCGCGTGGGATCGAGTTCCCGCGCCTTGGCGATCAGCCTGCCGAGGAACGCCAGACGGCTGTCGCCCAGCGGGGTCTCGTTGGCCACGGACCAGATGATGACGTTCGCGCGGTTGCGGTCACGGACGATCATATCCGTAAGCTGCTGTTCCGCATTGGCATATGTATCGGGGTTGTCGAAGGAAATAGTCCAATATACCGGTATTTCGGACCAAACCATGATGCCCAGTTCCTCCGCCGCGCGGATCATGTTCTCGTTGTGAGGATAATGCGCCAGACGTACGAAGTTGCAGTTCATCGCCTTGACTTCGGCAAGCAACGCGCGGGCATGCTCCATGCTGTTCGCGCGCCCGCCGGCACCGCCGATCATCTCCTCGTGGATACTGATGCCCTTGCAGAAGATCTCCTCCCCGTTCAGCAGCAGCTTGTCACCGAGAGTCTCGATGGTTCTGAACCCTATCCGGTCAGATACCGCGTCCAATCCCGAAGACAGTTCCACTTCATAAAGCTTGGGATTCTCCGGGCACCAGAGGATCGGTTTCGCCTCGATCTCGAAACGTGCCAGGCCTGAAGCATCGGCGGTAACCGTCCTTGACACTTTCAACTCGGGAATCGAAACTGTCACCTTGGCCGATGCATCCGGTCCGTCCAACCTTACCCATCCTTCAATGACCTCCCTGGACCCTTTCTTCAACTGGACGGAATACTCCCTGATGAAAGTCTCCGGAGTCTCTACCAGATACACGCTGCGCGTAATGCCGCCATAGTTCCACCAGTCGGAGTTGACAGTCGGCACCCCGTCCATGCGGCGGGTATTGTCGACATTGACCACCAGAGAGTTGTCACCCTCTTTCAGGCGGTCCGTCACCTCGAAGTTGAACGGAGTGAATCCACCTTCATGACTGCCGAGCCTCCGGCCGTTCAGGCCGACCACCGTCTCATAATTGGCCGCGCCGAAATACAGGAAGTATCTCCTTCCCTGCCTGAGTTTGACGTCGAATTTCGTCCTGTACCAGACAGCACCCTCGTAATAATACAACTCCCGCTTCTGGGTGTTCCAGTCGCCAGGTACCGCAATCTCCTTCGCATAGTCGAAATCATACTCCACCAGAACCTTCTGGTCGGAATAGAAACTCCGGTCGGCGAAGAAAGACGACCTGTCCGGGATAGGATTCGCCCTATAATCCATTGCTCCGGTATTATAGACATCAACGATGTATTTCCAGTTACCGTCCAGACAGACGGCATCCCTTCCCGGGATGTTGGTGATCTGCGGATACGGTTCCTGCGCAGAAAGTGCAAGGGCCAGGAGAAGGAAAAGAGGGGTAAGTACTTTTTTCATAGGACGATAGTCTGAGTGTATGCGTAAAGTTACCAATTATTTGTTATTTTTGTTCAAACTAACCCATATGATACGCCTTATCTCATTCCGGAGGGCAGCCTCTCCCATTTTCGCTCTCATATTCCTTTCACTTTCGTTCACCTGCATCTCCTGCCAAAAAGAAGGATTTGATTATCCAAACGGACAGACCGTCGTTGTCGTGTCCTCCCCTGGCGGTGAACTCACGACCCTGACACCGGTCAATGAAAAGACAATAAACAAAGGACGCACGACAGTCCGCAAGAGCGATTTCCAGACTGAAGGAGCCGTTTTCCACATTACCGACAAATGGACCGGATCCGACGGGGAGATTACGCTGAGCAGACATTTGGAAGTAGAGGGAGACTACCCTGGAGCCGGTTTCTATTCGGAAGAAATATTCCACAGCGCTGTCTTTTCATCTTGGGAGGAATCATTATTCATGATTCCCGGCACCATTTATGGCAAACCGCATACTACCGCTTACAGTAAAGGAGGGGCGAACTATTACAACGCCGGATTCTTTTCGCTGAGGGAAGATTATCTTCCGGCCCCTTTGGCGGCAGTCGCCACACCGGAGGGGAAATGGTCCGCCATCCTCAACACTTGTCCCGATGGTTATACTACCCAACAGGAAACAACGGCGGGCGCAGCAGACCGTATTGTGGACGGTAAGCTCGCCTTCGGCGCTCTGGACATACGCAAGGGAGAACAAGGGGTCGATCTCGTTTACCGCTTCCCCGGTTCCGACGAAGAATTCTCCGGAAGGGGGGCGTTTTCCGCACCGGCCGCTGCATCCGGATCCATAATCCGCGGTCGGTTCCATCCGGTTCAGGATGGTTTCACCCAAGACTACACTGTCGCTTTCAAAACCGGCCTCAGCCCTTCTTTCCCCCAAATCGAGCGTGAAGTATGGAGATGGACTTGGAGCCGTCTCGATCCCAAAGTCGAACCCGTGGACATAGAAATGGTAAAGAATACATTGTTGGATCACCTGAACGACAGGCTGGTGACATATCATGACAGGACCGGGATTCCATTTGTAATCGACGCCGTATCAGGCAAGCCCGGATCGTTCAGGCCATCCGCGTCCGCTTTCCGCCGGACACCAGTGATTCCGGACCTGGACGGCATAGTCAAGTGGGCAGACGGACTTGGCATAGACATCGACCCTTCAGCCGCCGAACTGGATATCTGGCCTTGGGCGGTAGTCGGCTTCTGCGGCAAGCACGTGGAGCTCGCCGGCCAATTCCTGCGTGAGAGCTACAGGGATGACTCCGATCGGGGGATGAAGTTCCGCAAGGATGCGGAAGCAATAATGAATACTCTTGTCAACGGTTTTCCTGTCAATCCTCCCATCGGCGAAGGCTTCGACCTAAGGACCGGGAAGGCAGGCAACATACACGGAGGCAATTCCTTCGCACTACGCCCCATACCCGAGGACATGAGCATGCTCATAGAGCTGCTGGCCGCCGAGAAGGAGCACGGCCGCACGCACGACGAATGGCTCGCCTGGGGAAAGGAACACGCGGAATGGCTGCTTTCGCAGCAGCGCGAGGACGGTTCGTTCCCGGCCGACTGGGGCACTGACGGCAACATATCCGATCCCAGCGGAGAGAAGACCTATGCTCCCATTCCATTCTTCGTACGGCTATCGGCATTTACAGGCGAAAACCAGTGGCTGGATTCCGCGCTCAAGGCAGGAGAGGCCTTGTGGAATATCAGCGGAAACATGGGGTACTACAGCGGTGCCACCGGCAATTCACAAGTGGCCGACAAGGAATCGGGAATGCTGAGCCTCAACGCTTTCCTTTTATTATACGATGCCACGAAAGATTCCAAATGGCTGGACCGGGCAATAGCCGCCGCAGACTATACCGAGAGTTGGATATGGATCTGGAACGTGCCGATGCCTGAAGGCGCCGATCCTGCAGGGCTTGGCTGGAAGCCGGGCGTGCCGACTATCGGCGTGAACAGCATCGGCTCGAACGACGTGGGAGGAGTGGACCAGTATCTTGACTGGGCGGTCCCCCTCTATGCACAGTTGTACAAACTCACAGGAGACGACCATTACCTTGACGTAGCCTACATACTTCTCCACGGGACCAAAGCCATGCTTGCCCTGCCTGGCAGGACATACGACATGGCTGGTCCAGGATGGCAACAAGAGCATTGGAGGATGGCATTGGGACGCGGCACTGGTGCGCACCGCACCTGGCTGCCGTGGATCTCCATAAATCACATCCATGGCATCACCGGCCTCGAAGACCTTGACCCGGGGCTCTACGAAAGGATGAAACATACACTAGACTGATTCGCGGACAATCAATAACATAAACATAAACGACATGGTATCCAGAAGAGATTTCATCAAGATGGCGGGCGCAGGCGCCGCCGCGCTGGCGGCCGGGGCCGCCGGCCCCTTCGGCGGTTTCACCGCCTCCGCGCAGAGCCGGCGCAGCGCCGCCGCGCCACTCTCCCCCGCCGAAAAGGTCAAGGTCGCATTCATCGGCATCGGCAACAGGGGCAAGGACAATATCACGGAGGTCATGAGGACAGAAATGGTCGACGTCGTCGCACTTTGCGACGTCAACATGGGAGCGCCTCATACCCAGTGGGCCATCGCCCAGTTTCCGGGCGTTCCCCAATACAAGGACTTCCGCAAGATGTTCGACGAGATGGCCTCCAAGATCGATGCGGTGTTCGTATCCACGCCCGACTTCTCCCACTTCCCCATCTCCATGCGCGCCGTCAAGGAAGGCATCCACGTCTATTGCGAGAAACCGATGTGCCGCACGTTCCTCGAGAACCAGCTACTCATCGACGTAGCGCTCAAGAACTCCCACGTGGTCACCCAGATGGGCAACCAGGGCCATTCCGGAGAGAACTATTTCCAGTTCAAGGCCCTCGTCGAATCCGGCGTTATGCACGATGTCACACACATCACCGCACACATGAACAACTCGCGTCGCTGGCACGGCTACGATGTCAACATGAAGACATTCCCTGCTCCGGACCCCATGCCCGCAACTATGGACTGGGATGTCTGGCTGATGCAGTCCGCGCACCATGACTACAGCAAGCAGTTCGACGAAGGCAACTGGCGCAGCTGGTACGATTTCGGCAACGGCGCCCTCGGCGACTGGGGCGCGCACATCTTCGATACGGCGCACGAGTTCCTCGACCTGGGTCTCCCCTACGAAGTAGGGATGCAACTGGCCGAAGGCCACAACGACTTCTTCTTCCCGATGTCCTCCACCATCCATTTCAAGTTCCCGCGCAGGGGCAGCATGCCCGCCTGCGACCTGACTTGGTATGACGGTATAAAGAACCTGCCCGAACTCCCGGCCGGTTTCGGAGACAGCATCGTATCGGATGTCCCTCTCGTCGCCGGACAGGCATATGTCCCCATCGAGCTCAATCCCGGCAAGGAGATATACACCAACGACTTGATCTTCAAGGGAGGTTCTCACTCCGCCACCCTCGAGGTCGTCCCCAAGGCGAAAAACGACGAGATGGTCTCCAAGGGCCTTCTGCCCGAGCTTCAGGACTACCATTTCAACCACTACAAGAATTTCCTCAACGCCATACGCGGTACTGAGAAGGCCCACTCCCCCTTCGAAAAGGCCGGCGTGCTCTGCCAGATGATCAACCTTGGCTGCATCGCCCAGCGCCTGAACACCACGTTCCACTTCGACCGCGCCACCAAGGAGATCACCGACAATCCTTTCGCCAATGCAATGCTCGCCGGCACCCCTCCTCGCAAGGGCTGGGAAGAGTATTATGTTCTATAAATGACTGAACCATGAAGAGATTACTCATTATAATATCAATGCTGTGCACTTTGGCGGCTTGCAGCCAGCAACCCAACAAACTGACCCGCGAGCAGAAGGCCGATGGCTGGAAACTCCTTTGGGACGGCAAGACCACCAATGGATGGAGGAGCGCTTACGGAGAAGCCTTCCCCGAGAAGGGATGGACCATCGCGAAAGGCGTGCTCGAAGTCAATGCCAACGGAGGACAGGAGTCGCTCGGAGGCGGAGACATCATCACTACCGGACAGTATGAAAACTTCTGGCTGTCCGTGGACTTCAAGCTCACTCCCGGAGCCAACAGCGGCATCAAGTATTTCGTCCGCCCGGACCTTTACCAGGTCAAGGATGCCTCGGCCATAGGGTGCGAGTTCCAGATACTCGACGACGAGCTCCATCCGGATGCCAAGCTCGGCGTGGCCGGCAACCGCACCCTGGGCTCGCTCTACGACCTCATCACTGCCGACAAGGCCGATGTACCCTTCGACAAGGAAGGCTGGAACACCGCCTGGGTCAAGGTGCAGGGCAACCACGTGGAGCACTGGCTCAACGGATGCAAGATCCTGGAATACGAACGCAACTGTCAGGTATTCAACGCTTTGGTAGCCTGCAGCAAATACAAGAACTGGGAGAATTTCGGCAACCACGCCAAGGGCCACATCCTGCTTCAGGAGCACGGCGACCACGTCAGCTACCGCAACATTATGATCAAGGAGCTGCCCGCCCCGGAAGTGCCTGCGACAAAGCTTTCCGAACTTCCCGGCAAGGCACCGGGTGAGACTCTTCCCAACAGGCTCCTCTATGCAGACAGCGAGAACGGATGGGATCTGCTCTGGGACGGCAAGACTCCCAATGGCTGGCGCAGCGTGCGCGCCGAAGCCTTCCCCGAGAAGGGATGGGGCTTGACGAACGGAATGATTACTGCCCATCCCGGCGGAGCCCAGGGAGGCGGTGACATCATAACTGTCGAGAAGTTCCGCAATTTCTGGCTCTCGGTAGATTTCAAGCTCACTCCCGGAGCAAACAGCGGCATCAAGTATTTCATCAACCCCGGTACCTACCGTGACCCGTCTATCGGATGCGAATTCCAAGTACTTGACGATGACATCCATCCGGACGCCAAACTCGGTGTAGCCGGCAACCGTACCGTGGCTTCACTGTATGACCTGATCAGGGCTGACAAGCCCGAAGGACTTGTGGACAAGTACGGATGGAACACCGCCTGGATCATAGTCCAGGACAATCACGTAGAGCACTGGCTCAACGACACCAAGGTCCTTGAGTACGAACGTAACACACAGATGTTCAATGCTCTGGTCCAATATAGCAAGTTCGCTCCCAACGAGGGCTTCGGCAACTTCGAGGAAGGCCACATCCTCTTCCAGGACCATGGCGACAGGGTCTTCTACCGAAACATCAAGATCAAGAAACTCTAAGGAACAGAAAAGCGCGGATTCTTTTATAGAACCCGCGCTTTTACTTTGTAGTCGGAATTATCGCTACAGGAGCATGGAGAGGTCCTTCTCCTCGATGACCCTGAGTTTGTTGGCGACGATGGCCTCGCGCGCCTTCTCCGCATTGTCCGTGCGGAAGATCAGGACACCCTTGCCGTTAAGAAGGAAGGAGTAGAGGTAGGCGATGCTGATGCCCTCGCCCGCAAAGATCTCGATGGCGTCCGCGGCCTTGCCGGGAGCGTCGTCGAGCTCGATGGCGAACACTTCGCAGAGCGAGACGGCCACTCCGGCTTCCTTGAGGACGTTGTATGCCTTCTCCGGCTGGGAGCAGATGATGCGGCAGATACCATAGTCGGCGGTGTCGGCTATGGTGGACGCGATGAGCTGGATGTTCTCCTGCTTCAGGAGCTGGAGCACTTTCACGAGAGTGCCGGACTTGTTCTCGATGAAAACGGAAAGTTGATGGACTGTCATAGTATTTGGATATTAGTATTTCTTTCTGGTATCGACTACGCGCACGGCCTTGCCCTCGCTCTTGGGAAGGGTATTCTTGGGCACGAGACGGACCTTGGGGGTGATGAGGATCTCGTCGCGCAGCTGGCGGGTAATCTCCCGGCTGAGAGCCTGGAGCTTGGAGTAGTCATCGATGTAGAGGTCTTTCATTTCCACATCGACGATCATGGCGTCGTTGCCGTCCACGGTCTCGAGGGTGATGAGATAGTCGGAGGCAAGCTCCTGGAACTGCATCAGGATGGTCTCGATCTGGATCGGGAAGATGTTGACGCCCTTGAGGATAATCATGTCGTCGCTGCGGCCCTTCATACGGTCGAGCCGGATATGATGGCGTCCGCAGGGGCACTCGCCCGGCAGGATGCGGGTCAGGTCGCGCGTGCGGTAGCGCAGCAGCGGCATGGCCTCGCGCTTAAGCGTGGTGAGCACGAGCTCACCTATCTGTCCGTCGGGGACGGACTCGAGAGTGTCGGGATCGACGATCTCGACGATGTAGTAGTCCTCCCAGATGTGCATGCCGTTCTGCTCGGGGCACTCGAATGCGACGCCAGGACCGCACATCTCCGACATTCCGAAGGAGTTGTAGGCCTTGACGCCGAGCATGTCCTCGATGCGCTTGCGCGTATCCTCGGAATGGGGCTCTGCGCCGATTACAAGGGTGCGGAGCTTGGTATCCTTGCGGGGATCTATTCCCCTCTCCACCATTACCTCATGCAGCCTTGACGCATACGAAGGGATAGCGTGCACCACAGTCGTTCCGAAATCCGTGAAGAACTTGAGCTGGCGAAGGGTGTTGCCGGCAGCCGCAGGAACGGTCAGCATGCCGACCTTCTCCGCTCCGTACTGGAAGCCGAGGCCGCCGGTGAACATACCGTAGCCGGAGGTGTTCTGGAACACGTCCTCAGGGCGGCATCCAACCATCCAAAGACAGCGGGCTACGGCATTGGCCCATTCATCGAGATCCTTCTGCGTATGCAGGATGACCGTGGGATTGCCGGTGGTGCCGCTGGAAGAGTGCAGGCGCACGCATTTGTCAAGCGGGACCGAGGCCAGGCCGAAAGGATAGGTGTCGCGAAGATCCTGCTTCGTGGTGAACGGGATCTTTTTGAGGTCATCGAGCGTACGGATGTCCGAGGGCGACAGGCCCGCTTTGCGGAAACGCTCCTTGTAGAAAGGTGAATCCATGCAATGCTTGACCGTGGCCTTCAGCCTTTCAAGCTGCAAGGCCTCTATCTCGGAACGGGAGTAACCCTCTTCGGGATTGAAGAACTTTTGGTAGGACATGACTTTTGTTTATTGTAGTTTTCTGTTGTCTATGACGAACTTGCTCTTGCCCTGGCTGCGTTCGATGGTGTTCGGAGCCTTGATCTGGACCTTGACGCCGATGCTGAGGACGCTTCTGATCTTCTCGGCGATCTTCTTCTCGAGGTCGGTGATCGGGGTGAGGGTGTCGAAGCCGGAGTCGAAATACTCCTGGCGAACCTCCACCTGAACGGTAAGGGTGTCGAGGTTGTTGACGCGGTCCACGATGAGCAGGAAGCGGGGTGCGCACTCGGGCATTCCGAGGATGACGCTCTCCACCTGCGAAGGGAACACGTTGATACCGCGGATGATGAGCATGTCGTCGCTGCGGCCCATTATGCGGCCCATACGTACGGACGTGCGTCCGCATTCGCACTCGCCTTCCATAAGGGAACAAAGGTCGCGCGTGCGATAACGCAGCAATGGCATTCCCTCCTTGGTGAGAGTGGTGAACACAAGTTCACCGACCTGACCCTTGGGAAGCGGTTCGAGAGTGGCGGGATCGACGATCTCGGGGAAATAGTGGTCCTCGCAGATGTGCGATCCGTTCTGGCACTCGCACTCGTAGCTGACGCAAGGTCCCATGATCTCGCTAAGGCCATAGAGGTTGTATCCCTTGAGGCCCAGGCGCTTCTCAATCTCCTGACGCATGTTCTCGGTCCAGGGCTCGGCGCCGAAGGCTCCGACCTTGAGCTTGATCATATCCGGCGTGACGCCCATCCTCTCCATGGTCTCTGCGAGATAGAGCGCATATGAAGGAGTACAGGCAATACCCGTCACGCCAAGGTCGCGGAGAAGGCGTACATGCTTCTCGGTATTGCCCGTAGAGGTAGGCAGCACAGCCGCGCCCATGCGCTCGACTCCATAATGGACGCCGAGGCCGCCTGTGAAAAGTCCGTAGCCGTAGGCGACGCTGAACACGTCGTCACGGGTGACGCCATAAGCGGTGAGGCAACGTGCCATACATTCGCTCCATATCTCGACATCCTTGCGGGTATAACCGACGATGGTAGGGTTGCCGGTGGTTCCCGAGGATGCATGGAAACGGATGACTTCGCTCATTGGGGCCGCCTGCAAGCCGGTGGGATAATTGTCCCTGAGGTCCTGCTTGGTAGTGAAAGGGAGCTTGACGATATCGTCGATGGAGGTGATGTCCTCTGGGGTGAGGTCCATCTCCTGCAGCTTGTGACGATAGAACGGGACGTTGTGGTAAACATAGTCCACGACCTTGTGCAAGCGTTTGCCCTGGAGCTCGCGCATCTGCTCGCGGGACATTGATTCTTTGTTGGGATTCCAAATCATATCTAAGTTCGTTTGTTAGGTACTATTTAAGCCCTGCCTCAAGTCCGAGGTCGAAGGCCTTGCGGTTGGCGGCGACGACGGCTTCGCCCTTGCGGGCGAACACGCGGCCTATGGCCGCCCTGAGGGCATCGGCATCGAGGATGCCGATGGCGGGAGCCGCCATTCCGAGCAGCACCATGTTGGCGCCCTTGGGGTTGCCGCAGGAGCGGGCTGCCTCCTCGATGTCAAGCATCACGACATCCGGAAGGGATGCCAACTCGGCCATGAGAGCCTCCTCGGAGGGATAGTTGGGTATGTTGACGAAAGGCTTTGCAGAAGTGACGACACGGCCGTCCTTGGAAAGATAAGGAAGGTAGCGAAGGGCCTCCATAGGCTCCATAGAGATGATCAGGTCAGCCGAACCGGAAGGAATCAGGTCGCTGTGGATCTGCTCGGTGGAGAGACGGAGATTGGACTGGACGTCGCCCCCGCGCTGGCTCATTCCATGGACTTCGGCCTGCTTGAGGAAGAGGCCTGCCGCCGTGGCGGCCTCGCCGATGACAGTGGCGATTGAGAGGATGCCTTGGCCTCCCACGCCTGAAAGTATAATATCCTTTTTCATTTCTTGTGGCGTCTGAGGGTCTGCATGCATTCACGGCGCGGGATGATCACGGACACGCCGTCGTATTCGATCTCTTCGCGTATGACACGCGTAATCTCTTCCATATTGGCAGGGAGCGGAACCACGACCCTGACGTGCTCAGGTTCGACTCCGAGTCCGAGGCAGATGGCTTCGAACTTGCTGGTGCCGGCGGAGTCCTGGCCGCCCGTCATGGCGGTGGTGAGGTTGTCGGAGATGATGACCGTGATGCGGGAATGGTCGTTGACTGCATCCAGCAAGCCGGTCATGCCGCTATGGGTGAAAGTGGAGTCGCCGATGACGGCGATGGCGGGGAACACGCCTGCATCGGCGGCACCCTTGGCCATCGTGATCGAGGCGCCCATGTCTACACAACTCGCAAGTGCGCTGTACGGAGGGAGGGCCCCGAGGGTATAGCACCCGATATCACCGAAAATGCGCGCATCGGGGTACTCTGCAGCGACCTTGTTCAGCGCGGCATAGACGTCGCGGTGGCCGCAGCCCGGGCAGAGTTGGGGCGGGCGCGGGGCGAGGTTCTGCGCAGTTCCGAAGGAACGGACTGCGGAGACGCCGAGCGCGGCCGCGACATTGTCGGGCGTGAGTTCGCCGGTTCTCGGCAACTTGCCGGTCAGGCGGCCTTCGACAGGGAACCCGGCACCGAGCAAGGCCTTCACGCCCTGCTCCACTACGGGCTGGCCGTCCTCCACCACCAGGATGGAGTCGCATCTGGCCGCAAGGGCCTTGACCTGCGCCTCGGGCAGAGGATACTGCGAGACCTTGAGAAGGGTGATGTCCTGGACACCGGACTCCTTCACATAATTGTAACCGATACCGCAGGCGATGACACCCTTGGATCCGGCGCCTTCGAGGCTGTTGTGGATCGTATGCTCGGACGCAGCCAGCATAAGCGGTTGCTTGTCGATGAGTTTCAGATACTGGCGTCTGGCAATGGCGGGGAGGAGTATCCAGCCACGGTCGGTGGAAGGATTCAGGACGTTCTGGGCATCCTGTTCCCCGGTGACGACGGCTGCGCGCGAATGCGCCAGGCGGGTCACCACGCGGAACACCACGGGGAGCTTGAGCTCCTCGGACAACGCGAACGCCTCGCGGATCATATCGTATGCTTCCTGCTGGTCGGAAGGCTCGAAGACCGGAACCATCGCGAACTGCGCATAGAAGCGGGAGTCCTGCTCATTTTGAGATGAATGCATGGAGGGATCGTCGGCGGCAAGGACGACGATACCGCCGTTCACGCCGGTAATGGCGGAATTGACGAACGCGTCGGCGCAGACGTTCATGCCGACGTGTTTCATGCACACGAGGGCGCGCTTTCCGGCATAGGACATGCCCAGGGCGGCCTCCATGGCGGTCTTTTCATTTGTACACCAGCGGCTCCGGACTTCCGGGGCATGGGTCTGGATAAACTCGGTGACTTCGGTCGAAGGGGTTCCGGGATAGGAGTACACGCCGGACAGGCCGGCATGAAGCGCTCCCAGGGCCACGGCCTCGTCTCCGAGCAGCAATCTTTTCTCTGACATATATCGACTATTTAATCTCAAAATCCTCAGCGTCGTCCAGGACGGGGAACTTTGCCCTGAAGGCATCCAGGGCGTCCATGTCCAGATTGACGATAATTGTTTCTTCAAGGCCGGAGGCGCAGGCGGCCAGCGGGACCCCATAGGGGTCCAGGGCCGCGGTCCCGCCGGCGTACTCGCACGCCGGATCCTTTCCGACCCTGTTCACGCCCAGCACAAAGCACTGGTTCTCAATGGCTCTGGCTCTCAGCAAAGTGTCCCAAGGGTACTGGCGTACCGACGGCCAGCTTGCGACATAGATCGCAGCGTCGTAATCCTTGCGGTTGCGGCTCCACACGGCGAAACGCAGGTCATAGCACACGTTCAGAAGGAAACGGAAACCGCGCCACTCCACGACCACGCGGTCCTCGCCGCGCGTAAAGCGGTGATGTTCGCCTCCGTAAGTGAACAGGTGATGCTTGTTATACGCCGTCACCTCCCCCGAAGGCTTCACGAACCAGAAACGGTTGAAGTATCGGCCGTTCTCATGGAGGGCGACGCTGCCGGCAATGGCGCAATCCATCTTCTCGGCCTTGGCCTTCATCCACTCCAGCGTAGCGGAAGGAGCCTCTTCGGCGATGCCTTCCGGCTGAGTGGCAAAGCCCGTGGAGAACATTTCAGGCAGGACGACGAGGTCGACGGCCGGCATGCCGTCCAGAACGGAGTCGAGCCGGCTCCGGTTCGCCACCGGGTCGGCCCACGCTATATCATACTGTACCAGGGCAGTCTTCATAAAATACACTACTGATTAAAATGCCCTAAGGAAACTATTTCCCGTTCCCGGAGAGATAGTCGTGGATGGCGGCGGCGGCCTTGCGGCCGGCGCCCATGGCGAGGATGACGGTCGCGGCGCCGGTGACGGCGTCTCCGCCGGCAAACACGCCGGGACGCGTCGTCGCGCCGCTCTCGTCTGCGACGAGGCAGCCGCGCCTGGTGACTTCAAGTCCGTCCGTAGTCTTGGCAATCAACGGGTTGGGAGAGGTGCCGAGCGCCATGATGACGGTATCGCAAGGAATCTCGAATTCGGAGCCTTCCACCGGAACGGGAGAACGGCGGCCGCTGGCGTCGGGCTCGCCAAGCTCCATCTGGATGCACTTGACGGCGCGTACCCATCCTTTATCATCCGCCAGAATCTCGACGGGATTGGTAAGCATCTTGAACTCTACCCCTTCCTCGTGGGCGTGGTGGACCTCCTCCATACGTGCAGGAAGCTCCACCTCCGTACGGCGGTAAACGATGGTAGTGTCGGCGCCGAGACGAAGCGCGGTACGCGCAGCGTCCATGGCGACGTTGCCTCCGCCGACCACGATGGCCTTCTTGCCGGCATGGATCGGAGTGAGATAGTCGTCGCGGTATGCCTTCATGAGATTGTTCCTGGTCAGGAACTCGTTGGCGGAGAATACGCCGTTAGCGTTCTCGCCCGGGATGCCCATGAAACGGGGCAGACCGGCTCCGGAGCCGACGAATACGGCCTCGAAACCTTCTTCGTCCATCAGGGAGTCGATGGTGACGGTACGTCCGATGATGACGTCAAGCTCGATCTTGACGCCAAGAGCCTTGACGGCAGCGATCTCGGCGGCCACTACCTTGTCCTTCGGAAGACGGAACTCCGGGATGCCGTACTCCAGCACTCCGCCGGGGCGGTGGAGGGCCTCGAAGATGGTCACGTCATAGCCGAGCTTCGCAAGGTCGGCGGCGCAGGCCAGGCCCGAAGGGCCGGAGCCGATGATGGCGACCTTGCGGCCGTTGGAAGCGGCGACGGAAGCCGCAGGGGCCTTGCCCTGCTCGCGCGTCCAGTCGGCCACGAAGCGCTCGAGCTTGCCGATGGCAACGCTCTCGCCCTTGACGCCGAGCACACAGCTGCCCTCGCACTGGGTCTCCTGCGGGCATACGCGGCCGCAGATGGCCGGCAGCGAGGAGTCCTCGGCGATGACCGCCGCGGCGGCGGAGAAATCTCCGTCCTTGACTTTCTCTATGAAATCGGGGATCTTGATGCCGACGGGGCAGGCGCCCACGCAACGGGGATTCTTGCAATGCAGGCAGCGGGTGGCCTCAAGCATCGCTTCTTCGACATTGTATCCGTAGCAGACCTCTTCAAAATTGGTCGCCCTGACTTTCGGATCCTGTTCCCTCACAGGAACCCTGGGTATTCTGTTTGCCATAGCTATTTTCCTCTACCGATTCTACATACGTGGTTCTCACGGGCCTCCGCCTCTTCGGTGCGGTACTGGCCCTGACGGCGCATGGCCTCGTCGAAATCGACTTCATATCCGTCGAACTCGGGGCCCTCGACGCACGCAAAGCGTGTCTTGCCGGCAACGGTGACGCGGCAGGCGCCGCACATGCCAGTGCCGTCAACCATCAAAGTGTTGAGGCTGACTACGATGGGAAGTCCGAGCTTCTTGGCAGTGAGGGTGGTGAACTTCATCATGATCATCGGGCCGATGGCGACGGCCTGAGTGTATTTGTTCCCGTCGTTCACGAGCTTCTCGAGCAGGGCGGTCACCATGCCGTGGAAACCCTCGGAACCGTCGTCAGTACAGATATGGAGATTGTCGCAGACTGCGGCCATCTCTTCCTTGTATATAAGAAGGCCGGCGGTCTTGGCGCCGATGATGACATCAACCTTGGCGCCATGCTCATGCAGCCACTTGGCCTGGGGATAGACGGGAGCGGTACCCACACCGCCGGCAATGAAGATGAAATGGCTGGCGGCAAGCTCCTCGGGAGACTTTTCGATGAAATCGGAAGGATTGCCGAGAGGGCCGACGACATCGGCGAAAGCCTCTCCTTCCTCGAAGGCCACGATATCCGTGGTGGAGGCGCCGATGGGCTGAGTCACAATGGTGACAGTTCCCTTAGTGGTATCGAAATCGCTGATGGTCAGCGGGATGCGTTCTCCTTTCTCGTCTGCCCTGACGATCAGGAACTGTCCGGGCTTGGCGGCCGCCGCCAATCTCGGAGCTTCCACCTCCATCCTGCAGATGGTCGGCGTCAGCATTTCCTTCTTGATAATCTTGTACATAAGCTTAGTAAATACACTATTTCTTCAAAGTTAAGAAAATATTCTTAAAAAATCTTAAAAAACTGATGAAAACCACATTATCGCCTTCAATCGTCCCTCAGCACGGCGAAACGCATTCCTGCATCGGACAGGCTGACGGTCGAAAAAGCACAAAACAGGGCTTTTTGTGCCTATTTTCACATTGGGGAAACAAAAAAAGCACAAAACGTATGGTTTTGTGCTTATTTCAACTTATATCTGAGACTACGGATCGATCTGGGAGTCCTTGAGGCCGAGGAAGTAGAGGATGCCGTCGAGGCCGATGCTCGAAATGGACTGGCGGGCGCCGGCGCGAACCTTCGGCTTCGCGTGATACGCGATACCGAGGCCAGCCAGGCCCAACATCGGCAGGTCGTTGGCGCCGTCGCCGACGGCCACGGCCTGCTCGAGGTTGATGTGCTCCACCTGGCAGAGCAGGCGGAGCAGTTCGGCCTTGCGCCGGCCGTCAACTACATCGCCGAGGTAACGGCCGGTAAGCTTGCCGTCCACAATCTCCAGCTCATTGGCATAGACATAGTCGAAGCCGAACTTCTGCTGGAGGTATTTGCCGAAATAGGTGAAACCTCCTGAGAGGATGGCGGTCTTGTAACCTACGCGCTTGAGTATCATCATCATACGCTCAAGGCCCTCGTTGAAGGGAAGCTTGCGTGCAATGTCCTCCATCACAGACTCGTCGAGCCCCTTCAAAAGGGCGACGCGGCGGGTGAAACTCTCGGTGAAGTCGATCTCGCCGCGCATGGCGCTGGCAGTGATAGCCTTTACCTCGTCACCCACGCCAGCCCGCTCGGCCAACTGGTCGATGCACTCGGTGTGGATGAGGGTAGAGTCCATATCGAAGCAGATCAGGCGGCGGCTGCGGCGGTAGATGTCGTCCTTCTGGAATGAGAAGTCCAACCCTTCGGAACAAGTCTGCACAAGATCCGCCTGGAACGCGGCCCTGTCCTCGTGCGTCAGCATTCCCCTGATCGAGAACTCTATCGACGACCGGGTCTTGTCATTGTCACCGACAAGCGGGACACGGCCAGTCAGACGCTTGATGGCGTCAATGTTGAGCCCGTGACGGAAAATCACCGACGTGACATCTGAGATCTGCCGGGCCGAAATGGTCCGGCCCAGCAGAGTCACGATGTAACGGTTCTTGCCCTGACGTCCGACCCACTGCTCATAGTCGGAAGGGTCGATGGCCTTGAAACCTATCTGAACACCAAGCTCCGACGCCTTGAAGAGCAGGTCCTTCATAATGAATCCGGACTTGTCCCGTTCAGTGCTGAACAGGATGCCCATCGTAAGGGTCTGATGGATGTTAGCCTGTCCGATATCCAGGATGAAAGCGTCGTACTTCGCGAGGATGTCGGTAAGGGCGGTGGTCAGGCCCGGCTTGTCATAGCCGGTTATGTTGACCTGGATGATCTCGTTGTCGGTCAGGTCCATCGCTGAAAACTAAAGTCCTATGGTCTTGAAGAAATCGTTGCCCTTGTCGTCCACGAGGATGAAGGCCGGGAAGTCCACGACCTTGATCTTCCAGATGGCCTCCATGCCAAGCTCGGGATACTCGACGCACTCGATGCTCTTGATATTGTTCTGGGCAAGGATAGCTGCAGGGCCGCCGATGGAGCCGAGATAGAAGCCGCCGTGTTTCTTGCAGGCATCGGTGACGGCCTGGCTGCGGTTGCCCTTGGCCAGCATGATCATCGATCCGCCGTGATCCTGGAACTCATCGACATACGGGTCCATGCGGCCGGCCGTGGTCGGACCCATGGAGCCGCAAGGCATTCCGGCCGGAGTCTTGGCCGGGCCTGCATAGTAGATAGGGTGATCCTTGAGATACTGGGGCATGTCCTCGCCCGCGTCGAGGCGCGCCTTGATCTTGGCGTGCGCGATATCGCGGCCGACGATGATGGTGCCGTTGAGGCTCAGACGGGTGCTGACAGGATACTTCGAGAGGATCTTGCAGACCTCGCTCATCGGCTGGTCGAGGTCTATCTTCACGGCCTCGCCTTCGCCTGCCTTGCGGTACTCCTCGGGGATCAGCTCGTAAGGCTTGTCATCCATCTTCTCGATCCAGATGCCGTCGGCATTGATCTTGGCCTTGATGTTGCGGTCGGCCGAACAGCTGACGCCGAGGCCGATAGGACAGCTGGCGCCGTGGCGCGGCAGGCGCACGACACGGATGTCGTGGGCCATGTACTTGCCGCCGAACTGGGCGCCCAGGCCGATCTTGCGGGTCTCCTCGAGGAGCTCCTGCTCCAGGGCGAGGTCGCGGAAAGCGCGTCCGGTCTCGTCGCCGCTGGTCGGAAGGCCGTCATAATAGTGCGTCGAAGCGAGCTTGACGGTGAGGAGATTCTTCTCGGCGGAGGTGCCGCCGACGACGATGGCGATATGGTACGGAGGGCAGGCCGCAGTGCCGAGGGTCTTCATCTTGGATACGAGGAAAGGCACCAGCGTTCCGGGATTCTGGATGCGGGCCTTGGTCTCCTGGTAGAGGTAGGTCTTGTTGGCGGAACCGCCGCCCTTGGTCACGCAGAGGAAACGGTACTCCATGCCCTCGGCTGCCTCGATGTCGATCTGGGCGGGGAGGTTGCACTTGGTATTGACCTCATTGTACATGTCCAGCGGAGCGTTCTGAGAATAGCGGAGGTTCTCCTCGGTGTAGGTCTTGAAGACGCCGAGCGAGAGAGCCTCCTCGTCGCAGAAACCGGTCCAGACCTGCTGGCCCTTCTCGCCATGGACGATGGCTGTGCCCGTGTCCTGGCAGAGAGGGAGCTTGCCCTTGGCGGCCACCTCGGCGTTGCGCAGGAACGTCAGGGCGACGTACTTGTCGTTCTCGGACGCCTCGGGGTCGCGGAGGATCGAGGCCACCTGCTCATTGTGCGAACGGCGGAGCAGGAAACTCACGTCGCGGAATGCGGTATTGGCCATCACGGTAAGAGCCTCCTTGGAAACCTTGAGGATAGGATGTCCCTCGAACTCGCCGAGGGATACGAGTGCCTCGGAACCGGGAATCTTGTAATACTCAGTGCTGTCTGCTCCCAGTTGGAACATCGGAGCGTATTTGAATTCTGCCATATCGATATTTGGTTAGTGATTATTCATCATCGTCTGCCACAGGAGTGAAGTTCCCGCTCCCCTGCTGCATCAGGAAGGTCTTCATGAACTCGTTCAGGTCTCCGTCCAATACGCCTTGTGTGTCGGCGGTGGAATAACCTGTACGGAGGTCCTTGACCATCTTGTACGGATGCAGGACATAGGAGCGTATCTGCGAACCCCATTCTATCTTGCGTTTCTGACCCTCGAGCTCGGCCTGCTTCTCCTGGCGCTTCTTCAGCTCGAGGTCATAGAGGCGCGACTTAAGGATGCGGAGCGCATTCTCCTTGTTGCCGATCTGGGTGCGTCCCTCCGTATTCTCGACCACGATGCCCGTAGGGATGTGGCGGACGCGCACGCCGGTCTCGACCTTGTTGACGTTCTGGCCGCCGTGGCCGCCGCTGCGGAAGGTATCCCACTCCAGGTCGGAGTCCTTGATCTCGATATTGATGGTATCGTCCACCAGAGGATAGACGAAGACCGAGGAGAATGTGGTCTGGCGCTTTCCCTGGGCATTGAAGGGAGAGATGCGAACGAGGCGGTGGACCCCGTTCTCGGCTTTGAGGTAGCCGTATGCAAAATCGCCTTCGATCTCTACGGTGACGGACTTGATTCCCGCCTCGTCTCCGTCCACCAGGCCGGTGACCTCGGTGCGGTAGCCGTTGCGTTCGGCCCAGCGGAGGTACATCCTCATCAGCATGGCCGACCAGTCGTTGGCCTCGGTGCCTCCAGCTCCGGAATTGATGGTGAGCACGGCTCCGAGGTTGTCGCCCTCGGCGCCGAGCATGTTGCGCAGCTCGAGGGCTTCGATCTGCGCCAGAGCTCCGGCATATGCGACGTCAAGCTCCTTGACCTCGGGCGTCTCGACCATCTCCTCCCCTTCGAGCGAAGTGCTCTCCCGGGCGAACTCGAACAACACTTCAAGGTCATCCACTGCCGTGGAGGCCTTGTCGAATCCGACGACCCAGAACTTCAGGGCCGAAAGCTCCTTGAGGAACTTTTCGGCTTCCTTGGGATCGTTCCAGAAATCAGGAGCCAGGGTCTTCTCCGTCTTTCTTGCCACCTCCGCGCGCCTTCCGGACATATTGAGACACTGGTCAAGCGTCTCCAGCCTGTCCTTCAACTCCTTTATCTGGTCTATAGTCGTCATATCAAGAATGCATTATTTTGCAAAAATACGAAAAACCGGCTGCTAAACCAACTCGATGCCGGCGGCGGCGCAGGCGATGCGCATGTCGTCCGGCCAGAGGCTGGACTGGATCTCGCCGATGTGCGCCTTGCGAAGCAGGTACATGCAGAGGCGGGACTGGCCGATGCCGCCTCCGATGCAGGCAGGCAGTTCGCCGGCGAGCAGGCGCTTATGGAAGAAGAGGTCCTTCTTCCACTCCTGGCCACGGATGGCGAGCTGGCGCTCCAGCGACTCTGGGCTCACACGGATGCCCATGCTCGAGACCTCGAACGCGCTCTCAAGGATGGGATTCCAAAGCAGGATATCGCCATTAAGGCCGTTGAAGCCGTCGGAGTTGGGGGTGCTCCAGTCGTCGTAGTCGGCGGCGCGGCCGTCGTGAATGGAGCCGTCGGACAGTTCACCGCCGATGCCGATGATGAACACGGCGCCGTACCTTCTGACTATTTCGTTCTCCCTCTCCTTGGGCGTAAGGCCGGGATACATCTGCAGAAGCTCCTCAGAGTGGATGAAAAAGATATCTTCAGGGAGCTGGGGAACTATCTGCGGGAACTCCACGTAGAGTTTGTTCTCGGTGACCTTGATGGCCTCGTAGATGCGACGGACCATCTTCTTGAGGAAAAGGAGGTTGCGGTCCTCGGGGCGGATGACGCGCTCCCAGTCCCACTGGTCCACGTAGATGGAGTGGATGTTGTCCAGCTCCTCGTCGGGGCGGAGGGCGTTCATATCGGTATAGATACCCCTGCCGGGGGCGGTGCCGAGTTCGGCGAGCTTGAGCCTCTTCCACTTCGCAAGCGAATGGACGACCTCGGCCTGACGCTCGCCCATGTCCTTGACGGGGAAGCGGACAGGGCGCTCGACGCCGTTGAGGTCGTCATTGATACCGGTTCCGGTCATGACGACCATCGGCGCCGTGACGCGCAGGAGCGCGAGCTGGGCGGAGAGGTTGTCCTGGAACATGTTCTTGACGGCCTTGATGGCTTTTTCGGTGTTCTCGACGCTACCGAGGATGTTGCGGTAGCCAGCAGGGATGTACAAAGACATACGCGTAGTTCGTTTTATGTTCAATCCTTCAAATTTACTGAAAAAATGCGTATTTTTGTATGACATGATAGGTATTTTTGACTCGGGAGCGGGCGGGCTGTCCGTATTCAGGGAGATCGTCAAGGTCCTCCCCGAGGAAAGATACGTCTATTACTCCGACAACGCCCACTGTCCCTACGGCGAGAAAAGCCGCGAATACGTCATCGACAGGGCGCGCAAGATCACTGATTTCCTCATCGAACAGGGTTGCGACGTCATCGTCGTCGCCTGCAACACCGCCACCGCCGCAGCCATCTCCACGCTTCGCGCCGAGTACGACATCCCCTTCATCGGGATGGAGCCGGCGGTCAAGCAAGGCGCCCTGCGCACGCGCAGCGGCGTCGTGGGCGTCCTCGCCACCGCCGGCACTCTCAAAGCCGACAAATACCACCACACGCGGGACACCTTCGCCGAAGGCGTCCAGGTCGTGGAGCGCACCGGCGAGGGCTTCGTCGAGCTGGTCGAGTCGGGTACGCTCGACGGACCCGAGGCAGAGTCCGTCGTGCGCCGCAGCCTCCGGCCGCTGCTGGACGCCGGGGCCGACATGATCGTGCTCGGCTGCACGCACTATCCTTTCCTCCAGCCTCTAATCGAACGCATAGCCGGCCCCGGCGTCACCGTCATCGACCCGGCTCCCGCCGCCGCCCGCCATCTCCTCCACGTCATGGAGGACCGCGGCCTCGTCCGCCGCGACGGCCAGCCTACGAAAATCGGCGACCCGAAGGCCGCCGACGTAAGGCTGTTCTCCAGCGGCCCCAGGGCCGCCCTCGAACGTATTTTCAGTATCCTCTAGGAGGACTTTTTCCTAATAGTAGTAGTTGTACTTCCTGGCCATGTTGCCGTACATCTGTCCGAGGACCTCGAGGGCGGGGATGCCGTCGACGAGTACCAGACGATAGACGGTGTCATCGACCTTGTAGTACTCGACTCCGTTGAGTACGATCGTGTCGTAGTCATCCGGAAGTTCGTTGACCAGAGCCCCTGCAGGAGGTACGATGACCTCGTAGCGGTTTCTCTTGGTGGCGACGTAGAAGACGCCGTCCTCATAGAAGTACTCGGTGTTGATGTTCGCGAAGCTCTGGACAAGTCCGAGGGCGGAAGCGATCTCATAGGCCGAGAGGGCTCTGTTGGAGTTCAGCGCAAGCGCCGAATTCTGCGTTGCGAGCAGGGCGTTGTTCCGGGCGATCTCCCGGTTCTGCTCCAGGATGGTCCTGTAGTTACTGTCGATGATATCGAACGTGCGATATACATTGTGGTAGTACGAGAACCTCACGGAAGCGAAAGCCATGTCGCGCAGTGCGATGTCGATCATCACTCCGAAGGGAGGACGTGTGATCACGTACCAGTTGCCGTAGCGGAGGTAATAGACATTGTTGTAGAAGTAGTAGTCCCTGCCCCAGTGGGAGATCCTGCGGTATCTCGGAGGAAGGGCCTGCACCCTGTATCCGAAGAAGTGAGGATTGTGTCCGTAGAAGGCTCCGGGCCTGTCGTAGATGATGAAATCACGCTCACGGGGAGGGATGCGGTTCAGATTCCTGCCGTCATCCATCCGGATGCCGCCGCGATCTTCGCGGCCAGTGGAATAGTTGACATTGGGAACGGCGCCTCTGTTGTTGGAGGCAGCTCCTCCGCGGGTGACGTTCGCCTTGGCTGCGGAGGCCTCCGGAGCGGAGGTCAGGCCAGTGCTGGTCGTCGCATTGGTGGTGGAGCGTACGGTCCTCACGGGAGTACCGTTCTGGGTGGTGGGGGCGGTAGCCGCACCGGTGTTGGCGGAGCGGGCAGTGGTGGTCGCCCTTCTGGAAGGAGTCTCATTGGTGGTCGCGGCGGCGTTGCCCGCGGAGCGGGTGGCTCCGGTCGCCTGCCTTGCGGCAGTGCTCTCGGAAGCGGTGGTGCCGGTGCTGCGACGGGCGGCGGTACCGGTGTTGCCGGTATTGCCGTTGGTGTTGCGGTTCACCTGGGACCCTGTATTGTTGCCGTTCGTACCGCGGTTAACCTGGCTGCTGGAATTGCTTCCGGTAGTGGTGCTGCGGCGGACCTGGGTGGAAGTGCTGCCCGAAGGGGCTGCAGTATTCCTCGTGGCCGTGCTGCTCTGACGGGCAGGCGCGGCAGTGGAAGTGCTCTGGCGATTGGTGGTAGTACCTGCGCTACGCGTAGCAGTGGCAGTGCTTCTGGAAGCAGCGGAGCTGGAAGAAGCGGCGCTTCTGCTGGCGGTGGCGTTGGACTTGTTATCGGAAGAGCTGGAAGTGGAAGTCGTAGTGGTGCTACGTCTTGCCTGGGCGTTGAGCTCAGGCGCTGCAGCGGCGAGGGTGAAAACCAGGACGCTGGCAAGTGCGATTTTGAATGTGGTTCTCATGGCTCTAAATTTTAATGGTTAGTTAATCATTCGTACATATAGTACTTTTTCGAAAGATCCTTGAAAGCTTCGGCGTTTTCGAACCATACGGTTCTCAAGTCCTGGGCTTTGAAGCTCTTCTCAAAAGCCACCCTTGCACAATCCGTACCACAAACGCGGTCGAAGGTGGAAATCTTGCCTTGTACGAATGGATTGCGCCCCGGAAACAGCTCGTGGAGGGCCTGCAGGACATAAAACTGCACCATCGTCAATTCCGCTTTTTCATAGTCCGTGAAGTAATATTGTACTCCGTGGAGAAGCTTTCCGGAGTCGGATCCGGATGTCGGCTTGTAGTGAATGGTCCGGAACGAGACTCCCGGAACATCATACGAATCGAGCCGCGACTTAAGCGCGTCGGCGTCGATCCATTCGGCGGCGAAGCAGCCGAACGGGAGCGTGTAGCCGACGCCTATGTTCACGAAGCCCAACTCGCCGAGTATCCCGGCGGCAGGGTATCCCTGCGCGCTCTGGGGATACGGGATGTTGGGCGACGGGAGCACCCACGGCAGACCGGTATCCATAAAGGTCATGTCCCGGTGCCATCCTTCCATCGGGACTACGGTGAGCTTGCATCTCACGTGCGGGAGCTTGCCATTCTCTCCGCGGTTGAGTCCCTCTTCGTTGATCAGTGTCGCAAGCTCCCCTACCGTCAGTCCATAGACATAGGGGATATGGAACTGGCTGATGAAGGAATAGTACCCGTCCTCGACCGGACAGCCCTCGACCTTGAGCCCGCCGAGCGGGTTGGGGCGGTCGAGGACGACGACCGCGACCCCCTGCTCGGCGCAGGCGCGCATCAGCAGGCCGAGCGAACTGATGAACGTATATGACCTGGTGCCGACATCCTGTATGTCGTACACCACGGCGTCCAGCCCCTTGAGCATCTCGGCAGTGGGCGTGCGCGTGCTGCCGTAGAGCGAACGTACGGGGAGGCCGGTGGCCTCGTCGACGGAGTCGCTGAGTTTGCCGCCGGCATATACGTCGCCGCGGACGCCGTGCTCCGGTGCGAACAGCACCTTGAGCGCGACGTCGGGGGCGGCGAAAAGGATATCGACCGTAGACCTGAGGTTACGGTCGATACCGCTTGGATTGGTGAGCAGGCCAACCTTCTTGCCTCGGAGACATTCGAAGCCGGAACGTTCGAGCACCTCTACTCCCGGGATCACTTCCCGGGAGTCCTCCGGAGCCGGAGGGGGTGTGCTCGAAACGCCCCGGGCGCAAGCGCCCAGGGCTATAAGAAGTACGGCCAGGCCAAAGGTCAGCCTTTTCATTACATCAATGCTTGATAGCGACGATTAGTAACCGAGCTCGGTGACGGGCTGACCCATCTCGGAAGCCTCCTTTTCGTCCTTGTCGAGCTTGAAGATCATGAAGTTGTTGTTCTCCTTGGTGCAGGGAGTCCACTCGCCTCCGTTAGGGCCGTTAGGGTCGCTGTACTTTGCGAAGTTGGTCCAGGCGGTAAGCATCTTCTCGGAGAGATCCCAGTCGCCCTGGGTCCAAGGACGCCAGCCATGCTGGAGGGACTTGAAGACATACCAGAGATCGGAGGAGTGGAAGGCGCCCTTCAGGCGGACAGTGACCTCGGGGTGGGAACCGTCGTCCGGGAGCGGACGGGCGAACTCGTAAGCCCAGGCCTTGTTGCCCTTCTCCTGACGGTTCTCGCAGAATGCGACGACGCCGGCGGCCATATTGCCCATATCGTTCATGGTGTAACCGATCATGTAAGGGACATCGGCGAGGGTGCCGTCAAGGGCGGCGGCGTCGAAGCTCTCCTTGGAAACATAGCCGTCCACGAGAGGACTGCCGCTGAGGCTCTCACGGTTGCCGGTAGCGGAAGCATAGATGGCTCCGATGGAGTGGATGACCTCGGTATCGGCAGCACGCATCTTCTCGAGGGTGTTGTAACCACCCCAGTCGAGGACGACCTTGCTGTTGAACTCGGCACGCTGGAAGGCGGTCAGGCCTTCAGGAGCGACGGGAGCCTTGTAAGGAGCGAGCTTGGGCTCGGGCTGTGCACCGGGGAATCCCATCATAGGGAAGCCACCGCGGCCGCCACGGCCGGCTGCAGCATTGGCGTTGGGAACGGTGAGGCCGCCGGCGCTCATGATGACAGCCTTGTGGAAGAGGCCGCGGGCGAGAGGAGACTCGCAGAGGGTGCGGACAGCACCGCCGCCGGCGCTCTGACCGAAGATCATGACGTTGTTCGGGTCACCGCCGAACTGCTCGACATTCTTCTGGATCCACTTGAGGGCCTGGATCATGTCGAGGATACCATAGTTTCCGGAGACGCCGTTGGGGCTTTCAGCGGAGAGGAGAGGATGGGCCATGAAGCCATAGACACCGAGACGATAGTTGATGGAGACAAGGACGACGTCCTTGCCTGCCCACTCCTGGGCATCAAACTCGGGCTCGGTACCGAAGCCTTCGCGGTAGCCGCCGCCATGGATCCAGAGTGCGACAGGAAGCTTGGCTCCGGTGTTGCCCGGCTGCTTCGTCCACACGTTCACATAAAGGCAGTCCTCGCTGAAAGGGGCCTCGTCTCCGTATCCCCACTCAGTGTAGTAGCCACCCTTGTACTGGATGTGCTGATAACTGGGGTTGCCGAAGCGCTTGGCGAGATACACGCCATCCCAAGGAACTACCGGCTGGGGAGCTTTCCAGCGATTCTCCCTGATCGGGGGTGCGGCATAAGGGATACCGCGGAACACGAACACGTCCTTGACATTGTCAGCCAAGACGCCCTGAACCTGGCCGCCTTCGATGGTGAGGACGGGGCTCAGCTTTTCCTGGGTCCGGCAGCCGGCCAACAGGGCCAGCACTCCGGCGAGCAACAATAATTTTTTCATAACTTTTTAGAGTTTTTGTTTATGGGGTTATTGGTATAAAGTAGTATCTTGTTGCGGGCGATGGCGGCTGCCAGGAACGTACCAAGGCAGGACACCATCACGAGCGTGAAGAATCCGACATAGCCGAGCCATTGCTGCAGGTAGCCCGCCACGAGGGCCGGGAGCTTCATCGACAGCCACATGAAGGCCGTGCATATGGCATAATGCGAAGTCTTCAACGGACCGTCCACGAACTGCATCATGAACAGCGTGTAAGCCGTGAAGCCGAACCCATAGCCAAACTGGTCCAGCACGATCATCGAGCCTATCGTCCAGACGCTGGCCGGACGGAAAATGGCCATCAGCAGATAGACGGCACAAGGCAAGGCAAGGGACAGGGCCATCGGCCACATGGCCTTCCTCAAGCCATAGCGTGATGCATAAAGGCCTCCGAGAATGCCGCCGAGAAGCAGGGCCACGACTCCGAAGGTGCCATAAACAAGACCGTACATCTCCGTTCCGGCATTCAGCCCTCCGACCTCTGCCCCGTCCTTGAAGAACGGATATAACAGATTCAGGGACAATGCCTCCGGCAAGCGGAACAAAAGCATGAACGCAATAGCCCACCACACGCCCTTCTTAAGGAAGAAGGAACGGAAGGACTCGGCGAACTCTGCCCATATCTGCGCCGAGGAGCGCGCGTCACGCCGGTCGGTGTCTTCGTCCGCTTTCGGAAGCTTGAAAGTATGGTAGATGGCTATGAGCGCCAGCAGGACTGCCGAAATAAGTAGGACGGTACCCCAGGCGCGGGGTATGTCGCCGGAACGTTTCTGGAGTATGCCTCCAAGCATGACCAGCAGGCCCTGTCCGAGGACGAGGCCGCCGCGGTAGAAGGTATTGCGGATGCCCACGAACGAAGACTGCCGCTGCCTGTCGAGGGCAAGCATGTAGTAGCCGTCGGCGGATATGTCGTGCGTAGCTGACGCAAACGCCACCAGTACGAACAGTATGAGCAGCATGGTCATGGTGCAGAAAGGCAGGCAGAAGGCTATCAGAGCCAGCAGGACCGTCATCGTGAACTGCGTCAGGAGAATCCACCAGCGCTTGCTGCGGAAGATGTCCATGAACGGACTCCAGAGAGGCTTGATAAGCCAAGGAATGCTGATGAGAGTGGTGAGCGGGCCGAGCGTACCGTTGTCCACGCCCATATCCTTGAACACCGCCAACGCTATGGTGTTGACGATGGCATAAGGAAGCCCCTCCACCAGATACAGTGTCGGGACCCAGAGCCATGGAGTGCGTGTATTGCTCATACCCTTTCCAAATCAGCACCGGGATAATAATGTCCCAGTATTTCCTTGTATCCATAACCTTTGAAGGACATCACGGCCGCGCCGATCTGGCAGAGGCCAACGCCGTGGCCCCAGCCACGGCCCCTCAGGATCACCTCGTCATCCTGCCATTCCACATCGAACGCGGAACTCTTGAGGTGGCTTTCGGACAGCATCCTTCTTATCATCAATTCCTTTCCTATGACCATGGTGCGGGCGGAGCCCACCACCTTGAGGCGGCTGATGCGGCCTGAAGGTCCCCGTTCCACGGGGACAAGGTCGCGTACCTCGCCGAACACGATGCCGGTACGGCGGCTGACCAGCTCCGAGAGCTGGGCCCGGCCGTACCGGACTTCCCATCTGTAGAAGTCCTTGGTCTCAAGGTCATAGTCGTTGAGCACCTGGGAGAGGATGGCCTCGTCCGCGGTGTCGCAAAAACAATGCCCCGCAGGATCCTCTCCCGGAGTGTCCGGGAGCGCCTGCAGGTAGGGATAGTCGCGATCCTCCCAGCAAGTGGAAAAACGCTCCATCATTCCGCCGCAGCACTTGGAGAAGCGCGCGTCGCAAATCTTTCCGTCATATTCCAACACCTGGCCCCAAGTCTCGTCCACGGCTTTCCGGACGTTCTCCCCCACTGCATTTGTCAGGCCCTGATAGCGCTGGCAATGGTCGTCGGCGCAGACGTCGAACAGTTTGTGGTCGTCGTGGTCCCACCAGCGGATCAACTCGCCGGGGGCCTGGGGCAGTTTCACTGCCTCCGCCCCGTCATTCCCGCGCAAGCGATTCTCAATCTGCGAGAGCACCCACGAGCGGGATATGACCGCATGGGCTTTCAGGAACTCGAGCGACGCCGAGGCCTTCATTTCCGAGGAAATGACGCTGACGAGATAATCCTCGATACCGACGCGGTTCACCGCGGTGACCTTGCCGTCCTCCACTATGAACTTGAGCGAACCGGCGAAGGTCTGGTCCTGCTTCCTCTGCCAATGGAAATCAACCCCGATGGTCACTCCGTAAAGGATGAAGGAAGGCTCGGAGAAAAGGGTCGATCGGGTAACCGCTTCGAAAACGAGTTCGTCATAGAGCACGCCGCCGTAGTCGATCTTGCCATCCTTGAAGCGCACCTTTTGCGGACCGGCTCCGTCGGAAATGATCTCGAAGCGGATCTCCTCCGCGGACATTATACCGACTTCGACCTTTCGCTGGCGGCGCTTGAGGCGCCAGACGATGTCGCGTTCCGCCTCGGGGCGGACGGCGGCTTCGTCGAGCAGCCCTGCCAGCAGGTGCGAGTCGAGCTTGGCATAATCGTCGGGGTCGGGAACGATGAGCCATCCCGCCACGTCGGCGCATCCCGGGGCCATCGTAAGATGGTCGGGGCCGTCGCTGTAGAAATGATGCGTGCGATGCCTCTCGCGCAGCACGACGATGGCGCGGTACTCCGCTCCGTCATGCCATACGAAGAGGTTGAACTTCGGTTCCTTCTCCCCTTCCGCCAAGGGAACGCTTTCGAGCAAGCGGTAGAAGAGCTTGCCCACCGACTTGGGAGTACGGCCGCGAAGGGCGAACACCCCACGCATAAAATGCTTGTAGTGATAGACTATTGCTTCCTGCACGCGTGTAAGGTATTCCATGTCGCCGTCCAGGTCGTAATGGACGTCGTCCAGGCCTTCCTCGCGGATGCGGTCCAGAAGGACGTCGACAGCCTTCTCCAAAGGCAGCATGCCCCTGGGGCAAGCCTGGAAATGGAGATGCTCGGGAGCGGAAGCCCCGCTCTCGGGGCCATTATAGAATATAGTATAGCCCGCGAGGGAACGCGCCATGTCCAGCATGTCCACGAAATGATGCCAGATGGACTGGGGCAGGTGACGCTCGGAAGCGATTACCAGATGGCGGGGGAATATGGGATAAGGATTGATCTGTATGCGATACTTGCGGCCCTTACGGCCTTCGAAGGGAAGGGTCATCTGTTCGGGAGGAAGGTTCTCGCGGCAGAGGAAGCAGGGAGCGTCCTTGAAGGCGTCCGCGTCAGTGCCGGCGACGGCGGAAGCCATTCGGGCGGGGTTGTGCTGGAGCACGACCTCCAGGCCTCCCGTCTCCAGCCGCCGCATAGACGCGGACTTCAGCCCGCGGAAACGGGCGGACACTTCCGGCCATACCGACAACTGGTCATTTATGAACTTCTCAACCTCCGGCATAACTCACAACAGCGATTCAAGTGTCTGGCGTATCATCCGGAACTCCTGTTCGAAGTTGGGGGTAAAAACGCCGTGGGACATATGGGCTTCGATATCGGGGAAAGGCCAGAAACGGCCTTCCGTCACTTCTTCTTTGTTCGGGAACAGCTCGAAATTGCCTACGGCGGCGAATACGTTGACCAGTTCCTTCTCCACCTGGGACTCGAACACATAGGATGTCACTGACACCGGGTTGAAATCATAGAACCCGAGTTCCTCCCCCGCTTCGCGGAAAAGGGCTTCGATTATACTCTCGCCATAGCTTACGTGACCGCCTACCGCAGTATCCCAGTACCCCGGAAGCAGGTCCTTGGTCATAGCGCGCTTCTGCAGGTACAGCTCGCAGTTACGGTTCAGGATATGGAGATGGACGACAGGATGGAGCGGTTTCTCTCCCCCGTGGCACCATCCGCGCGAAGCCTGTCCCAGCACGACTCCATGCGTGTCCACGATGGGGACCATCTCCGAAGCGGAGACGTCGGACAGTTCGGACTGACGCTGAAGGACCGGTGCGGGAGCGCCCACGGGATATACAAGCTCGATCATATCTGACGTATAATATCCAGCTCTTCCTGAGTATATAGGATGGAATCGACGAAATCCGGGGCGATGCGGGCCAGTACAGCAAATGCCGCCAGCAGCAGCACTGCCGCGCCCAAGACCGACGCCGCGACTATCCACCAGCGGCGTCCCTTGCGCGGAGCGGCCTCCGGCTGGACCTCCACGACCTTCGCAATCTCCTCAACCTTCTTCTCCTCGATAGCAGGCTCCTCTTCAACCGCCGGCGTTTCTTCAGCAACGGGCATCTCCTCTATCACCTGCTTTTCCTCTACAGCCGGTTTCTCTTCGGCAACATGATTCTCTTCGACGGCCGGCGCCGGCTCGTCGAATATCTGATGGAGCGATGCCACCGCCGCTTCCACGTCGTCCTCAGTCTCTACATGAGTCTTGAGGGACAACGGCTCGAGCCCGAACCCTTCCGGATAGATATTGAGATCTTCATCGGGGATGAAGAAGAAATTGTTCTCGCGTGTGGCCCTGAGGCGGCCTAGTCCCGGGAAGACGATAGTCTTCCTGGACTTCAGGGTATCCTTCAACTCTGCCAGATATGCCCCCAGGATCGACGCGGCGACGCGCTCGTCGACACCGTTGGATCGCGCATAAAGCGCGACCAGCCGGCCGTCCGAGGACTCGCGCTGACGGAACGAAAGCCTCCGGTACGGAGGATTGATGGTATAACCTTTATCGGAAAAAGTGGAGGGTACGACTTCAGCGACGAAAGTACCGACACCCGGCAGTGACACCTCGTCATTGTCCAGGATCAGCTCCCCAACCATCTTTGACAGGAGGTCTATATCCATGGTTAATAGAAATTTACCTTAAAACGCCTTTCCAGGCATTACAAAGGTACGAAAAAAAGGATAAAAAAATTTGAATGATTGAAAAAATGTCTTACCTTTGCAATCCCGTTCGGAAACGAATGTGGAACATTCCTCCTTAGCTCAGTTGGTTAGAGCACCTGACTGTTAATCAGGGGGTCCTGGGTTCAAGTCCCCGAGGGGGAGCACAAAAATGCCTTTGAATACGTTCAGAGGCATTTTTATTATATGATTGCACCACATCTGCACCACAGATTTACCATAACACATTATTCTTCATCATCGCCAGATACTCTAAAAATGTCTGTCCCACCTGTCCCAGCCCCTATGTCTCGGGACAGTGGGACAGAAGAATCACTTGATTCCTGTACCTCAACAATAATCTTTACCCCTTCTCAAAAGTCACCGATCTTCTTGTAAGGAGATGATAACTCATACTTGAAATGCAGTGGTTTTGAAAAATGGTGCAGGGGTTATGAAAAACTGTGTACCACTCAAGAAGCACCGTATACCGTTATGAAAACAAAGCCCGAACAAAGATGTCGGGCTAATCCTATTCTCAATTCCTTAGCTATTCTTCCGTTTCTGGTTTGTACTGCCAAACGAAACCGTAAGCTGTTTTCTGTTTGCCTTTAATAACGTTTGTTATATTGTTAATACTGCGAATATTGAAGGTTTCCAATATCTCAATCTGAGAATCGAATTCGCGGATTAAGTTTCCCTCAAGGTCAAGTTGTTGTATTATCTTTCCTCTCTTAGCTTCACGAAGGATTTCTGCTGAGTTTTCCGCTATATACTGTCCGATGATTTCGCGTGTTTCCTCGTTGTACCGCCAAACAGCATAGTCTATCGCTTCTATTAGCATAAAGTTTTCTTCATCGTCCGATAGAGCATCATCATCCTGTGTCATTTCTTCATAGACGGGTCTCATATCTTGATTAACAGGATGCACAAAAATATTATTCTGTTCGATGTATTCCTCGACAAAGACTTTTTCTTCTTCAGAGAGTTTATCTTCTTCTCCATGTAGCAGCTTCTCCGTGAGAATA
>JAEEGI010004334.1_pt1 | contig 33280 bp, 29 predicted proteins | sample 8958751 | NCBI WGS metagenome assembly JAEEGI01 (sample SAMN16246545, study PRJNA631951) | gut metagenome | biome: gut microbiome; feature: rumen; material: KS-attached | host: Bos | place: Iran: Karaj | collected 2018-10
CTTCTTACCAAAGTATACGACGCATTAAAAGACTACGAGGAGGAGCTGCTTGACAATAAAGAACCCGATCCGTTCACTTACAATTTCGCAAAGATAATGGAGGTTGACGGTTCAGAAGAAGCAAACAGCCTTGCCAACTCGAAGGCACTTGACAAATACATTTATGTTCCGAGCGAAAACTACAATTCCGGATCGGGCGTAGGTGCGGGCCTTTATACGTACAGCATCGATTACGAAACTGTGGAGGGTGATATCATCACCGCATATTCGTTTTACGTCGGCGAATACAAAGACGGCTTAAGAGACGGAAAAGGCATAATGTTTACGCGTACGGGCGAGTATTCGTTCGTAATGTATGCGGGCTCATTCAAAGAGGACACCCCTCAGGGACCGGGCTCAAGGTATGTAAAAACTGATGACGGCGCAATGTACGTGTTCACCAAATACACCGGAAACTGGGAAAACAATCTTGCCGAGGGCACTATAGATATCGTGCAAAAGAACAGCGAATACATGGGCGTTACCTTCAAGGGAACGGCGCAGTTTAGCCACGGTAAGGGCGAAGTCGTTCCTACCGAATCGGAAGAATACGTTGTTCAGAACTTACGCAGCGAAAACCTGATTTCGGTGCTTGAAAGCGATACCGAAGGGTATGCGTTAATGCTCGCATTCTGGCAGCGATCCAATGACGTTTTGTCGGCTACGGGCGTAAAAGGCGAACAGTGATAAGGCCTTTTTGCACAAAGAAAAAATTTCCGAGATTTTTTGAAAAAGAAAAAAGGATTGCGGCAGGTTTTATAGAAAATTATTATTAGGGCTGCTTTTTTGCCCCTTTATTTATCTTGTTTCTTTCAAAGATCAATCGTTGGAGGCAATGATGTTAATTAGAGAAAGTCTTGAGGCATGGGAAAGGGATTTCTTAAGTCCCTATGCAAAGTTGAGCGAAGAGTCAAAGGGACGTCTTCGTGATGAAGAACCTTGTGATATAAGGCCGGTGTTCCAGCGTGACAGAGACCGTATCATTCACAGCAAGGCATTCAGAAGATTAAAAGATAAGACGCAGGTTTTTCTTTCTCCCGAAGGGGATCATTACAGGACGCGTCTTACGCATACGCTTGAGGTGTCACAGAATGCGCGTACGCTTGCGAGAGCGCTTCAGTTAAACGAGGAACTTGTGGAAGCGATCGCACTCGGTCACGACCTTGGACATACGCCCTTTGGTCATGCCGGTGAAAGAGCGTTAAACAGAGTGTGCCCTTACGGATTCGATCACGCAAAACAAAGCGTTCGAACCGTCGATGTTTTGGAAAAGAACGGGCAGGGGCTAAACCTTACTTATGAGGTAAGAGACGGCATACTCAATCATCAGACTTCGGGCATGCCCTCAACTCTTGAAGGAAAAGTAGTCAGATATTCGGATAAGATAGCTTATATTCACCACGACATGGATGATGCCATGCGTGCCGGAATTTTGACCGAGGCCGATATCCCCAGAGAGATCGGCGACGTTATCGGTTATACATGCGGTGAAAGACTCGATCATTTCATTCATGACATCGTTACATCCAGCATCGGCAGAGGCGATGTCATGATGAGCAAGAGCGGCGAAAAGGCAATGCAGGACATTCGCCAGTTCATGTTTGAAAACGTGTATCAGAATCAGCTGGCAAAGGCCGAAGAAAGTAAAGCGGAGATGCTTATGGAGACGCTTTACGATTATTATCTTAAGCATTTTGACAAGCTGCCCGCAGATTTAAAAGCCAGAGAAGCGCTTGGCGATCCCAGAGAGCAGCTTGTCTGCGACCATGTCGGAGCAATGACGGACAGATACGCCATTGCCACATATGAAGAGATTTTTATTCCCAAGGTATGGATGGGTTAGGGGGTTTTTGAACCGATATGAGGTATCCCGAAGAAATCGTCGAAGAGGTTCGATTAAGAAACGATATCGTGGATGTGATAGGAAGTTCTGTGCGTCTTACGCGCAAAGGTTCTTCCTATTTCGGACTTTGCCCTTTTCACAACGAGAAATCACCTTCTTTTTCCGTATCCCCCTCTAAACAGATCTTTTACTGCTTCGGTTGCGGCGTAGGCGGCAATGTTATTTCGTTTGTCATGAAATACGAAAACTATACGTTTTCGGAAGCGGTCAAATATCTTGCGGACCGTGCGGGCATAAAGCTTCCCGAGGTTGAGTATACAAAAGAGCAAAAAGAACGCGAAAACAAAAGGCTCAGGATTCTCGAAGCGAACAGAGAAGCTGCGACCTATTTTTACTATAATTTAAGAGGCCGTGACGGTCAGGCAGGCCTTAACTACTTAAAAGGAAGAGAGTTAAGCGAAGAGACAATGAAAAAGTTCGGCCTCGGCTTTTCGCTCATGCAACCCGACGATCTGGTAAAGCATCTTAGGAGCAAAGGCTTTTCGGATGAAGAGATAAGAGAATCGGGGCTTGCGACTTTTGATGAAAAGAGAGGTCTGACCGATAAATTCTGGAACAGGGTAATGTATCCCATCCAGGACATAAATCACAGAGTTATAGCTTTCGGCGGAAGAGTAATGTCCGATGCCAAGCCGAAGTATCTTAATTCTCCGGAGACTATGGTATTTGACAAGAGCCGAAATCTGTACGGGCTCAATTTTGCAAGGACGTCCAGGAAAGATCATTTCATCCTTTGCGAAGGATATATGGATGTTATCGCGATGCATCAGGCGGGATTTACCGAAGCGGTCGCATCGCTTGGTACGGCTTTTACTCCGGGACAGGCAACCATACTTAAAAGATATTCTCATGACGTTTACCTGGCTTACGATTCGGACGGAGCCGGAAGAAAAGCGGCGTTAAGAGCGATAGAGATATTAAGATCCTCGGGTATGAGCGGAAAAGTCATCAACATGACTCCGTACAAAGATCCCGACGAATTTATTAAAGCGCTGGGAACCGAAGAGTTTCAAAAGCGCATAGATGAAGCGGAAAACAGCTTTTTCTTTGAACTTAGGATGGAAGAAGAAAATTTCGATCTTTCCGATCCGGACGGCAGAACGCGATTTTTGAAAGTCGCAGCCGAAAAGCTTGTGGCATTCGAAGACGAGATCGAGAGAGAAAGCTATATTACCGCAGTCGCAAAGAAGTACAGTGTTTCGTATGAATCTTTGAAGAATCAGGTAGTGTCTTTGGCTGCCAGAAACGGCGGTGAGTATAAACCAATAGAAAAACCCAAACCTACGGACTTTTCAAAAGCCGACAGGGAGGACGCGGGACTCGTAAGTCAAAGGTTATTGCTCACATGGCTTTGCGAACAGCCTTCGCTTTATGAGCAGATCAAAGATCATATTAAGCTAACGGACTTCACCGATCCGGTATATCAAAAAGTGGCCGAATGGCTGTTTAAAGATATCGAAGAAGGAACGGTCAATCCGGGAGCATATGTAAGCAGATTCGAAGACGAGGAAGAACAGGCCGTATGTGCGGCTGTGTTCAACACCAAGCTCTCCGAGATCGAAGGAGAAGAAACTTCGGAAAAGGCATTTGGCGACATCGTATATAAAGTTAAGAAGAACAGCATCGATGTATTGGGCAGAAAACCCGATCAGAGCGTTGAAGAGATGATGGCGGTGCTAAATGCCAAAAAGGAACTTGAAGAGCTGAAAAAAGTTACCTACAGGGTATCACAGTAAATTGATGATCATCTTCGCGTTTTCTTTGTAACGCAATATCACATACCAAAGGAGTCAGAAAATGGACGAGAACATGCAGGCAAGAGTTGATGAGAAATTAAAGGAATTTCTCGCTTATGCCAAGAAGAAAAAGAATATAGTCGAATATGCCGACGTAAATGATTTTTTTGCCGATCTTCAGCTTGAGGATGAGCAGAAAGACAAGGTTATGGAGACTCTTGAAGCAAACAACATAAGTGTATCGCTTCAGGAAGAAGAAATGGACCTTATCGATGAGGAGATGATGCTCGACGACGAAGAAGAAGTCGATATGGAGAGCATCGATCTTTCAATCCCCGAGGGTGTTTCGATCGAAGATCCCGTTCGTATGTACTTAAAAGAGATCGGTAAAGTTCCGCTTTTAAGTGCCGACGAAGAGATAGAGCTTGCCAAGAAAATGGAAAAAGGCGACGAGGAAGCAAAGCAGAAACTTGCGGAAGCAAACCTGCGTCTTGTTGTAAGTATCGCAAAAAGATATGTGGGACGAGGAATGCTTTTCCTTGATCTTATTCAGGAAGGTAATTTAGGTCTTATAAAGGCCGTTGAAAAATTCGATTATACAAAGGGTTATAAGTTCTCAACATACGCAACATGGTGGATACGTCAGGCCATCACACGTGCGATCGCAGATCAGGCCCGTACGATCCGTATCCCCGTACACATGGTTGAGACGATCAACAAACTCATCCGTGTTTCAAGACAGTTGCTGCAGGAACTCGGTCGTGAACCAACCCCCGAAGAGATCGCAGATGAGATGAACATGCCCGTAGAGCGTGTTCGTGAGATATTAAAGATCTCGCAGGAGCCCGTTTCGCTTGAGACACCCATAGGTGAAGAAGAAGACAGCCACCTTGGTGACTTTATTCAGGACGATAACGTTCCCGTTCCCGCCGATGCTGCGGCATTTACATTGTTAAAAGAGCAGTTAAACGAAGTGCTTGAAACTCTTACAGAGCGTGAACAGAAGGTGTTAAGACTCAGATTCGGTCTTGACGACGGACGTGCACGTACGCTTGAAGAAGTAGGTAAGGAATTCAACGTAACACGTGAAAGGATCCGTCAGATCGAAGCCAAAGCGTTAAGAAAGCTTCGTCACCCTTCACGTTCCAAGAAGTTAAAGGATTATCTCGACTGATGAAAGGATCTTCCGTTAATCTTTCAAAAAGGCTGGAAGCGGTCAAAGATACCGTGAAACCCTGTGATGTGAGTCTTGATATCGGATGCGACCACGGATATGTTTCCATAGCGCTTGTAAAGGAAAAAGTGGCCGGAAAGGTAATTTGTCTCGATATAAATGAGGGACCTTTAAAAGCGGCACAAAGGAATGTCTGTGAGGCAGGCGTGAGTGACAGTATTGAGCTGAGGCTATCCGACGGATTTGAAAAGGTAACTGCTGACGATAAGCCCGACTCTGTTATAATAGCGGGAATGGGCGGAAGGCTTACAGCATCCATACTTGACGGCGGAAAAGATATAGTAAAGAACCTTTCTCAGCTCGTACTCGAACCACAGTCAGAGATCGAGGTCGTACGCGCAAAAGTAAGAGAACTTGGATTTCATATCGAAAAAGAAAAGTTTCTTACGGAGCGCGGGAAGTTTTATTTCATAATAGATGCGGTGCCCGGCAGGGCGAACAGCACCGGGGACGAAGAGTTCTATGACAAATATTCAAAGTATCTTATTAAAACAAAAGATACGGGTTACAAAGAATATGTTTTAAAGAGCATAGAGAAATTTGAAGGGTACCAAAGGAGTATAAAGGACGTAAAAAACGGCGACCTTATGGGGAAGATCGAAGAGCTTAAAAAAGTGATCGATCTTATCGAAAAATAATACCTTAGGGGGAAAAGCATGGCACTTATCACCATTAACGAAGAAACAAAGGAATACAAAACAGGTACCACTTTTGAAGAGATCGCAAACGATTACCAAAGCGAATACGACAACACGATCGCACTGGTCGTTGAGAACGGAAAGATAAGAGAACTTTTTAAAAAGGTTTCAAAAGACGCAAAGGTTTCTTTTTTGACTTATGCCGATGCTACCGGACATAAGACATATGCAAGAAGTGCGATCATGATAATGCTTAAGGCATTTGATGACGTATGCGGCCGCGAGAATATAGAGCAGATCAAAGTTGAATTCGTGATCGCCAACGGATATTACTGTTCATACAAGAGCAACTTTAAAGTAACAGCCGATATCATTGCCAAGGTAAAGGCAAGAATGGCCGAACTTATCGAAGAAAACCTTCCTTTTGAAAAGGAGAGCATCGATACCGACGATGCAATCAGACTGTTCGGTGAAAGAGGCTTCATGGACAAGGTGAGCCTTTTCAAATACAGAAGATCTTCAACCGTAAACATTTATAAACTCGGGGATTATGTCGATTATTATTACGGATATATGCTTCCGTCTACAGGATATGTAAAATATTACGATCTTATTCCTTACGACGACGGATTTGTACTCATTATTCCCGAGACAAACGCTCCGACCAGCATAAGACCTTTTGAAGAGAGAAGACATCTTTTTGAAACGCTTAAGGAATCCACCGAGCTTAACGAGAAGCTTTCCGTAAGCACTGTAGGAGAACTTAACGATGCAATCTCCGACGGAAGGATCAATGATATCATTCTTGTTCAGGAAGCGTTGCAGGAAAGACGTATAAGCGAGATAGCAAGAAAGATCGTTGAAAGAGGAACCGTTAAGTTTGTAATGATAGCAGGTCCTTCTTCATCGGGTAAGACATCGTTCTCACACAGACTTTCAATCCAGCTTCGTACATACGGTTTAAATCCTCATCCCATAGCGTGTGATGATTATTATGTAAACCGTGTTGACACACCCAAGGACAAAGACGGCAACTATGACTTTGAGTGTCTTGAAGCCATTGATGTTGAGAAGTTTAACGATGATATGACTGCCCTTTTAAAGGGTGAGCTTGTTGAGCTTCCTCATTTCAATTTCAAATCCGGAGTAAGAGAATACAACGGAAACTATTTGCAGATGGAAGAAGACGATATACTCGTTATCGAAGGAATACACGGACTTAACGATAAACTCAGTCACACGCTTCCTACCGAAAGTAAATTCAAGATATATATAAGTGCTCTTACCAGTATCAACGTAGATGAGCACAATCGTATCCCCACTACCGACGGACGACTTTTCAGACGTATGGTAAGAGATGCGCGTACCAGAGGAACAAGTGCTCAGAGCACCATCAAGATGTGGCCGAGCGTAAGAAGAGGAGAAGAAAACAACATCTTCCCGTTCCAGGAAAATGCGGATGAGATGTTTAACTCGATCCTTCTTTACGAACTTGCGGCATTCAAGACTTATGCCGAACCGCTGCTTTTCCAGATACCGAAGGATGCTCCCGAGTATTTTGAGGCGAAGAGACTTCTTAAATTCCTTGAATACTTTGTGGCTCTCGATCCCAAGATCGTGCCCAATGTATCGCTTTGCAGGGAATTTATAGGAGGATCGCTCTTCCCCGTATAATTTTGTAATCATTGCGAGTCGGACAGATGATCGCGGCTGCGAAAGCAGGTGAGGAAAGTCCGGGCTTCATAGGGCAGGATGCCGGATAACGTCCGGTGGAGGTGACTCCCAGGCCAGTGCAACAGAAATATACCGCCAAAGTTCAACGGCGGCTTCAGGAAGTCCTCGGACGTCAGGGTAGTTTACTATTCCTGACGTATGAAGGCTTCCTGAAGAACATCGGGGAACCCCGATGTAGCGAGCATCTTTGATGCGAGCGACCGCCGTATTTTTGGTAAGGGTGGAAAGGCAGTGTAAGAGACTACCGTGCCGGTGGTAACATCGGTAGCCATGTAAACCCCATCCGAAGCAAGACCAAACTCCGAAAGGTGGACAACGATAGGTCGGCCCGGCCTGTTGTCAGGTAGGTCGCTTGAGGCCGGTGGTAACATCGGTCCTAGACAGATGATCATCAAATACATAACCCGGCTTACAGTTCGGCTCGTTTTTTTGTTACAGATTCTTTGTAACAAAGGACAACTCGCAGTTTTATGCGCACTCGCGCGAGCAGTATGAGTTGCCTGCGGCAAACGCGCTAGGCGCCGCTTTTTGTCAAGCAAAAAGCGATTTTAATTTTTTTTAATACTTATTTTATTGAATATGCGAAGAACTATACTTATCATATGTGCTGTGGCGCTCGTATTTACGGCGGCATGGCTTATTTGGTGTAAAGGGAAAAAACCGGATAAAGCAAAGGCTCTTAGCAACGAGGAACTGCTTGACAGAGTAAGTAACGCCGTCGTTATGATCACCGCAGGCGAAAAGCACGCAAGCGGAGTGATCGTAAACATTGACGAAAAACGTGTAGATATCGTGACGGCGGGACATCTCATGGAAGGTTACGAGCAGGGGATAGTATCGTTTAACTGCGGCTTGATCGGTTTCGGAAACGTCAGATACATTTCGGACAATCCGGATGTCTGTGTGCTTTCTTTTGACCGTGATGCACTCGATGAAGGAGCCTACGAATACCTTACGGCAACCTCTGTAAGCCTTGAGGGCTACAGGAAGCTGAAACTTGACGATGAGGTGCTTATAATCGGCTCGGCCGTGGGGACCGCGGCAAACGCAACGATCGGTACGGTTAAGTCGACAGACTATTATGTACCCGATTTCGATGCGGAAATGCTGTTTCTTTATGCCGATACGATGCCCGGACTCAGCGGTTGTCCCATCTATGACCGATACGGAAGGCTTGTTGCAATTTTGGCGGGCGGAAGTGAGTACGGCGAAGCGGTATGCGTAAAAGCGGAAGATATACTTGATTGCCTAGAACAGGTAAATTAAGTTTACATAAATCACAAGGAGGTTTTATTATGACCAAGATAGATATAATATCAGGCTTTCTGGGAGCGGGTAAGACCACTCTCATCAAAAAACTTTTAAGCGAAGCTTTAAAAGGCACAAAGGTTGTTCTCATCGAGAACGAATTCGGTGAAATCGGCGTGGACGGCGGCTTCTTAAAAGATTCGGGAATCGAGATAAGAGAGATGAATTCGGGATGTATTTGCTGTTCTCTTGTCGGTGATTTCACGACTTCTTTGGAGGAAGTAATTGAAAAATATGCTCCCGAACGTGTCCTCATAGAGCCCTCGGGTGTAGGAAAACTGTCGGACGTTCAAAGAGCTGTTCATGAAGCGAGCGAAAAAGCGGGCGTTGAAGCAGGTTCTTCGGTAGTTGTCGTAGATGCTTCAAAGTGCCGTATCTACATGAAAAACTTCGGCGAGTTCTTTATCAATCAGATCGAGCACGCCGGAACGATAGTGCTTTCAAGATCGCAAAATTTAAGCGACGAGAAACTTGAAAAAGTCGTTGCGATGATAAGAGAGCACAATAAAGACGCCAAGATCATCACTACCCCGTGGGATCAGCTTACGGGTGAGTATATACTCAACACTTTTGAGGCAGTCACAGGCTTTGAGGATGCTCTTTTGGAAGAGTTTAAACATGAGCACGAGCATCATCACGATGACGATGATGACGACGATGACGAGTGTTGTCACGGACACCATCATTACGATCACGATGAACATGAACACCATCACCACGATCATGATCACGATGAACATGAACATCATCACCATGACCATGATGAGCACGAGCATCACCATGATCACGGCGATAACTGCAGCTGCGGCTGCCACGATCACGATCATCATCACCATCATGCCGATGAAGTGTTTACTAGCCTTGGTATGGAGACAAGTGCTCACTATACAAAAGAGGAGGTCAATGCTTTCCTTGAAGCACTTGAAGATGAAGCAAAATACGGTCTTATCTTGAGAGCGAAAGGAATGCTTCCTTCAGAAAACGGAGAATGGATCTATTTCGATTATGTTCCCGGAGAATTGAATGTACGTGCCGGAAGTCCCGAATATACAGGAAAGATCTGTGTTATAGGTTCGGAACTTAAGGAAGATGAGATAAAAGATCTTATTCTTGTCAGAAAAGGGATGTAATTGTTATGTAAACCGCGCGGGAACGCGTTGCGGGAAAGAGAGGATAATATGAAATCCGTATTTGTTATCAACGGTTTTCTTGACAGCGGAAAAACTTCATTCATATCATATACACTCGGACAGCCCTATTTTCGTACAAAAGGCACTACGCTTCTGATCGCGTGCGAAGAAGGTGAAGAAGAGTACGACGATATTTTGTTAAAATCCACCAATACAGTTTTGGTGACAGTTGAAGATGAAAGCGAAGTTTCACCCGAAAAGCTCATTGAGCTTGATAAAAAGTACAAGCCCGAGAGGATCATATTCGAGTATAACGGAATGTGGAACTATAAGAATTTTAAACTCCCGATCCTTTGGAAGCTTGAGCAGCAGATCACGATGATCGACGCAAAATCGTTTGAACTTTACTATACCAATATGCGTTCTTTGCTCGGTGAGATGTTAAGAAGATCGGAACTCATCATCTTCAACCGCTGCGATGGTCTTAACGAAAAACTTCCGACGTACAAAAGGAATGTAAAAGCGCTAAATCAGGTTGCGGAGATCATATTTGAAGACAAGAACGGGGAGATCAACCTGACTCTTGACGAAGAGCTCCCGTATGATATTTCTTCCGACAAGATCGATCTTAACGACAATACTTACGGCATATGGTATCTCGATATGCTTGATAATATTGACCGTTATGTCGGAAAGATTGTTTCGTTTACCGCAAATGCACTTATTGCGGACGGTTTCCCCAAGGATATGTTTGTTCCGGGACGTGCGGTCATGACATGTTGTGCGGAAGACATCCAGTTCCTGGGATTTCCATGCTTTAGCGACAAAAGGAGCACTTTAAAGGATAAAGACTGGGTTAAGATATCCTGTAAGGTGGCCAAAGAATATTTCGAAGGCTATAAAGCGGAAGGCCCTGTTTTAAAGGCTCTTACCGTTGAAAAATGCAAGGCACCCAAAAACGAAGTGATTTCATTCCAGTAGGCTTTTTATGATACCTTATACATTTGCTCAGGTAGTTTTCTTTTTCCTGATCTACTGTGTGATGGGCTGGGTAATCGAGTCCACATACGTTTCGATCAAATCTCACAAGTTAATAAACAGAGGTTTTATGCGTGGCCCCGTCATTCCGATATACGGACTCGGGGCGCTTACGCTCCGCCTTACCTGTCTTTCGGTCATCAAATATCCGGTGCTCGTGTTCATCACCGGAATGATAAGCTGTACCATTCTTGAATATGTCGCCGGGATGATCATGGAAGCAGTGTTTAAGATAAGATATTGGGACTACACAAATCAGCCGCTTAATATAAACGGCTATGTCTGTATGGGAACAAGTCTCTCGTGGGGAGCTCTCGGACTATTGTTAAACTATGTTATTCACAGACCGGTGGAGTATCTTGCCACAACAATGTCTTATTCGCTTCTTTTGGTACTGACCGTCACAGGATCGGCAATATTTATCGTCGATCTGACGCTGGCTTTCAAGGCGGCGTTCGATGTCAGAGCCTTTGTTGAAGGGCTTAACAGGGCAAAGGGCGAACTTTCTCTTATGCAGAAGAGGCTTGATGTCATGGTGGCTTATATGAACGACAGTATAGGAGATACAAAAGACAGAGCCATTGAGAAGCTTGATAACTGGTCGGAAGGTATAGAACAGAAAATGGAGCAGCTCTCGGACGGCTTCGGCAACAGGATAAGTGTTATGTCGGACGGTATAGAGAAGGCCTTTCTTAAGATAAAAGACGGCATTGCATCGCTTCCGGACAGCATGAAAGAAGAGTTTTACGAGATAAAGGGCAAATTCACTGTCAATGACGAGAAGCGCAAAGAAAAAGCATTTTTCAGAGATTTTTACAGACGAGGTCTGTTTGAAGGTAACCCGTCTTTGAGTTCCAGACTGTTCAAGGATGAAGTTGAAGAGATAAAAGACAGCATTCTTGGTGCAAAGAAGGGAAAGAAGCAGTCAAAAGAAAACGGATCAGACAGTGACGATAAAGCGGTCTGATGTACCTGACTCAGAAAGGGAAAAATGAATGATCACACAGACTGCCGGTCTTTCGCATGACCTTAACGATAAACTTAATAAACTTGAGCAGTACATTATAAGTCTCGGGTCGTTGGCTGTAGGCTTTTCAAGCGGCGTCGACTCGACTTTTATGCTTGTGGTCGCGCACAACGTTCTGGGTGACAAAGCCATTGCGGTAACTCAGGCCGATGCTTCAGTGCCCGAGCGTGAGCTTAAAGAAGCGAAAGAGTTTTGCGAAGCACGCGGGATACGTCATTTTATCATCCATGCCAATCCCATGAAAGAAGAAGGCTATCGTCATAACGGTCCCGACCGCTGTTATTATTGTAAGCGTGGGATATTTACGGAAATAATGCGTGTAGCAAAAGAAAACGGAATCGAGTATGTTGCCGAAGGTTCAAATGTCGACGACCTGGGCGATTACCGTCCGGGGCTTAAAGCAGTAGCGGAACTTGGTGTAAAGAGTCCTTTAAGAGAAGCGGGACTTTCCAAAGAAGATATACGTCTCATTTCCAAAGCCATGGGTCTTCCCACATGGAGCAAGCCTTCGTACGCCTGCCTGGCTTCAAGATTTGTTTACGGTGAGGAAATTACCGAAGAGAAGCTAAAGATGATCGATGAAGCGGAACAATTTCTGATCGAACTGGGATTTTTGGAAGAGCGTGTACGTCTTCACGGAAAACTCGCCAGGATAGAGGTTCCGGCAAAAGATATAGAAAGACTGGCTTCGGATGAAATAAGAGAAGCCATTTATAAGCGGTTTAAAGAGATAGGATTCATGTTTGTGACGTTGGATATGCACGGTTACAGCATGGGAAGCATGAATAAAACGATAAAGAAACAATGAGCATAAAAAGAGGTCTGTGGCTGATGCCACAGACCTCGATCTTTTTATCCTTCGATGAGAATGTGTTTCTTTTCGGGAACTTTTTCTTTTTCCTTCTTGGGAATATCCAAAGTAAGAACACCGTGCTTAAATGACGCTTTGATGTCTTCCTCGGTGATATCCTCACCTATGTAGAAGCTTCGCTGCATTGCTCCGGCGTAACGCTCCTGACGGATGAGTTTACCTTTCTTGCTTTCGTCTTTGTCGAGCCCCTTAGCCGCACTGACGGTAAGATATCCGTCGTTCAGTTCAAGTTTCAGCTCTTCCTTCTTAAATCCCGGCAGATCGATGTCGACTTCATAGTGATCGTCCTGCTCGTGGACATCAGTCTTCATGAGTCGGCTCGCGTTCTTGCCGTAAAGCTTCTTTTCGGTTTGATCGAAGTCCGAAAAATCCGGGAAATCAAACCAGTCGTCAAACAGATTCTCTCCAAAAATACTAGGTCTTAACATAATGATTACCTCCTTTTTACTTAATGACGTTAAAGCCTTCAAGCAAGGGGAAGGAGGGATTGGATCATCGGAAACTAAAGTTCTTTTGGTCTTCTCTGTTCCTCTGTTCGCCTTCGTTATAGTCCTGTTTTTTGGAGACGTCAAGAGGTTTGGAAGACATTTAATCCTTATTTTATAATCGTTATTTTTTTGTAATAATTGGCTGCATTTATGATAGAATAATGGGGTGCGGTTTTACTCAGTGTTTTGCGGCTTTTTCTTCACAGTACTTGCAGCGGTAGGTTTCTTTTTCCGGGTCTGTAAGTACGAAGATATGAGGAAGCTCCTGCTCGATGGAAGTGATGCAACGGGGATTCTTACATTTGATAACGTTTGTTATTTCCCTGGGGAGCGTAAGTATCTTTTTCTCGATTATCTCACCGTTCTTGATGACATTGACGGTTATGTTGTGGTCGATGAATCCGAGAACATCGAGATCGAGCATCTCAACGTCGCATTCAACCTTTAAGAGGTCCTTTTTGCCCATCTTGTTTGACTTGGCGTTCTTGATGATAGCGACCGTACAGTCAAGCTTATCGAGATTCAGTTTGTGATATATGTCAAGGCTTGCTCCTGCTTTTATATGGTCGAGCACGAAGCCTTCTTCGATCTTTCCTACATTTAACATCTTTAAGCCTCCTTATCCAAAACATCGGGTGCAAGACCGAGCAGTGTCATGATCAATGCCATTCTGACGTAAACGCCGTATTGTGCCTGTTTAAAATACATGGCTCTGGGATCGTCGTCCACTTCGACGGATATTTCGTTCACTCTGGGAAGAGGATGGAGCACCATCATGTTTTCTTTGGCCATGGCCATCTTTTCTTTGGTGAGAACATAGAAATCTTTGAGTCTTATGTAGTCTTCTTCGTTGAAGAAACGTTCTCTTTGAACTCTTGTCATGTAAAGTATGTCAAGGTCACCGATGACATCTTCGAGCTTGGTAACTTCTTTGTAAGGAGCATTCTTCTCGTCAAGAGCGTTTGTGATGTAGTCGGGAACCTTGAGTTCATCGGGAGAGATGAACACGAAGTTTATGTTTTCGTAGCGAAGAAGCGCTCTTATGAGTGAATGAACGGTTCTGCCGAACTTAAGATCACCGCAAAGACCGATCGTGAAGTTGTTGAGTGTTCCGTTTAAACTCCTTATCGTAAGCAGATCGGTAAGAGTCTGCGTGGGATGCTGATGACCGCCGTCACCCGCATTGATAACGGGGATGCTTGAACGGTTTGCGGCTACCATCGGAGCACCTTCTTTGGGATGCCTCATTGCGCAGATGTCGGCGTAACAGGAGATGACCCTGATCGTATCGGATACGCTTTCGCCCTTTGCTGCGGAAGAACTGGATGCTTCCGAAAATCCCAAAACGTTGCCTCCCAAGTTGAGCATAGCGGCTTCAAAAGAAAGCCTGGTACGCGTCGAGGGCTCATAGAAGCAGGTCGCAAGCTTTTTGCCGTCACAAACGTGGGCGTATTTGGGCATGTTCTTTTCAATGTCGCCTGCCAGTACGAACAGTCTTTCAAGTTCGTCGGTGGAGAAGTCCAAAGGACTCATCAAATGTCTCATAAAATCCTCCTATAAAAAAGAGAAGGAAAACTCCTTCTCTTTGATCAACTTAAATATGTAACCAATTCCGAAACCTCTTTACGTTTGGGAGCTTCGGGACTGTTAGCGGGATGTCCGATCACGATGAAAGCGGCTACGCCTCTGTCTTCGGGAACACCAAGCACTTCTGCGGCCTTGAATTCATCGAAGATACCGAGAATAACGGTTCCGAGTCCTCTCTCGTAAGCTGCCAGACAAAAAGCTTCGGCTGCAATACCGGTATCGAAATTCTGCCAACGATCTTCTTTGGAAGTCGAATAAGAACCGTCACGCTCAAAACCGGAACGGTTTTTAACGTATGTGAGAGCGATCACCATGGGTGCTGCGGCAACCATATCGGCATTGCCTTTCCATGCTTCGAAACATTTCTCGGCAAGCTCTGCTTTCTTGGCACCTTCAACGGCGATGTATCTGGAAATCTGAGTGTTTTTCCAGCTGGGAGCAAAACGTGCTACCTCTACTATCTCATCAAGAAGTTCATGTGAAACAGGTTCGGAAGTGAATGTACGTATACTTCTGCGTCCTTTAATGCATTCTGTAGCGTTCATGTATGACCTCCTTTCATTCTTAGAAAAAAGAATAACATAGAGATCATTTATAATCAATTAAAGATTTCATAATTTTCACCCAAATCGTTGACTTTATTTTTCCCGACTGTAAGATAGGTGTATGAGTATGACAAAGCGCGAATGCGACGAGTATCTGGAACAATTGAACAGTAAGGGAATAGTGCCCGGACTTGATGCAATGAACGCATTGCTCGACAGACTTTGCCGACCCGAAAAGCACCTTAAGATCATCCACATCGCCGGCACGAACGGCAAAGGATCGACAGGTACATTTATTGCATCCGTGCTCAAAGAAAGCGGATATAAAACCGGTCATTATTCGTCCCCCGCCGTATTTGAAGAGCGCGAGATCATAAAAGTGAACGGAAGAAACATATCCGAAAAGGATTATGTAAACCTGATCGAAGAGATAAAGAACACGGATCTGTCTTTTACAAGGTTTGAACTTGAGACGGCACTGGCACTTTTGTATTTTTATCAAAAAGGCTGTGAGTACGCGGTGATCGAATGCGGTCTGGGCGGTAGGGAAGATGCTACGAACGCGATGTCCGATACGCTTGTTTCGGTATTTTGCCAGATCGGTATGGATCATATGCAATATCTTGGAAATTCGCTTAAAGACATTGCTTCAAATAAAGCAGGTATAATAAGAGAAAACGGACACGTGGTTTACATAAAGTCAAACAAAGAATCCGACGATGCGATAGAAACGATCGCAGCGGCAAGGCACGCAAACGTAAAAGCCGTCGAGCCCGGGGAAGTAAAGAATGCCTTATATACACTTAACGAAACGGTATTCGATCTGAATGAGTATAAAGCATTGAAACTTTCCATGGCCGGAGAATATCAGCCTCTAAATGCCGCCTTGGCGATCGGGGTCGTGAGAGAACTTAACGCTCTTGGCGCAAAGATAAGCGAAAAACAAATGAGAGCCGGACTTTTTAAGGCTTCACTTCCGGGGCGTTTTGAAGTGATATGCCAAAAACCTCTGTTTGTGATAGACGGAGCCCACAATGAACCGGCATCAAAAGTTCTTGCCAAAAATATAATGCGATATTTCGGAAATCGCCGATTAATATTCATTATTGGTGTGCTAAAAGACAAAGAATATGATAAAGTAATAAAAAATACATGTGACCTTGCCTGGCAGGTTATCACGGTGACAAGTCCCAACAGACAGAGAGCCTTGCCGGCGATCGAACTGGCTTCGTGCGTAAGGACTGTAAACAGTAACGTCACGGCAGCGGACAGCATCGAAGAAGCGGTTGAAACGGCACTTTTACTGGCCGGGAAGGACGATGCGATAGTGGCCTTCGGATCGCTTTCTTACTTAAGGCAGGTCAAAGAGACGTTCGGTACAAAGAAACCGTGACCGAAACAAACGAAAAATGTCTTGGCTATAAGCCTGATCCATATAAATACAAATAACGATAGGTAAAGGATAAAACGATGTTTGATGACGATCTGATAAAAGAAGGGGTCAAAAGCCTCATAGAAGGAATGGGTGAGAATCCCGAAAGAGAAGGCCTTGTAGAAACGCCTGACCGTATCGCCAGGATGTATCACGAGATATTCGCAGGCTACGAAGAAGACCCCGGTGAGATACTCAAAAAGAGATTCAAAGTTGACAACAGCGAAATGGTATTGGAACGGGATATCGTGTTCTTTTCGATGTGTGAACATCATATGCTCCCTTTCTTCGGGCATGTTCACATCGCATACATTCCCAACGGAGAAGTAGTGGGACTGAGCAAGCTTGCACGGTGTGTTGAGGTTTATGCAAGACGCCTGCAGCTCCAGGAACGTATGACTTCGCAGATAGCGGATGCGATAAACAAATATCTGTCTCCCAAGGGAGTTATGGTCGTTGTGGAAGCAGAGCATATGTGCATGACGATGCGTGGGGTCAAGAAGCCCGGAAGCACCACCACAACGATAGCGACAAGAGGTGAATTTGCGGAGAACAAATCACTTCAGTGGCGTTTCTTTGATATGTTAAAAAGATAAGAGGTGTATGGGGTATGATAATTTCGGGTAGAGAATTTGACGTAAATGATCACACTTATATATTCGGAATCCTGAATGTAACGCAGGATTCTTTTTCGGATGGAGGGAAATTCTGCAATCTTGAAGCTGCTTTAAAAAGAGCTGATGAGATGATCGCCGAAGGCGTTGACATTATCGATGTCGGCGGTGAGTCCACACGTCCGGGATTTACTCCGATAAGTGCACATATGGAGATCGAAGCGGTCGTTCCGGTGATAGAGGCCATAAAGAAAAAATACGATGTGATCGTTTCTTTGGACACCAGAAAGGCTGAAGTGGCAAGAGCAGGTATCAAAGCAGGGGTTGACATAATTAATGATGTCGACGGTCTTAAGGGAGATCCTGAAATGGCTTCAGTTATAGCAAAATCGGGCTGCAGCTGTGTTATAATGCACAACCGCGAAAACAATAATTATGTAAACTTAATTGATGATATTATAAAAGATATGAAGGGGTCATTGTACATAGCAGAATGTGCCGGAATAGAACGAGATAAGATAATAATCGATCCCGGGATCGGTTTTGCGAAAGATACGGCACAGAATCTTGAAGTGCTGCGAAACCTTGACAGATTTAACGAACTGAAACTTCCCATCATGCTTGCTCACTCAAGAAAGAGCGTTATCGGAAACACTTTAAACCTGCCCGTCGATCAAAGACTCGAAGGAACACTTGCACTTACCGCACTTGCGGTAATGCACAGATATGCTTTTGTAAGAGTCCACGATATCCAGGAAAACAGACGGGTCATCGAAATGCTGGAGGCGGTATATGGACGAGATAAGAGTTAAAGGACTTAAGGTATTTGCTTACCATGGCGTAAGAGCCGATGAAGAAAAGAACGGTCAGGAATTCTTGGTTGACATAACTGCATTTCTTTCAACAAAGGATGCCGGAAAAAGTGACGATCTTGAGAAAACGGTGAATTACGGAGAACTTTCTTTCTTCGTTTATACAGTATTTAAAGAAAAGCGGTTCAGACTCATTGAGGCGGCCGCAGAATATCTTGCGGACAAATGTCTTAAACAGTTTGAGCATTTAGATGAAGTTGAAGTGACGGTACACAAACCGAGTGCTCCGATAACCGTTCCGTTTGACGATGTTTCGGTAACGATAAGACGTAAATGGCACACCGCATATATCGCCGTAGGCTCCAACCTTGGTGACAGCGAGCACATCATCAGGGAAGGCGTAGAGTATCTTACAAAAGCCGATGATATAGTTTTGTATAAATCGAGCAGACTGATCTCAACGAAGCCTTACGGTGTTATCGATCAGCCCGATTTCTTAAACGGAATGATCGTTGTCCGTACGCTCCTTGAGCCTCACGAGCTTCTCGACAGACTTCATAAAGTTGAGTCTTATGAAAAGAGAGAACGCACGATGCGCTGGGGACCTCGAACTCTCGATCTTGATATCATTTATTACGACGATCTTGTGATGGGAGACGATGAGCTTATCATCCCTCACGAAGATATGCAAAACAGAGATTTCGTTTTGAAGCCTCTTTTGGAGATCGCTCCGGGAAAGAGACATCCGATAACCGGAGACACACCTGAAATGATGCTTAAGAAACTTCACGCATAAGGGAAAAAGATATGTCAAAAACTTTGAGGAATTCGATCGTTATAGCGGCAGTTGTCCTTTTCATTGCTTTGGCGGTCGCATATTCGATACATAAAGGAAAAGCAGCGGTCGTACCCGCAGGTGTTATCGGAAATACCGCAGGCAACTTAAATAACTACGGTCGTTTTTGCGAGCAGGACGGCGTTGTGTATTTTTCAAACGCTTATGATAACGGAGCGCTTTATTCAATGACGCCCAATCAGCAGGACCTTAAGAAGCTTACGGATCTGGACGTTGAGTATATTAACGCCGGCGGCAATTACGTTTTCTTTTACGGTGTTCCTTCAAATACGACCACGGGTATAGGAAGTGTAGTTTCAAAACCTGGAATGTATATGATAAAAAAGGACGGAAAAGACTTAAAGGCTCTTACAAAAGATATATCCAGAAGCATGATTCTTTTCGGGAACAAGATATATTATCAGCACTATACCGAAAAGACCGGGACCACGTTTGCAGTCATGGACATAAGCAAACATGAATCGGAGGAGCTTCTTTCTTACATGATCAACCCGGCTTGCCTTGTGGGAAACAGCATCTACTATAACGGCATGTATGACAATCATTTTCTTTATTCGTACAATCTGGACACGAATACCGAAAGTCTTTTGTGGGAAGGCGATATATGGAACCCTATCTTTGACGGCACATACGTTTATTACATGGATGTATTAAATGATTACAGACTTTGCAGATATTCGCCCTCAAACAATACAATCGAGATATTGTCCAAAGAAAGAACCGACCTTTTCAATGTTTTCGGCAATTACATCTTTTATCAGACTTCGGGACAACAGCCTGCGCTCAAACGTATGAATACGGACGGAACCGGCGTGGTAACGATAGCGGAAGGTGTTTACAATCATATCGGAGTAACGTCGACATATGTTTATTTCTCGGCTTTCGGATCCGAAGCGCCGATATATTGTTCCCCGACATTCTCCGATCCTTATGTGGTTGAGTTTACTGCGGCCAGGGACGCTGTGCTGGCAGGAAAGGATAATAAATGAAAGAACGCGAACTGATCGTATACAAAGATTTTGAAGACGGTGATCTGTTAAATGATATGGTTTATCTTATGGATAACTATAAAGACGAAAAGGCAGATACGGACAGACTGAAATCTATTTTTTATTCGTGCTTTCACAGTTTGTTGGAACTCGCGGGACACTTCGGCTTTTACGGGAACCTGTGGCACTGCTATCTTTCAAATCTTTTGGTGAACAATGAAAACAGTTATTCGATGGCTTGTGAGATCGTGGGAGAAGTCACCGGAACTATAAACGACTGTGTGCTTCATGATATGGAGATACTCAAAGAACTCTACGATTATGATTTCACGGACATGACAACGGTACTCGGAATAAAAGATTTCAATCTCGCTCTCGATTACACGAGTTCATCACGTGAGAGTAAAGTTTACAATACGAGAATATGCTCACGTATAGTCGAACTTGCCAAGAAATTCAACGAGAACAATACTCCCGCGGAGATGAAACAGACGCTCACCGCTTTTTACAAAGATTACGGCGTCGGCAGATTTGGTTTACATAAAGCATTCAGAATAGAACATACGGATCACGGAGCAAATATCATACCTATCACGAACATTGCTCACGTGAGCCTTGACGATCTTATCGGGTATGAGGACGCCAAGAAAAAACTTATCGACAACACCGAAGCATTTGTGCAGGGAAGAGTGGCAAACAACTGCCTCCTTTTCGGTGATGCGGGAACGGGCAAGAGCTCGAGCATTAAGGCGATCGCCAACAAATATTATGAAGACGGTCTTAGAATAATAGAAGTTTACAAGCATCAGTTTGTAGACCTGAACGATGTTATCGCCCAGATCAAGAATCGTAATTACAAGTTCATTCTTTATATGGACGACTTAAGTTTCGAAGATTTCGAGATAGAGTACAAATATCTCAAAGCCGTCATCGAAGGCGGACTTGAGAAGAAACCCAAAAATGTTTTGATCTATGCCACTTCAAACCGCAGACATCTGGTAAACGAGAAGTTTTCGGAACGCGGTGCGAACGCAAGAGAAGATGAAGTTCACTTTGGCGATACGATGCAGGAGAAACTGTCTTTATACAATCGTTTCGGTGTGACCATCTATTTCGGATCGCCCGACAAAAAGCAGTACAACAACATTGTTATCGAACTTGCGAAGCGTGAAGGACTTGATATCGACGAAGACAAGCTTTTGTTGCTCGCCAATAAATGGGAACTTGCACACGGTGGTATGACGGGGCGTACGGCGGTTCAGTTCATCAACTATCTCAAAGGCACGGGAAACATTTAAACGGTATGGTTAACTTCGTTACGGACATAAATCTTGACGATCCGAAATTTTACAGAAACAGGGAGTTAAGCTGGCTTCAGTTTGATCTTCGTGTTTTGGACGAAGCAAAGGACGATCTTAATCCTTTGTTTGAGAGAATGCGCTTTTTATCGATAAGTGCGTCGAATCTCGATGAGTTCACGGTCATCAGAGTAGCTTCTTTAAAAGATCTTGTTCATGCCGGATTTACGGGAAACGATATAGCCGGAATGAATCCTACCGTTCAGTTGAGTCTTGTCGCTCAGTCCGCAAGGGACCTCATAAACGACCAGTATTCGGTTTACAATAACAAATTGTTATGTGAACTAAAGGAAGCTGATATCGAAATAATTGAATCGGCCGATCTTTTGTCAAAAGAGGAAAAGGAATTTACCGACGCGGTGTTCGATTCCATTCTTTTTCCCATACTCACTCCCGTAAGTGTTGAACCCGACAGGCCATTTCCGCTCATAAAAAATGAGACGATAAACATAGCTGTTTTACTTGAGACAAAGGACAGTCCCGAAAAATTCGATCATGTCATCGTAGAAGTACCTTCAAACGTAAACAGACTCATCGATATCTCAAAAGACAAGTTCAAAAAGCGTTTTATCCTTACCGAAGAGGTCGTGAAAGACAATCTTTCCAAGCTTCTTAAAGGTCGAAAGATCGTAGCCACCACTGTCTTTCGCATTATGCGCAACGCAGATCTTACGATAGATGTCGAAGAAGCGGAAGATCTGCTCCTTAAGATAGAAGAGCAGGTCAAACGCCGAGAATGGGGCGAAGTAATCAGGCTCGATATAGAAAACAACTCGGACGGAAGAATATTGTCCAAACTTACGAGTGCACTGAAGGTTGCGAACAGAGATATCTTCTTTGTACACGGTCCGTTGGATCTGACATTTCTTGATGAGATATATGATCTTAAGGGATACGACCAATACAAAGAATCGCGTTATGTTCCCAAAATGCCCGCATGGGGCGAAAAAGCCAAGATTTACGAAAGCATAGCGGCAAAAGACCGTCTTTTGTTCTGCCCTTTTGAAAGCTTCAATCCGGTTATTAACTTTATCGATGTGGCGGCGGACGATCCCTGCGTTCTGGCGATCAAACAGACGCTCTACAGAGTCGATAAGAGATCGAAGATAGTAAACGCACTCGCAAGAGCCGCAAAAAACGGCAAACAGGTTACCGTACTTGTTGAGCTGAAAGCCAGATTTGACGAAGAAAAAAACATTGAGTGGGCAAGAGTGCTTGAAAGAGCCGGAGCCCACGTTATATACGGCCTTCCGAAGCTCAAGACCCACGCAAAGATAGCACTCGTTATTCGAAAAGAGGGCACAAAGATCAAAAGATACATGCACCTCGGGACCGGAAATTACAACGCCACAACTTCGATGCGATATACGGATATAGGTCTGTTCACCGCAGACGATAAGATGGGAGAGGATGCGACCGAGTTTTTCAACCGTCTTAGCGGTTTTTATGACGATAAGCCGATGAACAAACTCATTACCGCTCCCGATTCGCTTAAGAAAACTATCATTTCACTTATAGACCGGGAAAAAGAAAACGCCCTTAACGGCAAGAGCGCTTCGATAATCGCCAAGATGAATTCACTTTGTGATGCGGACGTGATAAAGGCGTTATACGAAGCTTCATGCGCGGGAGTAAAGATCGACCTCATTGTGCGCGGTATCTGCTGCCTTAAAGTTGGTGTTCCCGGAGTGAGCGACAATATAAATGTTCGTTCAATAGTGGGACGTTTTCTGGAACATAATCGCATTTTCAGATTTGAAAACGCGGGCGATCCCAAACTCTATCTTTCAAGTGCCGACTGGATGCCGAGAAATCTTGAAAGACGCGTTGAGCTCATGTTCCCGATAGAAGATGAAGAATTAAAAGAAGAATTAAATCTTGTTTTAACAAATCTCCTAAAGGATGACGTTAAGGCAAGAACACTTTCCAAGGATGGAAGATATTATTGCAGGGAGATCAAGACTGCCGGTTACAACTTCCAGGCCGATTATATGAACAAGGACACGGATAAATGAACAGAGTGATACTTGCTTCGGCTTCGCCGAGGCGCAAAGAGCTGCTTGCGAATATGGGACTTGATTTTGAGATAATCGTAAGCGATGTTGAAGAGAAGGTTACAAAAGTTAAACCAAGTGATATTGTGGTTGAACTGTCGAAATTAAAAGCGGAAGATGTTGCCGGAAAGGTCGATCTTACAGCCGGAACGATCATAATAGCCGCCGATACACTTGTGTTCTTAGAAGATAAGAGACTCGGAAAACCCCAAAACGAAGAAGATGCTGTTTTGATGTTAAAAGAGCTTTCGGGACGCGACCATGATGTAATAACAGGTGTCACACTTATTTACAATAAAGATGACTCGATTGAAACGTGTTCTTTTTACGAGACTACCAAAGTAACGTTTGAAAGACTTGACGAAGATGAAATAAGAGAGTATGTTTCAACAGGTGAACCGATGGATAAGGCAGGTTCGTATGCCATCCAGGGCAAAAGTGCCAAGTTTGTGAAAAGCATAAACGGAGATTACTCGAACGTGGTCGGACTGCCTGTGCCGGCTCTTTATAAGATGCTTAAGAGTAAAGGATTGATATAAATGTCCGGTGTTAAAGATTACAAAAATTATTCGCATTACAATATGGGTATATGCCTGCTTAGGATGATGGCATGTTTTCTTGTCATTGCCGCAAACAACTGGGAGATCAATACGCCCTCATCAGGGGCGCTGGGATGGCTTTATTATCTCAGAAACTATTCCGTTTCGATATTCATGATACTGGCGTTCTATTTTTGTGAAAAGATGATCGCAACCTCAGATACCGACAGACTTTTGAAAAGGCTGGTAAAGCTGATCGTTCCTTTGTTTGCATGGGCGATCATTTACTGGATCTTTTATAAAGTGCTCTCGGAAGTGCTTTATCCCGGTTACAACATAAGCGTAAAAGATCTTTTGTGGCAGATGTTTACCGGAAACAGCATTTACCTTAACAGCTTTATGTGGTTCAGCGCTGTTTTGATAGTATTGACCGTTCTCATCTTTGTGATAGTTTTTATCACAAATAAATTTCACAATCCGATACTCGGGCTTTTGGCGATCCTTTGTATCTACGCGGAATATGCGGGACTTATGCTGTTTTTGACTCGCTATAAAGCTGAGATAGCCGGTTCTGTCGGACGTTTACACGAGATGTTTCCGCTTGCGGTTTTGGGCTATATGATCGCTTATTTCGGACTCGTGGAGAAATCGAGAAAGCATTGGATAATCACGATGCTATTTGCAGTGGTTGCTCTTTGGCTCATAAGACGCTTCGGTGTGTTTGCCGATCCGTCGGTTAAAACTTTCGGATACGCGGGCATCAAGATGATAGTGATTGCGCTTTTATTGGTATTTCTTTTCTTTGCGCCACCTTTGGAGAAGTTACCGAAGTTCATCCGCGTGATCATTGAATGGCTCACCAAATACACACTCGGTATTTACTGTATGCAAAGCCTTGTGGCAACACTTTTGCACTACTATATTTCTCACAGAAACATCGGTATAGAATTGGAAACCTATACGATCTTTGACTGCATCCGTATCTATGCGGTATGCTATGCGATCTGCTTTTTGATATCCCGCATTCCCTGCAAATGGACAAGGATGCTTGTGGAATAGCATAAATGTACAAAGAAACCTCCGCGATAGCGGAGGCTTTTTAGTTTATACGGATCGTTCATATGCTAAAAATGCTATGAAAAGTATTTATCTATTATCTCGATAAGACCGTCTTCGTTGTTGGTCTTTTGAGTGATGATATCTGCTGCGGATTTAACTTCGTCTGTTGCGTTTGCCATGGCTATACCCGTGCCTGCCGCTTTTATCATCGAAATATCGTTTTCGGCGTCACCTGCCGCGAATGTGTGAGACATCGGCATCGAAAGAAGCGATGCGACACGTTTGACCGAAATCCCTTTACCTATTCCCTTCGGAAGTATTTCAAGATATCTCGAGTTTGAAAATACTGCCTCGACCTCGTCACCAAGTTTACATAATATTTCTTTTTCAACTTCTTTCAACAGTTCATAATTATCAAGCGATATGATCTGTACTTTATATGCTCCGTCTTTTAAGTATTCGCCGAGATCTTTTACTTTTACAAACGGCATGTGGATGCGGGTGTGATAATATTCAAACTCGTCATCCTTATCATATCCGACGATCTCGGTTTCGGAGTATGAGTGTACGTGAACTTTTTTTTCTTTACATATATCGGCTATCTTATTAATGATGTCGGGAGCAATCTTTCTCTCAAATATCTTTTTGCCTGTACCGGCTTCGGTGATCAAGGAGCCGTTGTTGGATATGATATACATGTTGTCAAAGTGCATGTCCAACAGAACTATTCTCTCGGTAATGCTTGAAAGCGGTCTTCCGGAAGCTATTACAAAGCGATGCCCGTTTTTGGTGAGACGATCGAGAGCATTTCTCATATCGTCGCTTATCGTAGAATCGTTTAAGAACAAAGTCCCGTCAAGATCGGTTATGAATATGTTCTTACGGGCTTTTTCGATATCGGACAGAATGCTGTCATCTATATAGAGATGACCGTATCCGGTACCTAAGTCGATGTTTTCCTTGTTGGTGCCGTGAAAGTCACTTCCGCCTGAAAGTAACAGATGATATTTATTCGCAAGACGCCTTATTTTTCGCTCATCGTCAAGACTGTAAGTGGAATACAATGCCTCTATTCCCATGAGACCTTTTTCTTTGAGCATATTTACCAGATCATCGAGTTTGCTCGCAGAGAGTTTATAGAGGATGGGGTGTGCAAGGATAGGAACACCGTCGGCGGCAAGTATGAGCTCCACCGCTTTTTCGGGTGTGACTTTTTCGCGCGATACATAGCAGGGTTTGCCGTTCCCGATATATTTGTCGAACGCTTCCCATTTACTCTTTACAAATCCGTGCTCCAAAAGCCATGCGGCAAAGTGTGCTCTTGTAACTATCGTATCGGGATGAGTCTTTAAATCTTCGTACGTAATGTCTATGCCGTGCTCGTTTAGCTTTTGGCACATTTTTATATTTCTGTTTTCACGCGCATCGACAAAGTCTTTTATGTATTTCTTGAAAGCCATCGATTCGGTATCGATGAACAGCCCGACAATGTGCACATCTTTCCCGTTAAGGTCGGTTGACAATTCGATGCCTTTTATAACCCTGGGGACATCTTTAATACCTTCGGCTTTTAATTTCTCGGCATATGATATCGCTTCGTCCAAACCTTCCGTCGTATCGTGATCGGTAAGGGCGAATGCGGACAGCTTCTTGGTGCGGGCAAGGTCCACAAGCTCTTTGGGAGTGAGTGTTCCGTCCGAATATGTTGAGTGAACGTGAAGATCTATCATAAGGTATCCTTTCAAAAAGAAAAAGCGGCGCAAACAGATGCGCCGCATATATCATTCTTCGTCGTCTTCGCGGTTTGCGGTAAATATGGTACGTTTACGCGCCATCTCATCGCTTGCGAGGTACTCGTCGTAAGTGGTGATCTTATCAACGAGGGTACCGTTTGGAAGTATTTCCATGATGCGGTTTGCGGTCGTTTCTACAAACTGGTGGTCATGGCATGAGAACATCTCAACACCCGGGAACTTGATAAGTCCGTTGTTAAGAGAAGTGATGGCTTCCATGTCGAGGTGGTTGGTGGGCTCGTCAAGTATAAGGCAGTTTGCTCCGGAGATCATCATTTTTGAGAGAAGGCAGCGAACCTTCTCGCCTCCGGAGAGGACTTTAACCTTTTTAACACCGTCTTCGCCGGCAAAAAGCATACGTCCGAGGAAACCTCTTACGTAGGTGATGTCTTTTACGGGAGAGTAGCCCATAAGCCAGTCGGTAATCGTGTAGTCGTTGTTGAATTCGTCTGTGGAATCCTTGGGGAAATATGCAAGAGAGGTTGTCACGCCCCACTTGTAATTTCCTGCGTCGGGTTCGAGTTCGCCCGCAAGTATTTTGAAAAGCGTTGTTTTGGCAAGCTCGTTACCGCCTACAAGCGCAACCTTATCGTTTTTGTTTAAGATAAAGGATATGTTATCAAGCACCTTTTCTCCGTTAACGGTCTTGGTAAGACCTTCAACGGTAAGTACTTCGTTACCGATCTCTCTGTCGGGTCTGAAGTCGATGTAAGGATATTTGCGGCTTGAAGGTTTGATCTCGTCAAGCTCGATCTTTTCAAGAGCACGCTTTCTGGAGGTAGCCTGTTTGGACTTCGAAGCGTTCGCGGAGAAGCGGGAAATGAATTCCTGCAGCTCTTTGATCTTTTCTTCTTTTTTCTTGTTGGCTTCTTTCATCTGTTTGATAAGAAGCTGGCTGGATTCGTACCAGAAATCGTAGTTTCCTGCGTAAAGCTGGATCTTTCCGTAGTCGATGTCTGCGGTATGCGTGCAGACTTTATTTAAAAAGTATCTGTCGTGGCTGACCACGATAACGGTATTCTCAAAGTTGATAAGGAACTCCTCGAGCCATGCGATCGCATCAAGGTCAAGGTGGTTGGTAGGCTCGTCGAGAAGCAGTATATCGGGATTGCCGAAAAGTGCTCTTGCAAGCAATACTTTCACTTTCTGGTTACCGTCAAGATCGCCCACAAGGCTGTAGTGAAGGGAAGTGTCGATACCAAGACCGTTAAGAAGGCTTGCGGCATTTGACTCTGCCTCCCATCCGTCCATTTCGGCAAACTCGGCTTCAAGTTCACTTGCACGTATGCCGTCTTCATCGCTGAAATCCTCTTTGGCATAGATCGCATCCTTTTCTTTCATTACGTCGTAAAGATGCTGATTGCCGGCGATAACGGTGTCGAGTACCACACAGTCATCGTATTTAAAGTGATCCTGCTCAAGAACAGACATACGCTGTCCGGGAGTGATCGAAATATCTCCGTTCGTAGTCTCCAAAACACCGGATAGTATCTTCAAAAAGGTCGATTTACCGGCACCGTTCGCACCGATAAGACCGTAGCAGTTACCTTCCGTAAATTTAATGTTTACATCTTCAAAAAGCGCCTTCTTTCCGACGCGGTAAGTGACGTTGTTAGCTGATATCATCTTTGTCTCCTTATTGTTACGGCAAATATAGCCTTTACTATTGTAACGAAAAATATATTTTTTGCAAGTAAATGGTGCAAATCGGGCTATGCTGTGGTATACTGACTTAAGTGGGGCACGTCGGCGGTAAGCCGATGTGCTTACTATTCTGCAAATATCGTATTTGCACAAAGAAGCAATTCGCCGCCGCATGATCGCGGTGTCCGGAAAATTCTTATGAGTAAAGGAGAATTCACTAATGGCAAAATGGGTTTACCGATTTGAAGAAGGCTCAGCAGACATGCGTCCTCTTCTTGGTGGTAAAGGAGCCAACCTTGCCGAGATGACCAACCTCGGCCTTCCGATCCCTCAGGGATTCACAGTAACCACCGAAGCATGTACCGATTATTACAACAAAGGAAAGAAGATCTCAGACGAGATTAAGGACCAGATTTTTGCCGAACTTGCAGTGCTTGAAGAAAAGCAGCAGAAAAAGTTCGGTGATACCGACAATCCGCTTCTTGTTTCCGTTCGTTCAGGTGCGCGTGCTTCCATGCCCGGTATGATGGATACAATACTTAACTTGGGTCTTAACGACGTTTCCGTTGAAGGTTTCGCAGCAAGAACCGGCAACAAGCGTTTCGCTTACGATTCTTACAGACGTTTTATTCAGATGTTCTCTGATGTTGTTATGGAAGTGCCCAAGTCACTTTTCGAGCGTGTTCTCGACGAAGTAAAGAATAAAAAGCACGTTCATTATGACACGGAACTCAACGCAGACGATCTTATGGGCGTTATCAAACGCTTTAAGACCATTTATAAAGACAAGATGGGAGAGGATTTCCCTCAGGATCCCAAGGTTCAGCTTATGGAAGCCGTTAAAGCGGTTTTCCGTTCATGGGACAATGAGCGTGCGATCGTTTACCGTCGTATGAATGATATCCCCGGAGACTGGGGTACCGCAGTTAACGTTCAGGCCATGGTATTTGGTAACATGGGCGATACTTCCGGTACAGGTGTTGCTTTCACACGTAATCCTTCGACCGGTGAAAAAGGTATCTTCGGTGAATACCTTATTAACGCTCAGGGTGAAGACGTAGTTGCAGGTATCAGAACACCTCAGCCCATCACCAAGCTTGCCGAAGATCTTCCCGAATGCTATGCAAAGTTCATGGAGATCGCAAACAAGCTCGAAGAACATTACAGAGATATGCAGGATATGGAGTTTACCATCGAAAACGGCAATCTTTATTTCCTTCAGACACGTAACGGTAAGAGAACAGCTCAGGCTGCATTGAAGATCGCCTGCGATCTTGTTGACGAAGGCAAGATCACCGAGCAGGAAGCTGTTTGCCGTATAGAAGCAAAATCACTCGATCAGCTTCTTCATCCCACTTTTGACGATATCGCTTTACGCGACGGCGAAGTAATGGGTATCGGTCTTCCCGCATCACCCGGCGCCGCTGCAGGTAAAGTATATTTCACCGCAGAAGAAGCAAAGATCGCTCACGGACGCGGAGAAAGAGTTATTCTTGTTCGTCTTGAAACATCACCCGAGGATATCGAAGGTATGCATGCATCCGAAGGTATCCTGACCGTAAGAGGCGGTATGACATCTCACGCAGCCGTTGTTGCACGTGGTATGGGTACATGCTGTGTATCGGGTTGCGGTGCCATCAATATCAACGAAGATGAGAAATGGTTCGAACTCGGCGGAGTTAAGTTCAACGAAGGTGATTACATCTCACTTGACGGTTCCACCGGTAAGATCTACAGAGGCGACCTCCGTACAAGAGATGCCGTTATATCAGGTAACTTTGAACGTATAATGAACTGGGCCGACAAATATCGTAAGCTCAGAGTTCGTACAAACGCAGATACACCCGCCGATGCGCTTAACGCACTTAAACTCGGCGCAGAAGGAATCGGTCTTTGCCGTACAGAGCACATGTTCTTTGACGCAGATCGTATCCCGAAGATCAGAAAGATGATCCTTTCCAATACGGTAGAGCAAAGAGAAGCTGCTCTTAACGAACTCATTCCTTTCCAGAAGTCCGACTTCAAGGGAATCTTCAAGACCATGGAAGGACGTCCGGTCACCATTCGTTTCCTCGATCCTCCGCTTCATGAGTTTGTACCTACAGACGATGCGGATATCAAGGCACTTGCCAAAGAAATGGGACTTAAGTTCGAAGAAGTTAAAGCAAAGTGCGAATCTCTTCACGAGTTTAACCCCATGATGGGACACCGCGGATGCCGTCTTGCGGTTACTTATCCCGAGATCGCCCGCATGCAGACCCGTGCCGTTATGGAAGCAGCCATCGAAGAGAATGAAAAGTACGGCTTCAGTATTGAGCCCGAGATCATGATTCCTCTCGTAGGCGATAAGAAAGAGCTTAAGTTTGTCAAGAAAGTTATCGTAGAAGTAGCAGAGCAGGTTAAGAAAGAAAAGAAGTCCGATATCAAGTATCACATCGGTACTATGATCGAGATACCCCGTGCAGCACTCCTGGCTGACGAGATCGCAGAAGAAGCTGAATTCTTCTCATTCGGTACCAACGACTTAACCCAGATGACGTTCGGCTTCTCACGTGACGATACCGGTAAGTTCATTGATTCTTACTATAAGTCAAAGATTTATGAATCCGATCCTTTCGCTAAGCTCGACCAGAACGGTGTCGGCCAGCTCATTCAGATGGCAGCCGAAAAAGGCCGCAAGACACGTCCCGACATTAAGCTCGGTATATGCGGTGAGCACGGCGGCGATCCTTCATCCGTTGAGTTCTGTCACAAGGTAGGCCTTACATATGTAAGCTGCTCGCCTTTCAGAGTTCCGATCGCAAGACTTGCTGCAGCACAGGCAGCTATCAACGATGAACAGTAATTGATATTACATGATATAGGGAGTCTGTAACAGACTCCCTATAATTTTTTCTCGGCGCAAATCGACTCGGTGACAACCGAATAATTCTTTACTTTTGCTGTCTAATGCATTACAATCAAAATAACTCGACGAGAACCGAGTCGGAAAGGAGCGAGTAAGATGACGTTTTTCGGAAGAAAAAGAGAACTAACGCAGTTAAAGAATCTTATTTCATTTGATGGAATGTTGATGAGCCTTATCTACGGAAGGCGCAGGATTGGCAAAAGTGAACTCGTGAAGCAGGCTATCAAAGAATCCGGCACAAAAAGCATTTTCTACGTGTGCAAGCAGGTAACTGAGGAGAGCAATGTCCAAAGCATGTGTGAAGTCCTGTCTGACTCGCTGGGTCTTCCCAAATTAGGGTATACAAAAGTGGAAGAGATAGTTGATTACATTTTTAAGCTTTCAAAGGAAGAGAGTATTGTCTTTGTGCTTGACGAATACCCGTACTTAAGAGAAAACGTAAAAGGCCTTGACAGCATTATCCAGGCACTGGTTGACAAATACAGGGAAGATTCAAAGCTAAAGCTGATAGTACTCGGCTCATATGTAGAGGTAATGAAGTCCCTTTTGAAAGAATCCAATCCGTTGTATGGAAGGACTGATCTTGTAATAGATCTTAAACAGATGGATTATTATGAATCTGCGTTGTTTTATCCAAATATGACATATGAGGATAAAGTACGCATTTATTCTGTATTTGGCGGTGTCCCTTATTATAACAGGCTTGTGGATGATAAGAAAAGTGTGAAGGATAACATTATTGAGCTTGTTGCTTCGCCGGGCGCACGCCTTGAAAACGAGGTTTCCACGTACCTTAATGCCGAGATATCAAAGATTGTTAATGCCAACGAAGTATTTGAAGCACTTGCCAGGGGCTTCTCAAAGTTCAGCGATGTCCTTTCTCAATCACATGTGTCCAGTAGTCCGACACTTGCGGATGTTTTGGATAAACTCATAAAGATGGAAGTAGTGGAGAAAAAGGCGCCGATAAACGACGAGAATAGCAAAAGGAAATCCGGTTACTATATCTGTGATAATCTCTCACTTTTCTACTACAGATATATTTTTAAGTATTCGTCCCAGCTTAAGATAATGGATCCGGAAGTGTTTTATGACAAATACATAGATGAGGACTTTGAGGAATCCTATATCCCGCATAGATTTGAGGAAATCTGTACGCAATACCTGATAAGGCAGAACAGACTTGGGGCTATAGATCCTGTTATTGAGAAGATCGGAAAGTACTATTATGATGATCCGAAGACCAAAACCAATGGCGAATTCGATGTGGTTACTTTAGACGAGAAAGGATATGCATTTTATGAGGTCAAATTCAGAAAGAAGAAAATGTCAAAGGAAGTGATCGATACTGAGATAAATCAGGTTAAGGCGACCGGGCTTAACTGCTATAAGTATGTTTTCTTTTCCAGAGCCGGATTTACCGCAAAGGAGACGGAAGATGTGAAATTTATTAAACTTGAGCAGCTGTTCTGAAGGGGTATTTTCCCTCAGAAAAACCGTCTCGAAACGGCTTTATTATGTGCATACCTGTCAGGCAGCTATAGCCAACGCACGTTAAGTGAGTCGGCATGCTTTTTAGGAACATTTGAAATTTCGAAAGAAGGATTTTTAAAGATGATCACAAGAGATGAAGCATTTGAACTATTAAAGAAATACAACAAGGATCCCTTTCATATTCAGCATTCACTGACCGTGGAAGCTGTTATGAAGTGGTATGCGAAAGAACTTGGATATGGAGATGAAGCAGAGCATTGGGGGATCGTAGGACTTCTTCATGATATTGACTTTGAACTTTATCCTGAAGAGCATTGCCTGAAGGCACCGGAACTTTTAAAAGAAGGCGGTGTAAGCGATGATATCATCCACTCTGTGTGCTCTCATGGTTATGGGATTACTGTCGCCTGCGGTGCAACAATCGATGTAGAGCCTGTTCATGAGATGGAG
>JAEEGI010004335.1_pt1 | contig 33279 bp, 27 predicted proteins | sample 8958751 | NCBI WGS metagenome assembly JAEEGI01 (sample SAMN16246545, study PRJNA631951) | gut metagenome | biome: gut microbiome; feature: rumen; material: KS-attached | host: Bos | place: Iran: Karaj | collected 2018-10
GGTCTCGCACCTCAAAGATATCAATTTTTCCCTGCTTGTACGAACTTGCAAGGTCGCGGATCTTCTTTTCACTGTACCCGTAGCGGCGGATCAGACTATCAATGGGGACACCACTGAAGTACTCACGGAGGAGCTTGCTCGTTGCCTTCATCTGCAACCTGTAACGTTGACTTTCGGTCATCATTAGTTTACTCTTTTTTGGTAAACTTTTTTCAGGACGGGACACACAGCGTGAAATGGAACTTACTATCACACAACGTTTTACAGATAATCAATTACCCCAAAATGGGTAATTGATTTTCTGCATTTCGCTATGTATCAGTTATTTCCGTTTCACGCCGGCTGTCCCGCCAGCGCGCCGAATCATTCTTCCCCCAACGCACCGTCATAGGTGAGCCCCTCGTCCGAGAGGCCCTGGATGATGAGCGGGGCGCCGGACAGCTGGATGGGCACGAAATGCAGGCCGGGGGTGAGGGTGAGGGAGGTGACGGCCCCGGAGCCGGAATCCATCAGCATGATGTCGATTCCCGAAACGCTGTGCGGTACCAGAAGGAAGATGCTGTCGTCGCTGCCGGCGAACTTGCCCGCGAGGATCGGCGTCTTGTCAAAGTTGCGCGGCGCGTGGGGCGGGACGGTCGGTTTGATCCGGCTGATGATGACCGAGCCGATGTCCTCGGCGAGGAGGGTCTGGTTGTTTTCCATCTGCACCGCGGCTGCTGCGCGCGGCGCGGGGGCCATGAAGATGGCCGCTGCCACAAGGGCGAAAAGGTGCTTTTTCATGATACTTTTGGATTAAAAACGCTTCGGCAAAAGTAGGGAAGAAGCACTGCGCCAGGAAGAAAACAGCGTTACATTTTATTTTGGTAAGTAGCTATAAATCAATAAATTAAAACAAGCACCAGTGTTGCACTCCCCGGAAATGCGCAAAAAAACCGCCCCCGGGAGAGGGGCGGGCGGTCGCCGGGGGCGTTTTTTCCAGGAACCTGTTACGCCTCCCGGTGGTTCTCCCGGTAGAGCTGCCAGGAATTGAAGATGTTCTGCCAGATGGCATAGAGACCCCCGGCGACGGACGTTACGGGGGTCAGGTAATTGTAGCCCAGCCAGATGAGGAAGCCGGTGTTCTTCTGGCCGAGGGACTGGCCGGCCGTGATCCGCGTGGCGCGGTCGCCGCCGGCGTGCCGGCCGGCCCAGAACTGAAGGGCGCAGGTGGCGAGGGAGACGCCCACGATGCCGGCGATGGCGCCGGCGCCCAGGTGGCTCAGGAGCAGCGCACGGGTGGCGAGAATCATCGCCAGGAGAAGTCCGAAGAACCAGATATAGAAGGAGTTGGGCGCCCAGCGGAAAAGCTGCGCCTGCAGCCGGGGCATGGTGTAGCGGACGAGCCAGGCGAGGAGGCAGGGGAGGACCAGCACGGGGAAGACCTTCGCCGCGATCCGGAACACATACTGCCAGAAGCCGAGTTCGGCGGAGGGCCGGACCATCGGGATGACAGTCGGAATCAGCAGGGTCGCGGCCAGGTTGACCACGAGGAGGTAGGTCACCGTCTCCGCAAGGCTGCCCCGGAGCCGGTCGGTGATGACCCCGGCGGCGGAGGCCGTGGGGCAGATCAGGCAGAGCATGGCGCATTCGGAGAGGATGCGGGCGCTGCCGTCGGGAAGCCGGGCGGCGAGGGCCGCGAAGCCGATGAAGCCGCCGATCTGCAGCAGGAGGGCGAAGATGTGCCAGCGCCGCAGCCGCAGCTCCTGCGGGCGGATGCGCACGAACTGGAAGAACAGCAGCAGGGCGATGACAAGCCGCTGTCCCTCGGAGACGACGACATGGAGCACAGGGCCGGCGGGCCTCAGGAAGGTCGTGAAATGATAGAACAGGTAGAGGCCGATCCCGCAGACGATGGCAAGCGGGAGCATCCAGTCCCGGAACCAGGCCGCGAAGCTATTTCCCTTCGACGGCATGTCCGAAAACCCGGTCCACGAGCGGATCGGTCAGTTTCATGCAAAGGCCCGTCAGGAGGGCCAGCAGCAGGGTTCCTTCCCGGATGACGACATGGCTGCCGTCGCCGAAGAGGTTGTGGAAGGCCAGCCAGGCGAAGGCGGCGGAGAGGGCGACGAGGAAGATGTCGAGGCCGATCTTGACATTGCTGAACTTGAAGCCCGTGACCTCGGAGATGACGACGGCGACCTGTTCGCCGGCGAGGATCCAGGCGTTCCCGATCACCTCCAGGCGGATGCCGACGGCGGTCAGGAGGATGGCGGCGAAGGTCAGCAGGAGCCGGACGGCGTAATTGCCGACGGGGATGCCCTGGCAGAGCCAGATGGCCGCGTCGCAGAGGTAGCCGAAGACGAAGGCGGCGGCGAGCTGGAGCAGGTAATGGCTGTTCAGGACCTTGCGGCGGAGGATCATCTGCGTGAGGATGAACACCAGGTGCATCATCCAAGTCAGGGTTCCGACGGAGAGGAAGCCCCAGCGGAGGTTGAGCACGGCCGGCGGGCAGGAAACCGGGGCGGTTCCGAGGTTGGATTTGAGGGACAGGGCGACGCCGACGGCGATGAGGATGAGGCCGAGGGTCGCGATTCCGTACCTTTTGAGTATGTCTTTTGCGCAATTATTCATATATTTGCAAATTGGACTGCCGGGGACAAAGCAGTCCGCAAATTTGCGCAAAAATCTGTTAATAAACAAAGGATATGAAAAAGTTATTGTTGGTTATGATTCCTTTCTTCGCACTGGCCGCCTGCTCGCAGCCCAAGGCTACCCTTCCCGCCCTTGATCTGTCGGACCTCGATACCACGGTCAGCCCGAAGGTTGATTTCTACCGCTATGCCACCGGCGGCTGGCAGGCCAAGAACCCCCTCCGCCCGGAATTCGCCCGCTACGGCTCCTTCGACGCCATCGCCGAAAACACCCAGAAGCAGCTCAATGACCTCTTCGCTTCGATGACGGAGATGAAGACGAAGAAGGGCTCGGTCGAGCAGAAGATCGCCGACCTGTACAAGATGGGCCTCGATTCCGTGAAGCGCAATGCCGACGGGGCGGCCCCGATCCTCGGTGAGATCGCGGCCATCCGCGCCATCGACAGCAAGGAAGCCCTCATCACCAAGCTCGGGGAGATGAACCTCAAGGGCGACGGCGGCTTCTTCGGCGGCGGCGTTTCCGCTGACCTGATGGACAGCAACATGCAGATCTTCTACCTCGGCCAGGGCGGCCTCGGCATGGGCGACCGCGACTATTATCTCGAAGAGAAGAACGCGGAGCTCAAGGCCGGCTACAAGGCCTTCCTGACGAAGGTTTTCCAGCTTTCCGGCCTGGAAGACGCCGAGACGCTCGCCGCGAAGGCCCTCGCCGTCGAGGACCGGATGGCGGAGATCTCCTGGCCGCGCGAAAAACTGCGCGACATCCCCGCCATGTACAATCCGATGTCCTCCGACGAGATCTTCGCCGCTTATCCGGACCTCCGCTTCGACCTCTTCTGCGAGGCCGCCGGCATTGAAAAGCAGGAAAAGATCATCGTCGAGCAGCCTTCCTATTTCGAGGGCCTGGACAAGCTCTTTGTCGAGACCGACCTCGAGGACCTGAAGGCCTATCAGCTCGGCCAGTTCATCAGCGGTGCCTGCGGCGCCCTCAGCGATGACTTCTACACCGCCTCCTGGGAGTTCTTCTCCCACCAGATGGCGGGCGCCCAGGAGCAGAAACCGCGCTGGAAGCGGGCCATGTCCGTTCCGAACGGCTATCTCGGCGAGGCGGTCGGCGAGATGTATGTCCACCGCTATTTCCCCGAATCCTCCAAGAAGAAGATGCTCGCCCTCGTGGAGAACCTCCGCACCGCCCTCGGCGAGCACATCGACGCCCTCGACTGGATGAGCGACAGCACCAAGGTCCGCGCCCGTGAGAAACTCGCCGCCTTCACGGTGAAGATCGGCTACCCGGACAAGTGGAAGGACTACAGCACCCTCGAGATCGATCCGGAACTCACGTACTATGAGAACCTGAAGAATGCGAACGCCTGGTACGTGGCCGACAACCTGTCCAAGCTCGGCAAGCCGACGGACAAGACCGAATGGGGCATGACTCCGCAGACGGTGAACGCCTACTACAACCCGACCACCAACGAGATCTGCTTCCCGGCGGCCATCCTGCAGCGGCCTTTCTTCAACCCGGATGCGGACGAGGCGGTCAACTACGGCGGCATCGGCGTGGTCATCGGCCATGAGATGTCCCACGGTTTCGACGACCAGGGCAGCCAGTTCGACAAGGACGGCAACATGGTCAACTGGTGGACCGCCGAGGACAAGGCGAAATTCGACGCCAAGGGCCAGCAGCTCGTCGAGCAGTTCAATGTCGTCGAGATCCTCCCCGGCGTGATGGCCAACGGCGCCTATACCCTCGGTGAGAACATCGGCGACCACGGCGGCCTCTCCATCGCCTTCTCCGCCATGCAGAACGCCCTCAAGGGCAAGAACCCCGGCCTCATCGACGGACTGACCCCCGAGCAGCGCTTCTACCTCTCCTACGGTGCCATCTGGGCCCAGAACATCACCGACCAGGAGAAGGCCCGGCTGACCAACATGGATGTCCATTCCCTCGCGGAAAACCGCGTGAATGTGTCCCTCAGGAACTTCCAGACCTTCTTCGACGCCTTCGGCATCACGGAGGGCGACCCGATGTTCCGTCCTGAGGAAGAACGCGTCCACATCTGGTAGATGGACCCCTCGCGGTTCATAGCCGGAAAACTCAGGTTCCAGGGAAAACTCGCGGCGGTCTCGATCGCCGTGAGTTTCCTTGTGATGATTCTCGCCGTCGCCATCTCCGCCGGCTTCCGCCATGCCGTCCGGGACGGCGTCGCGGCGGTGACGGGGGATATCCAGGTCACTTCCATCGCGGCGAGCAACCTTTCCGAGTCCGCTTCCATCCCCGCGTCCCTCAGCTGCGGGGAGGAGATCCTTGCGATGCCCGGCGTGGAGGCGCTGACCCCCGCGGTCTTCCGGGCCGGCATCGTCAAGAGCGGCGAGGTCATCCACGGCGTCCTGTTCAAGGGCGTCCCGGACCGCCGCGATTCCGCCCTGACGGTCTCCATCCCGGACCGCCTTTCCCGCATCACGGGCCTCAAGGCCGGCGACGACATGCTGGCCTATTTCGTCGGGGAGAAGGTGAAGGTGCGGAAATTCAAGGTGTCGGAGGTCTATGACGACCTGCTGGCCTTTGACAACAACCTTATCGTCCGGGCGGGCATCGACGACGTCCGCCGCATCAACGGCTGGGCCGCGGACGAGGCGTCGGTCATCGAGGTCCGGCTCCGGCCCGAGATGCGCTCCGGCCCCGCCGTCGCCGAGCTGTCCGACCGCATCGGGACGACCCTCATGCTGAAGGGCAACGAGGAGGAACAAGCCCTGATGGCCATCTCCTCCCAGCGCCGGTACCCGCAGCTCTTCGACTGGCTGAACCTGCTGGATTTCAATGTCCTGTTCATCCTGCTCCTGATGACGGCGGTGGCCGGATTCAACATGATTTCGGGCCTGCTGATCATGCTCTTCCGCAACATCCCGACCATCGGGACCCTCAAGACCCTCGGCATGGGCGACCGGGGCATTTCCAAGGTCTTCCTGCGGGTCGCCGCCGGCGTCGTCCTGAAGGGCATGCTCGCCGGAAACGCCCTCGCCCTCCTTTTCTGCTGGATCCAGGGCGCGACCCACCTGGTCAAGCTCGATCCCCGGAACTATTTCGTCTCCTTCGTTCCGGTCCATGTCAACCTGCCGGCCATCCTGGCCGCGGACATCGGCGCCTGCGTCGCCATCATGCTCCTCCTGCTGATCCCCACCCTGTTCATCGCCCGCGTGGACCCGGCCGAAACGGTCAAGGCCGCATAGCGCCGCCTCTCTCGGAAGGGGTCCGGACGAATTTCTTCTGAGGCCGGGCCCCTGTTCCGAAGCATAATCCGGCGGGCTGCATTTGGGAATCAATCCGGAATTGTGTACCTTTGCATGATTATCGGCTTATGACGAATCTGTGGTCGAAATATCTCCTGCCCGCCGCCCTGGCGGGGCTGGTGCTCGCGGAAACGGCGGGCTCCGGCACCCTGTACAGGCGGGAATCGCCGGACCTGCTCCGCCGCATCGACATCGCGGCCCTGCAGGTGGATACGCTGCAGCGGGATTCGACCGCGGCAGCAGCCGAAGCCCGGCCGGAAAAGGGGAAGAAGGGCCGCTCCCGGAAGAAAAAGGACGACAAGAAGGAACGTCCGGCCCCGCCTCCGCGGCCGAAGGTCGAGGACGTGTTCATCTGGGACGACGATACGGTCTTTTTCGGGCCCGGCCGCAAGGTCGATACCCTCCCGTCGATTACGGCGCGGGATACGATGAAGGTTCCGGACAGTCTCCGGAGTGTCAATCCCTTCCTGTACAAATGGTATGTCGCGACCAAGGATTCGCTGATCCACCGTGTCGTCGTGGACTCGCTCAAGGCGGCCGGCGACAGCCTGGACTGGCCGGTCATCGACTCGCTGTACCTCGCCGATTCGGCCGCCGTCGCCAAGGCGGCCTTCGACCGCTGGTACGCCAGCCTTTCCAAGGCGGAGCGGAAGCGCTACGATTACGAACAGCTGCTTCCGAAGCTGCTCAAGCAGCAGGACAGCATCCTCCACCGCAAGGACAGCATCCAGGCCGTCCGGGACAGCATCCGGGAGAATACCCCCCGTATCCTCGCAACCCGCTTCATCCCGGATTCGATGCAGTACAAGCGTTTCATCACCTGGCACCACGACCGGCATTTCAACCGCCTGGAACTCTTTGATTACGATACGACTTTCCGGTATCATTTCTATGACGAGCCCTTCAAGCGCGAGGATGTGAACGCGACCTGGCTCGGCGTCTCCGGTTCCCCGGTCCAGACCTACAACTTCCTCAAGCGGGGCCGCGTGGAGAGCGTCAGTTTCTTCGAACCCTACGAGAGCTGGACCTATACGCCGGAAACGCTCCCGATGTGGAACACGAAAACCCCGTACACGGAACTGGAGTACTACGGCACCCTCCTGGCGCCCTCCTCCAAGGAATCCGACAACCTCCGGCTCTTCACGACCCAGAACATCCTGCCCCAGCTGAATTTCGCCCTCGAATACAAGCTGCACAGCGGCGCGGGGATCCTCCAGAACGAGGAGACGAAGAACAAGACGACCGTCATCGCCCTCAACTGGCTCGGCAAGAACTACCTGGCCCATGCCGGCATGATCCGCAACAAGGTCAGCCGCAAGGAGAACGGCGGTATCCAGGACCTCGAGGGCATCATCGACTCGCAGACCTATTTCGAGGACAAGGGCAGCGGCAACCAGGATGTCCGTGAACTCACCCCCCTCCTGTCGAACGCGTCCAACGCCTACTCCAAGCGGACCTTCTTCTTCGACCAGTCCTACCGGCTTCCCTTCACGTTCCTGAAGGCGCGCGGGCTGAAGAAGGAGGCGGAGGATGACATGGCCTACCGGGACAGCGTGACCGCCGCCTGGCGGGCCGCCCATCCGGTGGATACGACCGCCGTGGCGGACTCCGTGGAAGTGGAACCCGTGCCCGTGGACAGCACCGAACTGATCCAGATGGAGGAATACCTCCTCGCGCGTGCGGCCCTGCGCGATTCGGTCTATGCCTCGCTGGATTCCCTGGACTTCACCACGCTTTATTTCGGAACTTCCTCTGAATACAGCATTTACACGAAGATGTACCGGGACAAGCTCTCTGCCTCCGACAAGGTCGGCAGCGCCTTCTTCCGGGACAATTTCTTCATCAACCCTTCGACGAGCGCCGACTCCCTGCGCATGGCGCGGCTGGACAACCGGATCTTCCTGCGGTTCCAGCCCTGGACCTCGGACTTCGTCCTCTCCAAGGTGGAAGGCGGCATCGGCGACCGCTGGCTGTCCCACTACATGATGGGGCCGGAAACCTTCCTGACGCGTCCTTCCAATGTCAACTGGAACACGGTGTACACCTATGCGGGCGCGGAAGGATACCTGGGCCCGGCAATTTCGTGGAACGCCCTCGGCGAGTACAACCTGTTCGGCGCGCAGCGGAACGACCTGTCCCTCACCGCCGGGACGACCATGACCTTCCATCCCTTCCGCCGGCACAAGAAGGAGCCGCTCATCGTCCGCGCCTCCTTCGGGACGACGCTCCGGCGCCCGGACTATTTCCAGCAGCAGTTCTATTCCAACCACTACCGCTGGGACCTCGGCGAGGATGTCTCCAAGGTGTCCACGACGCAGGTCCAGGGGTCCGTCGACATTCCCCGCTGGCACTTCCGCGCCTCCGCCGGCTATTCGCTCCTGGCCAACAACATCTACTATGATTCCCTGGGCGTGGCCCGGCAGAACGACACGCCGATGAGCATCCTCTCGGCGACCCTGGACAAGGAGTTCGTCATCGCCGACTTCGTCCACCTGGACCACCGGCTCCTGTTCCAGCTCACGTCCAATCCCGAAGTCGTCCCGCTTCCGCTGCTTGCGGCCCGGCTCCGGTACTATATCCAGTTCAACATCGTCCGGGCGGACGTGATGAAGATGCAGATCGGCGCGGACATCTGGGCCAACACGCCCTGGTACGCCCCGTCCTTCAACCCGGTCACGGGCACCTTCATGACCCAGAAGAACCACCTGTACACCAACGGCCCCGCCCTCGACCTGTTCGTCAACGTGCAGTGGAAACGGGCCTGCATCTTCGTCAAATGGGAGAATGGCGGACGCGGCTGGCCGATGCCGATGGGACAGCGGGACTATTTCTCCGCCCACCGGTACATCACCACCGACCGGGAAATCAAGCTCGGCATCTACTGGCCCTTCTATACCATGTCCGGCAAGCAGGGAACCCTCTCTTCGAAGGCCGGTTCCGGCATGGGCATGGGCGGCGGCGGAGGCGGCGGTCTCGGCGGCATGATGGGCGGCCTGCGCGGTGCAACGGGCGGCATGTAAAGAAGATCGGATGCGACGGAGTACAGTCTTACCCTGGATCCTGCTGGTTGCAGCCCTGCTGGTCATTCCGGCCAGCAGCCGTCTCTTTGTCTCCCGGAATCCGGTCGTGGAGCAGCGCGACAGCACGTTCCGCTGCCTGGTCGCGCTGGAAGGCCTGTCCCCGCGCAGCCTGGAGTCCCGGCTGAATGAATCGATCCTCCACAAATATGCCGACGACATGCATATCCCCGCCCGCATCCGCCCGGCACGGAAGGGGGAGAATGCCATCGATTCCCTCCGCGCCGGCGCCGTGGACCTGGTCGTCGCCTATGCCGCCGACAGCCTGGACGGCAACGGGCTCCTGTCCTCCCGTCCCTTCGGCGACAGCACGGTCTGGGTGATCCGGAGCCGGGCCGTCCCCGGCCGCCGGATGCAGGCCATCAACGACTGGCTGACGCGCCGGGACGCCTCCTCCTATGTCCGCCGCGTGTCCCGGGATTTCCTGAAGGGCAAGTCCGTGAGCCTGACCTCCATCAGCCCCTATGACGACGTCATCCGCCGCAACAGCGAAACGATGGGCTGGGACTGGCGCCTCGTTTCGGCCCTGATCTACCACGAATCCCGTTTCATCAATGAATCCGCCTCCGACCGGGGGGCCGTCGGGCTGATGCAGATCGTCACCGAGCGGGTCAGCGTGGACAGCCTGCTGGATCCGGCCGTGAATGTCGAATTCGGCCTGAAATACCTGACCCGTCTCCGCCGGATGTTCGCCGAGGAGGCCGCCGATTCGACGGAAAACACGAAATTCGCCCTCGCCGCGTTCAATGCGGGGGAGGGCCGTATCCTGGACTGCATCAAGTTCGCGGAGTCGAAAGGCATCGATCCGACCTACTGGGAGAACATCGTCTCGGTCCTCCCCGAGATGCCGGGCTTCAAGGGCCGCCAGACCATCGCCTACGTCCGCGACGTGATGGAGACCTGGGAGGACTACTGCGCCGTCTATCCCCGCTGATCCGTTAACACGGGGGCGGTGTACCCCATGAAACCTGTGGCCGCCCCCATCTGGCGAGTTATTGCGGCTGAATGTGCGTTTTTAGGCCGTCATCAGACGGCCCGGCGGAGACCGTGTCCGCAGGACTTATAGGTCGGGAGCCGCGGGGGATAGTAGGGGGCAGAGCCCCCTCAAATGAGGGACGAGCAACCGGAGGTTGCGAAGGGTTTCAGGGGTACACCGCCCCCGGGGCTACGATTCGGGCAGGTCGGGCAGGGTCAGGAAGCCGGCGCGGAGCCTCCGCGTGACCCCGTTTTCAAATTCCACTTCAAACGTGCTGCCATCCTTGCCGACGTCGCGGATGATGCCTTCGCCGAAGACGGGATGGGTCACGGCGGTGCCGACCTGGAAGGGGCTTTCATAGGCGGCGCGTTCGGCGGCGAAGCCGTCGTCGCCGGACGCCGCCGGAGCGTATTGCTCCTCATCCAGCACGTGGATGAGATTGCGGGTGCCGCGCCAGAGGTCTTCGGGTATATATCCTTCTGTGACAAGTGTTTCCCTTTTGATTTCCGCCAGAAAGCGGGACGGGTACTTGTTCATCTTCGTGGAGACGTTGAACCCCTCGGACTCGGTCAGGAACAGGGCCTTTTCCGCCCGGGTGATGGCCACGTACATCAGGCGGCGCTCCTCTTCCTCGCCGTTCTTCTTGTATTCGCGGATGGTCCGCATGTTCGGGAAGGTGCCTTCGGAGAGGCCGATGAGGAAGACGTACGGGAATTCGAGGCCCTTGGCCTGGTGGATGGTCATCAGCTTGACCGTGGGGGCGTCTTTCCGGTGGTCGTCGTTGGTGTAGAGGGCGATGTCCTGGAGATATCCGGCGAGGGAGACCTCGTCCTCGCTGCGGCTGCGCTCGTAGAAGCGGATGGCCGAAAGGAGTTCGTCGAGGTTCTCGAGCCGGTCTTCGTCCTGGTCCTCCCGGATGGCCTTCTTGAGGCCGGAGCCGTCCAGGAGGCGGTTCAGGAGGTCGCTGATGCTGTGTTCCAGGGCGAACTGTTTCGCGTCCTCGATGAGGGCCACGAAGTCCTCCGCCGTCTTCTTGACGTATTCGGAAAGATGCAGCTGGAGAGCGCTGTAGAGGGAGACCCGCTGCACCTCGGCATCGGCTTTGAGCCGTTCCAGGAAGGTGCGGCCGAGCTTGCGGGAGGGGACATTGAGGATGCGCTCGAAGGCGAGGTCGTCGTCCTGGTTGTTGACGAGGCGGAGGTAGCTGAGGGCGTCCTTGATCTCCCGGCGCTCGAAAAAGCGCGTGCCGCCCCAGATGGTGTATTCCAGGTGGGCGTTGAGCAGTTCCTGCTCGATGGCGCGGGACTGGTGGGTGCTACGGTAGAGGATGGCGAAGTCGTTGATTTTCGCGCCGTTTCCCATGAGCAAGCGGATCTGGGCGACGATCCATTCCATCTCCTCCTTCTCGCTCTTTCCGTGGAAATGGATGACGGCGCGTCCCTCGGCCTTCCGCGTGAAGAGGTCCTTCGGAATGCGGTTGCGGTTGTGGGCGATGACGCTGTTGGCGACGTCGAGGATCTTCGGAGTGGAGCGGTAGTTCTCGTCGAGGATGACGGTACGGTCCGCCGCGAAACCGACGAACAGGTCCGGCCGGGCGCCGCGCCACTCGTAGATGGCCTGGTCGGGATCGCCGACGATGAACAGGTTCCGGTGCTTCGCGCTCAGCCGCTCCACGAGGTTCCAGTCGTCGGCGTTGCAGTCCTGGGCCTCGTCCACCATGATGTAATTCAACTGGTTCTGCCACCAGGCGCAGGCGTCGGGGAACTTGTCGAGGAGATAGACCGTCAGGTTCATCAGGTCGTCGAAGTCCAGCGCGTAGTTCTTCATCTGCCGGCTGACATAGTTCGCCAGTTTGGAGGATTTCCGCATGCCGTCGGTGATCTGCGAACCGGGCAGCATGTAGGTTTCGATATAGCCGTTGAGCGCCTTTTCTACAGCGATTCCGTCCAGGAACTGCTTTACGGTCTTTTCGGTACGCTTGATGCCGAGTTCATCCATCGCCTGCTTGGCGAGGGCCTTGCAGTCCTCCTCGTCGAGAATGGAGAAGGATTTCGGGAAGCCCAGGCGGTAGATCTCCTTCCGGAGGAACTTGACGCAGAAGCCGTGGAGGGTGCAGACGAAGTCGTTGTAGTCGCCGCTGTGGACCATGCCGGCGATGCGCTGCCGCATTTCCGCGGCCGCCTTGTTGGTGAAGGTCAGGCAGAGGATGTTCGCCGGGTCGATGCCCAGGACATTGACGATGTAGGCATAGCGGTGGGTCAGGGCCTTGGTCTTGCCCGTCCCGGCGCCGGCGACGACGCGGATGCGCCCCTCCGTGGCGCGCACCGCCTCAGCCTGCCGGCTGTTGAGACCGTCGAAGATGGGGTCGCTCATCGGACAGGGGTGAAGACGCTGGCGAAGGAGAACATCTCGATGTCGAACTTCTTGTCGTCCCACCACATGAAGCCGAAGGGCGGCGCGTCGTAGTCACGCAGTTCTACGGCGAGGTTTCCGTCGGAGCGGAGGCGGAAGACGACGACCGCTTCGCCCATTTTCTCGGCGGTATTGTCGAAGGAGCGGTTGGCCTGCGAGAGTTTGTAGTAGGTATTCTGCTGGGTGGCAGCTTCTTTCGCCTCGGCGTACCAGCCGTTGTTGTCATCGGCCGTGCAGGTCCCGAGGACCGGGCCGTTGCTGTTCTTCGGGGCGGTGAGGGTGACCGTCGCCTTGCGGAAGAAGGCGGCGAAGTCGCCCGATGTGCCGGGCGTGAGGACCACGTTGTCCCCTTCCTTGGCGAAGGTCAGGGTGAAGCCGTCGTTGTGCTTCGGGATGATATCGGGATCATCCTCCATCGCAAGGAACCATTCCTCGATCTGGGCGAGCTCGACGATGTGGTCGAACTGCCAGGTTCCGAGGAGTTTGTCGGGCGTCTGGATGCCCCGGACGGTCAGCAGGAGCGAGCCCGTGTCGCCGGGCAGGAAACGGCTCCCGGCCGGATCGGCGGAGACGCTGGCGGGTGCCATGCCGGAAAAGGCCGGATCCGTCAGGGAGAAGACGGCCTGTCCGCTGGCCTGCCCGGCCGCGATGCGGACGGACGAGGCGCGGACAGCCCCGGCCCCGTCGCCATGAACCACGAGCGGAATCTCCAGATCCTCAGTGGCTTTGAAGCTCTTTCCGCTGACGGCGCCGGTGACGGTCACCGTGGCGGTATAGGATTCCAGCAGGTCTGCCGCGGGCGTTTCAAAACTGTAGATCAGTGCTTCTTCCGCGACGGGAGAGACGACCGCCTTGGCCCGGAGTCCGGTGTCGTATCCGTCCGGCGCTTCGAGGGTCAGCACGATCTGCTTCTCTTCCGACAGGGCGATGTCGGTGATTTCCAGGTAGCCGGTATCCGCTCCCGCGGCGATGGTCACGGCATCGGCGGAGACGCTGTAGTCCGTCTCCTTGACGGCCGCGCCGCCGAAATAGACGGGCACGACGAGGTCCTTTTCCACCGGCGCTTCCGTCAGGACGGCCACTTGCACGCTTCCGTGGGAATAGACTGTATAAAGGGCCGCACCGAACTGTACGGTCGGCAGCGGCTCGTCTTTCTTGCAGCCGGCGAGGGCCAGGACGCCCAGCAGCAGGAGGAGGATCGTACGTTTCATTTTTAGTCCGTTTGGGGCAAAAATACGAAAAAAATGGCGCCCGTGCAACAGCCCTCCGGGCTCAAGGGATGGACGCGGTGTACTCCTCCCGCAGGGCGGTGAGGATTTCGCGCTCCTCCGTTGTGGGGAGGACGCCCTTGGGGAGCTGGTAGGTCGTGCCGGCGGGGACATAGCCCGGATTCTGCCCGATTTCCGGCAGGAGGTCGATGTCGCCGATGTAAATGGGCGATGTGTACAGATAAGGCTCGGTGGTGTATTTGAGCCCGCCGGCGATGACCCACCAGGTCGGGCGGCCGTTGCGCTTGAGTTCGAACCAGCGGTCGCCTTCGAGGAAGAGTTCCTTGCGGCGCTCGTCGAAAATGGCTTGCAGGAGCGGTGTGAGGGCGTTTCCGCGCGCATCGACGCGGATGCGGCCGCCCTCCCGCACGGGCGGGAGCGTCGCTTCCGTCAGGTCCACGGCATCTTCGATCCGGTTCCGTCGCAGGGTGTTGAGCAGCCCCAGGGCGAGGTCGGGGCGTCCGGTATGATACCGGCTCTCGGCGGCCATCAGCAGCAGTTCGCTGCGGCGGAGGCGGCACTCGGCGGGTTTGGTGCCGAAACGGCGCGCATCCAGGCCGGTCGTAAAACGGATATCGCGCGCGGGCTCGTCGCCGAAGAGGCGGACGAACGCGGTCGCCGCCGGGCGGCTTTCCAGGTAGGTCTTCAGATAGCCGAAATACCAGCCCAGTTCGGAGGCGTCGTTGATGTGGCTCCGGGCGATGAGTTCGCCGCCGGGCGCGGTGGAGGAGAGCATTGCGGCGAAATCTTCGCGCGGGCAGGGCGTCAGGTCCATCTGCTCCGTCAGGGCGAGCACGCCGTCATAATCCCCGCACCAGAAGGCCAGTCGTACCTGGTAGAAACGGATGACCTCTTCCGTGAAGAAGAATAGCGTCGCGGGACCGGCTTGAAGCGCGGCATTGAATTGTCTGTCAATGAATTCCCGCGTTTCCGGGAGCGATGCGCGGAGCGGCCGGGAGGCGAGGGAAAAATGCTCGACGAGCGGCAACCCCGGGCCTCCTTCCTGCCAGGGGCCGCAGAACTCCCGGAGGAGGTTGTAATACGCGATGCCTTTCATCGCATACGCGGCGGAGAGGGCGCCGCGGGCCGTCTCGGAAGTGCGTCCCGAGAGCCCTTCGATGACGATATTGCAGTTGCGGACGATGGCGTAAAGGTCGCGCCAGGCGGTCATCCGCCGGTTGATCTCCTCGCCGGCAAAAGCCGGGAGGTTGGTCCCGGCGAGGAGGTTGGCGTCGAGGTCGTCGGCGCAGCCCTCCCGGGTCACGAGCGTTTCCATGTTCCCGAGCAGGTACGGGTCCCCGCCGCCTTCGACGTCATTCACGAGCGTGTGGACGATGGCGGCGAAGTCTTCGTCGGTCGTCGGGATGACGACGCCCTGCGGGGCGACGGTAAGGAACTTCGTGCAGGAGGGAAGAGCGAGCAGAAGCGGCAGCAGGAGACGGCTCCAGCGGGTCAGGATGCGGTTACAGCGTGACATGGGCACCGAAGGAGACGCTCCTGGACGTCGGATAGGTCGCGCCGGGGACTTCCGGATCCATGCCGTCATAGGCGGTGAGGGTCAGGATGTTCCCGAGCGTGAGGGTGAAACGGAGCCCTTGGAGGCGGACCTTCCGGACCGCCGTTTCCGGCAGGTTCCAGGAAAGGATGACGCTCTTGAGGCGGAAGTAGGACACGTCCTTCAGGTAGATGGCATCGACGATGTCGCCCTCCATCGGGTTCGTGTGGGCGAAGTTGTACCGGGCGTCGAAGCGGTCGTAGATGCGGGGATACAGCACCCCGGCGGGCGTCGCCTCCGTCCAGCGCGAGGTCCTCTCGCGCGTGACGTTGAGGTGGTTGGCGTAAAGGTCGCTGTACTGCGACTGCACTTCCTCCGTCGGCGTCCCTTCGTGGCGGGCGTTCAGGTAGGATGCGGGAGAGACAATCTTGTCGTACGCCTTCCCGCCGGAAAAGAAAACCCCGCTTGCGGACAGGCGGAAGCGCTTGTAATCCAGCGAGATATTGCATCCGCCGGACCACGGGGCGATGGTCGTTCCGAGATAGGTCCGGTAATTGTCGGCGTTGCCGAGGTCGGCGGCGGTCTTCAGGTCGGCATCGTCGCGGAGGCGGAAAGCATAGAGGCCCGTCGAGGGGTCGATGCCGCCGTAGTCCCCGGCGAAGATGGCTCCGGCGGGATAGCCCTCGACGTACCGGTCCTTCGCCGTGATGCGGTTGCCGAACGCGGGGGTGAAACGCGTGACTTCGTTGCGGTTCCATGCCACGTTCGCCGAGGCGCGGACCCGGAAATCCCGGGCGAAGGACTGCCGCCAGGAGAGCGTCGCCTCGACGCCGTCGTTGCGGATGTCGGCCGTGTTGTAATAGGCCGAGGTGAATCCGCTCGTGGAAAGGACCTGCGCGGTGGTCACGACATCGCTGCTGAGCCGCCGGTAAACCTCTGCCTGGAGGGACAGGACGTCGTAGAAGAAGCCCACGTCGAGGGAGGCCTTCAGGTCGGCGGTCTTCTCCCAGCCCAGGTCGGGGTTCGGCGCCGAAGGGATGGTCACGAGGGGGTAGGCGCTGCCATCGGCATAGCGGTACTCGTTCTGGAGATACTCCATCGTCAGGAGGTGCCGTGCCGCGGCGTTGACGTTGCCCGTGTAGCCATAGGCCCCGCGGAGGGCGCCGTGGCTCAGCCACGGGATCCCGTCGGCGAAATGCCAGCACACCCCGGCGCTCCAGGTCGGCTGGAACTGCCGGTTCACCCCGAAGGAAGAACTGCCGTCGGCGCGGACGGCCGTATTGAGTATCAGGTTTTTCCAGTAATAATCGCCCGTCAGGTAGAAACTGGCGAAGCGGGTGTCGTCGTAATAATCCCCCGTCAGGCGGGCCACTTCCCGCTGCCATTCATCGACCGGTCCGCTCACCGGGGGAAGGGTCCCTTCGTCCGTCGCGGGGTCGTAGTTGTACATCTTCCGGTAGCGGGTCGTCGAGGCGCTGGCGCGGATTTCCGAGCCGCCGATGAGGTTGACCTCGCCCGGGCCGAGGGCCTGTTTCCAGTTCAGGTGCCCCCGCAGGAGGTAGCTGAAGCGTTTCGTCAGGCTGCGGGTCAGGCTGCCGTAGCGCTTGTCCTGCGCCTTGTCGTCGTAGCCGAGCCGGTCGCGGAAGGCGGAGAAGGTCGCCGCGTCGATGCTCCGTTCGGATACGTTCCGGGACGGGGTGCAGGACGCGAGGCCGGTGAAGGTCAGTACCGGCAGCAGTTTCCAGTCGGCCTGCGCGCGGAAGGTGTGGGCGGTGTTGACCGTGGTCGTCCGGTTCAGGTCCAGTTCGCGCAGCAGGCTGAATCCCTCGTCGGGCAGGACCTCCTCGGCGCCGCGGCCATTGTAATAGCCGAGCGTAAACCAGGTCCGGTCGCTGCCGTAGCCGCCGTCTGGGGTCCGCGCCTGCTCGTACGGGTTGGCGAAATAGGCGTAGGTGAAGGCGTTGACGCTGCTTTCCGGCGTCCGGGACAGCTGGCGCGAGGATTCGAGCCCGAAGTCCAGCGACAGGTCCGCGGAAGGCGTCCAGGTCAGGTCCGCATTGAGGTTCAGGCGCTGGTAGCGGTTGTGGACCAGGATGCCCCTGTTGTCATTGTAACCGCCTGATACATAGTATCTGATACGGTCCGATCCGCCGCTGACGGAAAGATGATGCTGGTGGGAAAGCGTGTTGCGGAAGAGCACGCCGTACCAGTCGGTGCTCCCGGCCTTCAGTCCGTCGAGATACGCGTCCTGGTCGGCCCGGGACATCCCGGTGAAGGGACCGGCCCCGCTGCGGACCTGGCCGACGATGCCGATGACGGGATAAACGCGCGTCGGGTCGTCCTGGGCCGCCGCGAAGCGTGCGGCGGAGAACTCGTCCCAGAGCGTCTGCTCCCAGTCGATTTTTTCGGCACTCGACATCAGCGCCACGCTGCGCTGCGGGCGGAAGGCGGCCGAAAGGGTGGTGGAATAGCCGATCTCGGGACGCCCCTTGCGCCCGCGCCGGGTCGTGACGACGATTACGCCGTTGGCCGCCCGCGAGCCGTAGATGGCGGCCGCCGCCGCGTCCTTGAGGATCGTAACGTTCTCGATATCATTGGGATCGATATGGCCGATGCCGCCGAAAAAGATGTCGTCCACGCCCCCGGCGGCCAGTTGCGCCCCCGACAGGCCGCTCTCGTTCTGGACCGGGACCCCGTCCACGACCCACAGCGGCTCGCTGTTGCCGGAGAGGGTGCTGGTGCCGCGGATGCGGATCTTCGCCTGCGTGCCGGGCTGCCCGGAGGTCGCCCGGACCGCGACGCCGGCGACTTCGCCCGCCATGAGCGCGTCGAGCGCGACGGCGGGCTTCCCGGCGAAGACGTCGCCGCCCAGGACGGCGACGGAACCGGTCACCCGCCGGACGGTCGTCCGGGAATACCCCGTCACGACCGCGGTCGAGAGCGTGTCGGCCCGTTCGGCCTGGTAGAATGAATCGATCTGGCTTTCAGTCGGTTCCGTCAGCCGGACCTGCGCCTGCGCCGCCACCGGGACGGCGCATAGCAGGAGCCCCGCTATGACGGAAAGCCGGCGCATGGCGCTATGCGAGGCGGATGCCTTCGGCTTTCATGGCCGCGAGGGCCTCTTCGTGCCCGTTGCGGTCCACATACGCGATGCAGTCCTTGAGGACAGTGACGCGGAAACCGGCCTTCAGGAGGTCTTCGGCCGTGTTCCGGACGCAGTATTCCGTGGCGATGCCGCACACATAGACGGTACGGATGTCCATGAGCGCGAGGACCTCGCCGAGTGTCTGCCCGGCGGCGTTGACGCCCTCGAAACCGCTGTACTGCTCCAGCGCCTGGTTCTCGCCTTTGTAGAAGGTGAATTCCTCCCTGGCATGGGGGAGCAGGGCCTCGTGGATGGCCCCGCCGTGGGTGTCCTGCACGCAGTGCGGGGGCCAGGGACCGCCCTGGGCCGCAAAGGAGCAATGGTCGGCGGGATGGTGGTCGCAGACAAAGAGGATCGGCAGGGTGCTGTGGATGCCGCTTTCATCCAGGTCGGCGGCGCCGGCCGTCTCCCGGTCGATCCACTGGAGGGAGGCGGCGACGGCATTGTCGGCATTCAGGCAGGCCATGCTGCCGTCGATGAAGTCGTAGAGCATGTCCACGACGACGAGTGCGCTGTCCTTTTTCATCGTCAGTCGATTTGGAAGTTGTCGATTTCCTTCACGAGGGCCTCGATGATGCCCATCTTCGTGTCGTAGAGGTCGTCGGAGATGTCCACCTTGTAGTAGTGGGGGTTGATGAGGCGGCGTTCGGCGGCGCTGAAATGGGCGAGGTTGTCCTGGAAGAAGGCCTTCTTTTCAGCGAGGGTATGCTCCTCGAAGCAGGGTTTCCCGCCGCGGATGACCGGGAGCTGGAGCGGCCGGGCGACATAGGCCCCCGCCTCGAAGGTCTTGGCCTTCCAGGCGTCGTACTCGTCCCGGATCGTGAAGGTTTCCCCCGCCTGGATGGCCTTGTCGAGCCGGTCGCCGCGGAGGCAGGTGACGTCGGCCTTGTAAAGCCGTCCGTCGGCGGCCGTGGCCTTGTCGGAGGCGGCGGCGATGCGCCAGGTGACCTGGAAGCCCGGATTGATGAGCTTGATCTTGTCTTCGGAGCGCTTCAGCACCGGGGTGTCGCCGATCTGGACGAGTTTGTACACGTTGCCGAAGCAGGGGGCCGCCTTGGACGTGGCGATGGCGTCGCCGACGCCGTAGCTGTCGATCCGGGCGCCCTGGCGCTCGAGGTCGGTGATCAGGTATTCGTCGAGGCCGTTGGTCGCGAAGATCTTGCAGCCGCGCATGCCGTGCTCGTCGAGGATGCGGCGGACCTCCTGGGAGAGATAGGCGAGGTCTCCGCTGTCGAGCCGGATGCCGTAACCGCCCGGATAACTGTCGTCTATGCCGTTTTCACGGAAGGCGCGGATGGCGTTGAGGACGCCGCAGCGGAGGGTGTCGTAGGTGTCGATCAGCAGGATCAGGTTCTCCCCGCGGTGGGTCCGGATATAGTCGCAGAAGGCCTTGTGCTCGCCTTCGACGGTGCTGCCGTACGAGGTGATGAAACTGTGGGCCATCGTGCCCGTGGAGGGGACGCCGTTGAGGACGCCGGTCAGGATGTTCGACGAACTGGCGCAGCCGGCAATCTGGGCCGCCTTGCCGCCGAGGACCGCCGCCCAGGGGCCATGGGCCCGCCGGGAGCCGAACTCGCTCACGGGGTGGTCCGTCGCCCGGCACACGCGCGAGGCCTTGGTCGCCACCGCCATCTGGTGGTTGAGGATCGAGAGCATCGGCGTCTCGAGGACCTGGGCCTCGATGAGCGGCCCGACGACCGTCACGACCGGCTGGTTCGGGAACACGATCTCGCCTTCGCGCATCGCGTAGATGTCGCCGGTGAACTTCATGGTGGCGAGGTACTTCCGGAATTCGGCGTACTCCGCACCGGGGAGGAACTTCTCATAGAATTCCGGGGATTCCGTCCCGAGGGCAAGCGCCATCTCGACCACCTCCCGGGTGCCGCTGACCACGGCCCAGTTGTTGTTTTCCGGGGCCTTGCGGTAGAACAGGTTGAAAACGGCGATTTCCTCCTTCCTTCCGGTGTCATAGAAGGACTTTCCCATCGTGTACTGGTACTTGTCGGAGTTGTAGGCAATGTTGAATTTCATATCTGTTGATCTTTGATTTGCTGGAAAATGCGTTCCGCCTCCCCGAGCGTTTCCAATTTCCCGACATCCACGAGGGTGAGCTGCCGGGGACGGACGCCGTAGATGGGGTGTTCGGCGCAGGCGCGGAGGTAGAAGTCCACGATGGGGAAGCGCTCCGGGCAGCCGTAGCCGTCGAAGACGCCGAAGATGCGCGGGGAGATGTTGTGGATGCCGGCGAAGGCATAGCGGCGGCACTGCGCCGGATCGAGGTCCGGGTAAGGGGAGCGGACCTCGCCGGTGGCGATGTTGGTCCAGCCCACGAGGCGCATGTCCCTGTCGAAGAGGAAATAGCGCTGGGTTTTCCGCTCGCTCACGAGCAGCGTGGCGAGGGCCTCGGGACGCGTCTGCCGGCGGAACCATCCGAGGTCGAGGTCGGAGAGGATGTCCACGTTGTGGACGAGGAAGGGGGCGTCGCCGCCTTCGAGGAAAGGCCGCGCATGGCGGATGCCGCCGCCGGTCTCTCTCAGGAGATCCGTTTCGTCGGAGACAAGGATCGGGATTCCGAAATCATTCTCCGACAGGTAGTTCCGTATCTGGTCGGCGAAGTGGTGGACATTGACGGCGATCTCGTCATACCCCGCCGCCCGGAGCCTGGTCAGGACGTGGTACAGCAGGGGTTCACCGCAGACGGGGACCAGGGCCTTCGGCATGCTGTCCGTAAGGGGTTTGAGCCGCGTGCCGAGACCGGCCGCAAAGACGAGGGCCTTCATCGCGTCAGAGGATCTTTTCGATGTCCAGCTCCCGGTGGGTCACCGTGATCTTGACGTCGAACTTGCCGGAAAGGTGCTTGGCCAGGTGTTCGGCGCAATAGACCGACCGGTGCTGGCCGCCCGTGCAGCCGAAGCAGACCTGGAGGTGGGTGAACTTCCGTTCGATGAAGCGTTTGACATGGGCGTCGACCAGTTTGTACACGCTGTCGAGGAAGGTCAGGACCTCGCCGTCGTCCTCCAGGAAGCGGATGACTTCGGGGTCGTTGCCGTTGAACTGGCGGTAGTGTTCGTATTTGCCCGGATTGTTGACCGACCGGCAGTCGAAGACATAGCCGCCGCCGTTGCCGGTGTTGTCGGCCGGGATGCCCTTCTTGTAGGCGAAACTGTAGATATGGACCTCCAGCCGCTTGTCCTGGGCGGTCTCGTTGAACTGCGGCATCGAGGCGAGTTTCGCCAGGAGGGCGTTCAGGTAGGGATAGTCCTTGAACGGGGTCCGGAGCAGGCGGCGCAGGTTGCCGAGGGCATAGGGCACGCTGGCGATGAAATGCGGCTTCTTCTCGAAATAGCCGCGGAAGCCGTAGGCGCCGAGAACCTGGAGGGTGCGGAAGAGGACGAAGAGACGGAGCCGCTCGTGGAAATGGGCCTCGTCCACCTGCGTGAAGCCGCGGAGCGCCCTGAGGTAGGTCCGGATCATCTCCTGGCGGAGTTCTTCCGGATAGCGGGAACGGGCCTGCCAGATGAAGGAGGCGACGTCATAGTAGATCGGGCCCCGTCGGCCGCCCTGGTAGTCGATGAAGTAGGGCTCGCCGTCGCGGAGCATGACGTTCCGGGCCTGGAAGTCCCTGTACATGAAGGTGTTGTCGTCATCCTTCAGGAGATCGGCCTTGAAGCGCTCGAAGTCCTCCTGGAGCTGGACCTCGTTGAACTCGAGCCCCGTCGCCTTGAGGAAGCAGTACTTGAAATAGTTGAGGTCGAAATCGACCATCCGCCCGTCGAAGGCCGGCTGGGGGTAGCAGACGCTCCAGTCGAGCCCCTCCGCACCCCGGAACTGGATCTTCGGCAGCTGCTCGATCGTCCGGCACAGGAGGTTGCATTCATACGAACTGTACGTCCCGCTCTCGCGACCCTGCGCGAGCTGGTCGTACAGGATTTTCTCGCCGAGGTCCTCCTGGATGTAGGACATCCCGTCTTCCGAGACCGCGAGCACCGTCGGCACATGCAGGTGCTTCTCCTTGAAGTGTTTCGACAGGGCGATGAACGCCCGGTTCTCCTCGAAGTTCGTCCCGAGCACCCCCACGACGGAAATGTTCCCGCCTTTCAGCCGGAAATACCGCCGGTTGCTCCCGGAGGTCGACAACTCGCTCTTCTCCGCAAGCTGCTGCCCGGTATAGGACTCGAATAGGTCTTTCAGGATATCGTCTGCCATGTGTTTTCTGTCTTATTGATTATTCCTCGACATACACGTCCTCGCCGGGGGCGGCGAAATGGAAGCGCTCGCGGGCGAAGGTTTCGAGGGAGTCCTTGTCGTGGGTGAGGAGGTCGATTTCCCGGTCCATGCTCCGGATTTCCTGCTGCAGGCGCTCGATCTGGCGCTCCTGGGCACGGCGTTCGAAGCCGGCGCGGATCCAGGTGATGATCCCGTTGCGGTAGACGAGGAGGATCACGAGGACGAACGCCGTCGCGATGACGGCGAATTTGGAGAAGGAGTGGTGGGCGCTGCTCCAGAGCGGATGCTCTTTTTTCTTCTTGTCGGCCATTTTCGGGGAATCGGTTCTTTATTCTCGGCGAATTTAGTAAATTTGCGAGGATTTCCCGAAAAAACCTGATGAATTAAAGCAAATAAAGTATGAAACCTACCCTCCTAGTCCTCGCAGCCGGCATGGGCAGCCGTTACGGCGGCCTCAAGCAGATGGACGGCCTCGGCCCCCACGGCGAAACCATCATCGACTATTCCATCCACGACGCCGTCGAAGCCGGCTTCGGCAAGGTCGTCTACATCGTCCGCGAATACTTCAAGGATCAGATGGAAGCGGCTGTGAAAGAGAAATATGCGGGCGTGAAGACCGTGGACGGCGAGCCGCTCGAGTTCGTCTTCGTGACCCAGGAACTCGATCGCATCCCCGCCCGTTTCACCCTGAATCCCGAGCGCCAGAAGCCCTGGGGCACGGCCCATGCGGTGCTGATGGCGAAGGACGTCATCCACGAGCCCTTCGCGGTGATCAACGGCGACGACTTCTACGGCAAGGAGTCCTTCCGCATCCTCGGCGACTGGTGCCGGGCTCATGAAAACACGGAGGGACAGTACTGCATCGTCGGCTTCCAGCTCGACCATACCCTCTCCGAATCCGGCGGCGTCTCCCGCGGCATCTGCTTCTATGATGCCCGGCAGCGCCTGACGGACATCGCCGAGCACCTGAACATCGCCCGCGAGGCCGACGGAAAGGTCTATGGCGACAACTCCGTCAACGGGGAGACCCATGTCGTCCTCGATGAAAAGGCCCTCTGCTCGATGAACATGTGGGGCTTCACCCCGGATTATTTCGACAAGAGCGCGGCCATCTTCGAGCAGTTCCTCGAGAAGAATGCGAACGAGCTGAAGAAGGAGTTCTATATCCCTTATGCCGTGGATGTGATGATCCGCGGGGGAGAGGCCGGGTGCGATGTCCTTTCGACCCCGTCCCACTGGTTCGGCGTGACCTACAAGGAGGACCGTCCGGCCGTGGTCGCGAAGTTCGCGGAACTTGTTGCCCGTGGCGTGTATCCCAGCCCGCTGTATTGATATGGAACGCAGGAAGATCCGGAATTATGACCTGTACCGGGGGCATGCCTATTATGTCCCCGGCGTCGGCGGCATGTTCGCCCTGTTCGGCTGGTTCCTCCTGGGCGGCCTGCTGGGTGGCGCGGTGACCGCGATCCTGACCTATTTCCTCGGCGCGGAGTTTACGACGACCTACGGGATGCTCATCGTCTATCCGCTCCAGTTCATGCCCGCAATGATGTATGCCGCCTTCCAGAGCCGGAAGAACGCCCTCTTCGAAAAGGGTTATGCGCTGGACAGCAAGCACTTCGGGAGATTTGGCTTCGCCCTCTGCGCCGTCCTCGTGGTCCTCGGTACGCTGGCGGTCGCCTTCGTGGGGGACATCCTCAATTACGGCAATTACCTCCTGACGGAGCGTTCGTCTTTCCTCGCGAAGATGTATGACCTCGTCCAGGACCAGATGAAGCAGCTGACCGGCGGTCCCATCTGGCTGTCGCTGCTGACGACGGCCGTCCTGGCCCCGGTCTTCGAGGAATGGCTCTGCCGCGGCATGGTCCTGCGGGGACTCCTGCAGAAAAAGAGCCCCGCGACGGCCATCGTCCTGTCGGCCCTCTTCTTCGCCCTGCTCCACCTCAATCCCTGGCAGGCGCTCAACGCCTTCATTATCGGCTGCCTTCTGGGCTATGTCTATTACCGGACGGGCTCGCTCTGGCTGACGATGCTGATGCACGCGACCAACAATGCGCTGGCCGTTGTGATGTCCCATATCGACTCGCTCGAGGATGTGGAGTACTTTATCGATGTGATGTCCCCGGGCGCCTATGCGGCGGTGATGGCCGTCAGCATCGCGGTGCTCTGCGGGGTCATCGTCCTCTTCCGCCGGATCCCGCTCTCCCGTCCTCAGGGCAACTGCGACGAGGTGATCGAGGAACTCCCCGAGAGCGTCGCGTAAAGCGCCGCGGTCTCGCGGGCGGGACGGACGTCATGGACGCGGAGGATGGATGCGCCGCGTTCCAGGGCGGCCATGTGAAGCGCCTGGGTGGCCGGAAGGGCTTCTTCCGGTGTAATGCCCAAGGGTTTGTAAATCATGCTTTTCCGGGAGAGGCCGACGAGGATCGGGCGGCCGAAGGCCCGGAAACGGCCGAGGTCCGCGAGGAGGCGGTAGTTCTGCTCCACGGTCTTGGCGAAGCCGAAGCCTGGGTCGAGGATCCAGTCGGAGATGCCATGGGCGGCGGCCCGCTCCGCGAACATTTCGAAATACCGGAAGACGTCTTCCACGACATCGTCATAATCGGTGAGCGCCTGCATCGTCGCAGGCGTTCCCTTTTTGTGCATGGCGACGTAGGGGAGCCCGAGGGCGCCGACGGCCGGCAGCATGTCCGGGTCGTCCTCGCCGGCGGAAATGTCGTTGACAAGGAAAGGACCGATGGCTTCGAAGGCCTTCCGTACGACGGAGGCCCAGTAGGTGTCAATGGAGATTTCAAGGTCCGGAAATGCCTCCCGGATGGCCTCCAGGGCCGGTTGGAGGCGGGTCCATTCCACTTCGGCCCCGACGGGCCGGGAACCGGGCCGGGTCGAACAGGCGCCGATATCGAGGATGTCCATCCCTTCGGCGACCATCGCCCCGACGTGGCCGACGAGACGCTCCCGCCCGGCACCCAGCAGCCGGCTGGGGGCGTAGTAGGAATCGTCCGTCAGGTTGACGATGCCCATGATCCGTATGGGGGACGCCTGCTTCATTTTCGTCGCAAAAATAATTATATTTGCAGAATAAACGCAAAAAAAGATGCTGGTTGTGCTGGAAGGCCTGGACGGGGCGGGGAAGTCCACCCAGGTCCGTTTGCTCAGAGAATACCTCACGTCTGTCTGCGGTGAATTGGAGTATATCCATTTCCCGCGGTATGACGCGCCCGTGTACGGCGACCTGATCGGCCGTTTCCTCCGGGGTGATTTCGGCGGCAACGACACGGTCCATCCGCAGCTGGTCGCCCTCCTTTTCGCGGAGGACCGCCACGGCGCCGCACCGCAGATCCAGTCGGTGCTGGATGCGGGCGGGACCGTCCTGCTGGACCGCTATGTCTGTTCCAACATCGCCTACCAGTGCGCCAAACTGGCCGATCCGGCGGAACGGGAAGCCCTCCGGGACTGGATCTTCACGACGGAATACGGCGCGTTCTCCCTGCCGAAGCCGGATTTGAACCTTTTCCTGGATGTCCCCCTCGGCTTCGTCGAGGCCTCGCTGGCCGCCCAGCGGGAGGGGAGCGACCGCGACTATCTCCAGGGCGCTCGTGATATCCATGAGGCGGACATCGCCTTCCAGAAGACGGTCCGGGACATGTACCGGAAAGAGGCGGCGCGCGATCCCCGTTTCATCCGCATCGACTGTGCGGACGAACGCGGCGCGATGCTGCCGCCGGAGGCCATCTTCGCCCGGATCCGGGCTGTCGTCGATGCATTCATGAACCGCGCCCAATGAAACCCTCCTTGTTGAAAATCAGTCGCTTCTGCGCAATCCTCGTCGGACTTGTCCTGCTGGCCTCGGGCCTGCTCAAACTGCTGGATCCGGTCGGGACGGGCCTGATTGTCCAGGAATACTGCCGTTTCCTCCACCTGGACTTCCTGTCCGGGGTGGCCCGCTGGGCCGGCGTCGCCCTGGCCCTGCTGGAGTCGGTCCTCGGTACGGCGCTTCTTACCGGTGTCTATCGCCGGGCCACGGCTGTCGCCACACAGATCCTCCTGGCGGTATTCACCCTGATCACCATCCTGCTGGTCGTCTTCAAGCCGGAGATGGACTGCGGCTGCTTCGGGGAAGCCGTTCATCTGACCCATTCCCAGAGCCTGCTGAAGAACCTCATCCTGCTCGCACTGGTTGCGGTCGCCTTCCTGCCGTTCAAGGACCTGGGGGAGCCGAAAAAGCGGAAGTACTATGCTTTCTGGGCCGTTTTCGCCGGCCTGGCGGTTGCTGCGGTCTATAACCAGTTCCACCTGCCGGCCGTCGATTTCACGGAATTCGCGCCCGGCAACGAGCTGTTCGCTTCCCGGGATGATTCCCCGGAAGAGGCGGATGTCTTCGTCGCGCACGTCTATGAGCGGGATGCCCAGACGGGATTGTTCCCCGCCAACCGGCTGCCGGATTCCACCTGGACCTTCGTCCGCCTGGATACCGTCAGCCGCAACACCCTCCGGCTGGATGTCAGGGGGGCGCTGCTCTCCTTCCGGGATGCGGAGGGGAATTACCGCGATGCGGATGCGGCCCGCGGCAAGGTCGTGCTGCTGTCCGCCTATGAGCCGGAAAGACTTGACTGGACGGGCGTTCCCGCTTTCATCGAGTCGGTCTACTCGGCCGGCGCCGTGCCGATGCTGCTGGTGACGGATCTTTCGTCCGTTCCTGCCGGGCTGCAGGACCAGGCCTTCGCCGCGGACTACAAGACCCTGATCACCCTCAACCGCTCCAATGGCGGGGTGACCTATCTGGATGACGGCCTGATTGTCCGCAAGTGGCATGCCCGGGCGCTCCCTTCCGAGGGGGACCTGTCCTACTTCGCCGGGCTGGACGGCATCGAGGGGGCGGTCCGCTCCGTCAACGAGGGCCGTCTGCGGGCGGAAGGGTACCTGCTGTACCTGTTGGCAGTCCTGATCCTGCTATAATCGCTTGAGATAGAGGATGCTGTCCGGACCTTCATTGAACAGGAGGTCCATGATGGACAGGTTCGGGAGAAAGCCGTATTTCGCGGAAAACACCTGGAAATAGGGCCTGTCGAGTCCCAGGTCCCGGAGGACCGTGTCCGGCCGCTTCGGATGGATCCGTTCCCGCCAGTCGTCCGGTGCGCCGGAAGGGAGCGCGTATTCCACGGTCGGCTGCAGCGTGCAGGCGATGCCGGTCTTCCCGAGAAAGAAGCGGATCAGCGAGAGATTCAGGTCGAACAGCCGCTCCGGGCGCCGCTCTAGGACGGCGAACAGGTCCTCCCGGTAATGGTCGTAATAGGCGGAGGTATGGTAGGCGGCATCGACCGCCCGCTCCGTCCGGAGCATCCAGGGCGTCTTGTAATCGACGCGGATTTCCGCGATGCCCCGCCCTTCCCCGTGGACGACGGGGACCTGCAGCATTTCGACGCCGTTCGCCCCGGCGATGTAACAGCGGTTGCGGTAGCTCTGTTTCTGGTAGTTCTCCGCGGCCTCCAGGCGGACCACAGACGGAATAACCCTGTCCGGAGACAGGGTCATTTCGCGTGCCGCCAGGGCGAACCACGCCAGGGGCGGACAGTATGCGGTGGAGAGCAGCACTAATCGACCTCGGCCTTCTCTCCCGGCTTCATCGCGCGGATGATGCCGCGCTTGGAACCCCGGATGAAATTGAGGATGGTGTCGCGCTCTTCGCTCTGCGGGAAGCCGGACTCGATCTTGGCGAGGGCGTCGGAGACGTTCATGCCCTGGAAGTAGATCGTGTCGTAGATGTCCTTGATGTTGCGGATCTGGTCGGTGGTGAAACCGCGGCGGCGGAGACCGACGATGTTGATGCCGACATAGCACACCGGATCGCGGCCGCAGAGGGCGTAGGGCGGGATGTCCTTGTTGATCTTGGACCCGCCGCCGATCATCGCGTGGGCGCCGATCTTGGAGAACTGGTGGGCGACGGTGCTGCCGCCGAGGATGGCCCAGTCATCGACGTCGGTCTCGCCGGCGATGCCGACGTAACTGACGAGGATACAGTGGTTTCCGACATTGCAGTCATGCGCGATGTGGCAGTAGGACATGATCAGGGTGTCGTTGCCGATCCGGGTGACGCCCTTGCCGCTGGCCTTGGTGCCGCGGTTGATGGTGGCGCATTCGCGGATGTTCACGCGGTCACCGATCTCCACCCAGGTGATTTCCCCTTCGAACTTGAGGTCCTGCGGGATGGCGCCGACGACGGCGCCCGGGAACACGGTGCAGTGCTTCCCCATCTTGACATAGGAGAAAATCGTGGCGTGCGGGAGGATCTTGGTGCCTTCCCCGATTTCGACGTTGTCGTCGATGAACGCGTACGGTCCGACTTCGACGTCGTCGGCGAGTTTCGCGTTCGGGCTCACGGTTGCGAGCGGATGGATCTTGGCCATAAAAACTTTATTTGAGCAGCGCCCGGAGGGCTTTCGCTGCCTGGGTGTTGAGGGTATGACCCGGCTTGTATGCCGTCACGCGGGCGTTGAGGAAGCCGCCGGTAAGCCTCATGTCGCCCATCAGGTCGAGGAGCTTGTGGCGTCCGCATTCGTTGGAGAAGCGGAGCCGCAGATTGTTGAGGTAACCGCTGCGGGTAATCTTCAGCGCCGGGCGGTTGAACAGGCCGGCCAGGCTGGCCAGCTGCTCGTCCGACACCGGGTACTCGACAATCACGATCGCGTTGTCCACGTCGCCGCCCTTGATGAGGTTGTTCTTGAACAGGAACTCGATCTCATGGAAGAAGACGAACGTGCGGCACACGCCGATTTCGGATGCATAATCCGTGCCAGCGTCCCAGTGGGCGGTCTGGACGCCGAGGACGCGCGAGTTGAAATCCACGGTCACATCCATCGAAGGCGCGCCGGCCGGTTCGATGCGGATCCAGGAGCCGGATTTCTCGTCCTTGACCTCGACGGTCTCGGGAATGTCGATATAGGCACGCGGAACGCCCTGGTCCACAGGCGTATCCGCGCCGATGGCCTCGACATAGAAGCGTGCGCTGCCGTCCAGGATCGGGACTTCGATGTTGTCAATCTCGATGAGGGCATTGTCGATGCCGAGCCCGGTCAGGGCGGAGAGGACATGCTCGACGGTGACGACGGAAACGGGCCCGTCCGCGAGCGTGGTACTCCGGGCGGTCGAGGTGACGTTCTCGGCCAGGGCGCGGACCTGTGCGTCTTCCCCGAGGTCGGTCCTGCGGAAGACGATGCCGCTGTCCGCCGGGGCGGGCTTGAGGGTCATCCGGGCCGTCGTTCCGGTGTGGAGGCCCTTTCCTTCAAATGTATATTCTCTGGCAAGCGTTTGCTGGTTCGCGTGCATGATGCTTTATCTTCGTAAACTTCAAAAAGTCTGCAAAGATAATAAATATTGGGTGAGTTCCAAAATTATTCCTCGCCGGCCTGCTTGAACCGGGCGTAGGCCTTCATATAGGTGCGGACCGGGATGACCGGGGAGCCGACAAGCACCTCGCCGCTCTTGCGGATGTTGCCGATGACGCCCGCCTGCGCGCCCAGGGTCGTGTGGTCGGCGATCTTGATGTGGCCGGCGATGCCGACCTGGCCGCCGAAGATGCAGTTCTTCCCGATGGTGGCGGAGCCGGCGATGCCGCACTGGGCTGCCATGACGGTGTTGTCGCCGATCTGGACGTTGTGGGCGATCATGCAGAGGTTGTCGATCTTCACGCCGTTGCCGATGATGGTGGATTCCATCTGGGCGCGGTCGATGGTGGTGTTGGCACCGATCTCGACGTCGTTGCCGATGACCACGTTGCCGAGGTGCTCGATCTTCTCCCAGGTGCCGTCCGGTTTCGGGACGTTGCCGAAGCCGTCCGCGCCGATGACGGCGTTGGCGTGGATGATGACGCGGTCGCCGATGACCATCCCGGGATAGATCCGCACGCCCGGATAGAAGATGCAGCCGCGGCCGATCCTGCAGTCGTCGCCGATATAGACATGTTCATAGATGACGGTGTCGTCCCCGACGGTCGTATGGTGGCCGACGTGGGAATAGGCGCCGACATAGACGTTCCGGCCGAATTTCGTCGTGAGGAAATAGTGGGCCCGGAGGCTGCGGTGGCGGCCGCTCTTGCGCTTTTTCTTGGCGGCGTACCGGAGCAGGTCGGCGACGGCCGTGTACGCGTTCTCGACGCGGATCATCGTCGCGGCGACCGGCTGCTTGGGCTCGAAGTCCTTGTTTACCAGCAGGATGCTGGCCTTGGTCTCATAGACGTACTGTTCGTATTTCGGGTTGGCGAAGAAGCAGAGGGAACCGGGTTTTCCGTGCTCGATCTTGGCGAAGCGGGTCGCCCGGGCGTTTTCATCGCCGTCGACCGTTCCCTTGAGCAGCTGCGCGAGCTGTTTCGCTGTGAATTCCATTCTATATTTTTATTTACGGTTTGCAAAGATACGGATTTTTTCTTACCTTTGCACCCGTGAAGAGAATGAAGAGATAGAGGACGGCGGGTCCCCTGTCTTTTTTTGTTTGGAAACCCGCCTGGAAAAACGGATGAGCATGAAGAAAGAAACGATCGTTCCGGCAATCCTGCCCGCGGTGGAAGCCCGCGGCTGTTTCCTCGTGGATGTGACCGTCAGCGCGGCCAATGACATCGAGGTGGTGATCGAGAAGGAGGAAGGGACGGTGGACTGGGACGACTGCGCCGCCATCGACCAGGCCTTCCACGCCCTCTTCGACCAGGATGCCGAAGACTATGCGCTGACCGTCTCCTCGGCCGGACTGGACCGGCCCTTCAAGGTCTTCCGCCAGTTCGAGAAGGCCGCCGGCACGAAGGTGGATGTCCGCTTCCGCGGCGGCCGCCGCCTTGTGGCGACGCTCGCTGCTGCGACGGAAGAGACTGTGACCCTGCAGTTTACGGCTCTTGAAACGGTCGAAGGACAGAAGAAGAAGCAGCGGGTGGACCACTGCGACACCTTCCCGCTCACGGAGATCAACTCCGTGACCCCTTACATTGAATTTGATAAGTAAAAAACAATAAAAATGGCAAAAGAAAAAGAAAACGTCATTACCCTGATTGACGCATTCAAGGATTTCAAGAGCGAGAAGAACATCGACCGCCCCGTGATGATGGGCGTGCTGAAGGACGTGTTCCTGACCCAGATCGCCAAGACCTACGGCAGCGCCGACAATTTCGACGTGATCATCAACGTGGACAAGGGCGACTGCGAGATCTACCAGAATTTCGAGGTGGTCGAGGAGGTGGAAGACCCGGTGACGGAGATCACCGTCGCGGAGATCGCCGCGGAAACCGGTGACGACGACTACGAGATCGGGGATACCTACACCCGCAAGCTCAACCTGGCTTCCTTCGGCCGCCGCGGCATCCTCAACATCCGCCAGAACCTCCAGGGCCGCATCATGGACATCGAGAAGGCCAACGTCTTCAAGAAGTACTCCGACAAGGTCGGCGAGATCTTCACCGGCGAGGTGTACCAGACCTGGAAGAACGAGGTGCTCATCCTCGACGAGGACGGCAACGAACTCCGCCTCCCGAAGGCCGAGCAGATCCCCGGCGAGCGCTTCAAGAAGAACGAGACGATCCGCACGATCATCAAGAGCGTCGAGATGAAGAACAATACGACGCCCTACATCATCCTTTCCCGCACCTCCAACGAGTTCCTCGAGAAACTCTTCGAGATGGAGGTCCCGGAGATCTACGACGGGCTCATCACCATCAAGAAGGTGGTGCGCGTCCCGGGCGAGCGCGCGAAGGTCGCGGTCGAATCCTATGACGACCGCATCGACCCGATCGGCGCCTGCATCGGTGTCAAGGGTTCCCGCATCATGGGTATCGTCCGCGAACTCCGCAACGAGAACATCGACGTCCTCCAGTGGACGAACAACCCGCAGCTGCTGATCCAGCGCGCCCTCAACCCGGCCCGGATCTCTTCCATCGACCTCGGCGAGTCCCCGGAGGAGAAGATCAAGGTTTACATGCAGTCCGAGGAGGTGAAGAAGGGCATCGGCAAGGGCGGCTGCAACATCAAGCTCGCCGGTATGCTCGTGGGCCGCGAAATCGAGGTCTGGCGCGAACTGCCGAAGGACGAGGCCGACGAGGAAGACGTCCTCCTCAGCGAGTTCTCCAACGAGATCGACCAGTGGATCATCGACCGCCTGGAGGCGATCGGCTGCGATACCGCCAAGAGTGTCCTGGCCCTTTCGGCCGCCGACATCGCCAAGCGGGCCGACCTCGAGGACGAGACCGTGGAAGAGGTCATGCAGATCCTCCGTTCCGAATTCGAGGAGGAATAGTCTAACGATTAAAGGGGTTATTTATGGCAGAAATCAGACTGAGCAAGATTATCAAACAATACAACATCGGGCTGGGGACCCTCGTGGATTTCCTCAACAGCCTCGGTGCCGGCATTGAGGACGCCAATCCGAACATGAAGGTCTCCGACCAGTACATGGAGAAGATCCAGAGCAAGTTCGGCGCCGACCTCAAGCACAAGGAAGAGGCCGACAAGGTCGAGGTCAAGATGACCGAAATCCTTGACAAGGCCGCCCGCAAGCAGCGGGATGAGGCGGAGGAGGACGACTACGAGCCGGTCCGTGAGACCATTATCAAGAGCAACAACCTTTCGCGGGACATCGTGAAGCCCGCGCCTGCAGCGGAACCCGCTCCCGTCGTCGAACCGGAGCCGGAACCGGAGCCGGCGCCTGCACCGGAACCCGCGCCGGCCGTCGAGCCCGAACCGGAGCCCGCACCTGCGCCGGCTGCCGAGCCGGAGCCGGTCG